>Ga0169931_10013539_pt1 | contig 11126 bp, 11 predicted proteins | sample Kivu_15m_20L_FD_129675 | JGI IMG/M metagenome (GOLD analysis project Ga0169931, IMG submission 129675) | Freshwater microbial communities from Lake Kivu, Western Province, Rwanda to study Microbial Dark Matter (Phase II) - Kivu_15m_20L... | ecosystem: Environmental > Aquatic > Freshwater > Lake... | reverse complement strand
GTCTTGTCAGAGGCTAATTCTAAAGAAAAAGCTGCCCTCGAGTTTTATGGAAGAAACTTAGGACTAACATTTCAAATAGCTGATGATGCTCTTGATTATAATTCTGACCTTAAATTTTTTGGTAAAAAAATTGGTCAAGATTTTTTTGAGTCTAAAGTTACATTACCAATAATTCTACTCTTTCAAAAAATAGGAAATTCAGATAGAAAAATTCTTCAAGATATATTTAAAAAAAAAGATAAAAACCATAATGACTTAGATTACATTTTCACTCTAATAAAAAAAAATAAAATCATTAACGAATGTTATCAAAAAGCACAACACTTTATTAATCTTGCATCAAACTCACTGACTGTTTTTAAAGACTCAAAGGAAAAAAATATTTTTAAAAATTTAACTTCTTTTATCTTAACAAGAGACTTCTAAGGACTTAGTAAAGATTTTACCCAAGATCTATTATTTGACAATTCATACTTCAATCTCTCATGAATTCTATTTTCACCATCTAACCAAAATTCAAAATTAATAGGTTTCAAAATCCACCCTGACCAATATTTTGGTCTTGGTACATTTTCTTTATCTTTAAATTGATTTTTAAATTTTTGGATAGAATGTAATAATTCTTCCCTATTATTTAAAACTGAACTTTGCTTTGAAGCCCATGCACCAATTCTGCTCTCATAACTTCTAGAATTATAATATTTATCCGCGATTTCGTCATTTACTTGTTTTACAGAGCCTGTAATTCTAATTTGTCTTAAAAGACTTTTCCAATGAAAACACATGGACACATTTGGATTTTCTTTAATTTCAGTACTCTTTTGACTATCAAGATTTGTATAAAAAACAAAACCATCTTGATTAAATTTTTTAAGAAGAACCATTCTAACAGTGGGAATATTATTTTTACAAGTAGCAAGTGCTAAAGCATTTGGGTCATTTAATTCTTTTTTTTTTGCTACCTCATACCATCTTTCAAATAATTCAAATGGGTCTGTAAGATCTGAAAAGCAAATATCCAGTCCTAGAGAGTTTTTTTGATTCATAATTTAAACAAAATAATCTATATAATATAAATAATGTCATTTAATACTTTTGGAAAGCTATTTCGATTCACAACATGGGGAGAGTCTCATGGACCTGCTATTGGGTGTATAATAGACGGGTGCCCACCTTTAATAGATTTGAGTGATAAAGATATTCAAACTGATTTAGATAAAAGAAAACCAGGCCAATCCAAATTTACTACACAAAGAAAAGAGAGTGATAAAGTTCAAATTTTATCTGGAGTATTTGAAGGAAAAACAACAGGAACGCCTATTTCACTTATAATTTACAATCAAGATATGCGACCTAAAGATTATGCTAGTATTAAAAATAAATTTAGACCAGGCCATGCAGATTTTACTTACTTTAAAAAGTATGGAATTAGAGATTACAGAGGTGGCGGACGCTCATCTGCAAGAGAGACTGCATCAAGAGTTGCTGCTGGTGCAGTAGCTAAAAAAGTATTAGAAAAAAAATTAGGAAAAAGATTTAGTGTTTCTGGTGCAGTTACTCAACTTGGAATTTTAGGGTGCGACACAAGTAATTGGAATAAAAAAATAATTAGTAATAATCCATTTTTTTGTCCTGATAAATCTATGATAAAAATATGGGAAAAATATTTACTAGATATTAGAAAATCAGGTTCATCATGTGGTGCGATTATTGAAGTAAGAGCAAATGGAGTTCCTTCAGGACTTGGTGCGCCAATTTACTCAAAACTTGATATGGATATAGCTTCTGCAATGATGAGTATTAATGCTGTTAAAGGAGTAAATATTGGATCGGGTATGAGTTCAGCTCAATTATCGGGTGAGGAAAATTCAGATGAAATTTCTGTAAAAAAGAAAAAATTAAAATTTAATTCTAATAATGCCGGTGGAATACTAGGAGGAATTTCCTCTGGACAAGAAATAATAGTTTCTTTTGCGGTTAAACCGACATCCTCCATTTTAAAAAGTAAAAAAACAATTGATAAGTTTGGTAGAAATACATCAATATCAACGAAGGGCAGGCATGATCCATGTGTTGGCATAAGAGCTGTGCCTGTTGGAGAGGCTATGCTTGCATGTGTACTTTTAGATCATTATTTAATGAATAAAGCTCAATGCATGTAATTTAATTTATTTAAGTTTTTGCAAAATTAAGTTTGAATTTAATAAATCTAAAATTTTTTCTTCAATTGAAGCAGCATCTAAACGTGCATTTTTGTACATATTATCAGGAGTATCTTGATCAATAAATAAATCTGGTAATTCCATAGATCTAAATTTTAAATTAGAGTCTAATAAATTTTTTTTAGATAAAAAATTTACTACATGAGAACCAAAACCACCAATAGACCCTTCCTCTATTGTTAAAATTGCTTCGTGAGTTGTAGCTAGTTGCCAAATAAGATTTTCATCTAATGGCTTAGCAAATCTTGCATCTACGATTGATATATTAATCCCTTTTTTCTTTAAGTTTTCCGATGCAATTAAGGTTTCTTTTAATCTTGCACCAAAGTTTAGCAAGGCAAGCTTTTTCCCCTCTTGGATAATTTTTCCTTTTCCAATCTCAATTTTTTCATAAATTGACGGTAAAACGCATCCAATACCATTTCCTCTTGGATATCTTATTGCACTTGGTCTATCATTAATATCAATTGAAGTATTTATCATTTTTACTAATTCAGCTTCATTGCTAGCGGCCATTACAACAAAATTTGGTAAAGTTGATAAATAAGTAATATCAAAACTTCCTGCATGAGTCGGACCATCAGCACCAACTAATCCAGCTCTATCTATTGCAAATTTTACTGGCAAACTTTGGATAGCTACATCATGAACAATTTGATCATATGCTCTTTGTAAAAAAGTTGAATAAATTGTTACAAAAGGCTTATAATTTTCAGTCGCCATACCAGCAGCAAATGTCACAGCATGTTGTTCGGCTATACCAACATCAAAAGTTCTATCTGGAAATTCTTTTGCAAATATGTCTAAACCAGTGCCTCCGGGCATTGCAGCTGTTATTGCAACTATCTTGCTATCTTTTCTTGCGTGCTGAACAAGTGTGTTAGCAAAAACTTCTGTATAAGTAAGCAATTTATTAGTACTTTTTGTCTGCTCTCCAGTTTTGATATTAAACTTGGAAACTCCATGATAATTATCCTCTGCTTTTTCAGCATGAGAGTAGCCTTTGCCCTTCTTGGTTTTTATGTGTATCAAAATTGGACCTCGATATCTTGTTTCTTTTACATTTTTTAATATTGGGATAAGAGAATTTAAATCATGACCATCTATAGGACCAATATAATAAAAACCCAAATAATTAAATAAAGTACCTCCAGTTACTACAGTTCTTAATAAATCTTCAGCTTTACCTGCTTTTTTAGAAAATCTTTTTGAAAAGGCTGAAATAATTAATTTTAAAGTTTCTCTTAAACTAAAATAGATTTTTCCAGAAAATATTTTAGCTAAGTAGGTAGCCATTGCACCAACTGGTTTAGCAATTGACATATCATTATCATTTAAAATAACAATTATTTTTGTTTTTGAAGCACCAGCATTGTTCATGGCTTCATAAGCCATTCCTGCGGTAATAGCTCCGTCACCTATAACAGCAATGACATTGTCAGTTTTATTTGAAAGTTTGTTTGCTTCAGCAATTCCCAAAGCTGATGATAAAGAAGTTGAACTATGAGCTGCACCGAAAGTATCATATTCGCTTTCTAAACGCTTGGTAAAACCTGAAATCCCTCCACCCTGTCTTAAAGTCAACATTCTATCTTTTCTTCCAGTCAAAATTTTATGTGCATAGCTTTGATGTCCAACATCCCAAATCAGTTTATCTTTCGGGGTATTGAATACATAATGTAGAGCAACTGTTAGCTCTACTACGCCAAGACTGGCACCTAAATGTCCCCCTGTAACAGATACTGTTTCAATAATTTCTTCTCTTACCTCATTTGCGACGTCTTGAAGATTTGACTCAGAAATTTTTTTTAGATCAGAGGGGAAATTGATAGAGTGTAAAAATTTATAATTTTTTTTCATTTATTTCTATTAATAATATAGTCAAGTGTATTTGAGATATGTGCTGATTTTGAACCATATTTATTTAACGCATTTTTAATTTCAAATTTTTTATTTTGCATATATTTAATCGTATTTTTATAGCCTAGCAAACTTATTAGATTTGCTTTACCAAGTTTCTTATCCTTTTTAGTTTTTTTTCCAGCAATTAAAGACGATCCTTTATAATCAATTAAATCATCTACTACTTGAAACAATAATCCAATATCCTCACCAATTTTTTCAAAAAAGCTGATTTCTTTTGAGGTTTTATTTTTAATAATTAATGGAGCAATACAGCAAAAACTAAAAAGCCTACCAGTTTTTTTAATTTGCATTTCAATAATTTTTTGTTTTGAGACCTTTTTATGTTCATAACTTAAATCTAAAAATTGGCCACCTGCAACTCCTAAATGTCCAGAATATTTAGAAATGTTATTAATTAAGTTATTTTTAATTTTATCATTCAACTTTAAATAATCACTACTTAATATTTCAAAAGCCATTGTCAAAAGTGAATTACCCGCCAAAACTGCTGTGAACTCTCCGTACTTAATATGCATAGAAGCTTTACCTCTTCTTATCTTATCATCATCCATACATGGCAAATCGTCATGAATTAATGAATAAGCATGAATGCATTCAATTGCAGCACCAACAATTATCAGTATTGAATATTTAATATTAAATAAATATCCAATATCTACTAATATTTTTGATCTGATTTTTTTTCCACCTGGAAATAGTCCATATCTGATTGGATTTATAAGTTCTGTTTTTTTTTGGTTAGTTATAAATTTTTTCAAAAAAAAATTTATATCTTTAGCTATCTTTAAAATTTCATTTTGCATTTTTCTTTAAGATAATTTTTGATATTTTTTCTTTAGTTTGTTGGTTTATATCTTTAATATTTTTATAAAATTTTTTTTCTATAATATGATTGAGTTTTAATAAATTTTGATAGCTATCAACATGATTTTCAAGATTTTTTTCATTTTCTAAAAAATCAATGATTTTATTCACTTCATTGGTAAGCTGGTCAATAGTTAGCAAGCTATATTCGTTTGGTGAATTTTTGTCTTTCATATATTAATATTTCATAATACATGAAAATAAATTTATCAAATATTAAAAAAGCTAAATATTTTTTAGACAATGAAGATTGTATAGCAGTTCCAACTGAAACTGTTTATGGATTAGCAGCTAATGCTTATTCTAACAAAGCAACATCTAAAATATTTAAATTAAAAAAAAGACCTAAAAGAAACCCATTAATAGTCCATTATCACAGCCTTTGTGATTTAAAAAAAGACTGTCATATAAATAAAAAATTTTTAAATTTATATAAAAAATTTTGTCCAGGACCAATTTCATTTGTACTTAAACTTAAAAAAAATAGTTTAATTTCAAATAATGTAACAAATCACAAAAAAACTTTAGCAGTAAGATTTCCAAAGCATCCAGTAATAAGAAAACTTCTCAGCAATCTTGATTACCCCCTAGCAGCACCCAGTGCAAATGTTTCAAATAAAATAAGTCCAGTTTCTAAAGCAGACGTCAAAGATGAATTTGGTAATCAAATCAGATATATTTTAGATGGCGGCAGATCAAATATTGGTTTGGAGTCTACCATTATAAATTTAATAGGAAAACCTGAAATACTAAGATTAGGAGCATTGCCAAGTGAACAATTAAAAAAAATTTTAAGATTAAGAAAAAAGAAAACTGCAAAAAATATAAAAATCCCAGTACCAGGTCAAAATAAACTTCACTATTCCCCTGGAATTCCACTGAGACTTAACGTAACTAAACCAAGGTCAAATGAAGCTTCACTACTTATTAAAAAAAAATTCAGTTCTCATAAATTTAATTTTTATTTAAGTAAAAATGGCAATTTAAAAGAGGTTGCAAAAAACTTATATAGTAAATTACGTCTCATAAAAAAAAAAAAATTTAAGTCCATAGCGGTAGAAAAAATTCCAAACAATGGAATTGGTGAAGCCATAAACGATAGACTTAGGAAAGCATCAAAATTCAAATGAAAAATCTTGTAGAAGTTAAAAATTTAAAAAAGAATTTTGGTGAAAGAAATGTAGTAAAAAATATTTCTTTTTCAATTAAAGAAAATGAAATATTAGGTTTATTAGGCCCAAATGGTTCAGGCAAGACTACAACTATCGGAATGATACTTGGACTTTTAAAACCCTCATCAGGAGAAATATTTGTTAATGAAATGAATATTGAAAATCATAGAATTGAAATTCTAAAAAGAATTAATTTTATTTCCCCTTACATTGAGTTACCTAAAAAACTTACAGTAAAACAAAATCTTACAGTGTATGGCAAACTATACAATGTTATCAATTTAAAAAACCAAATTGAATATTTGTCTGATAAACTTCGAATAAATGATTTATTAAATAGAGTGACTGGTGAACTTTCTTCTGGACAGAAAAATAGAGTTAGTCTTGCTAAAGCTTTAATAAACGATCCCAATCTACTTTTACTTGATGAGCCCACTGCTTCTCTTGACCCTGAAGTTGGAGATTTTGTAAGGACATTTATTGAAAATTATTCAAGAGAAAAAAACATTTCAATATTATTAGCATCTCACAACATGGCTGAAGTAAAAAGATTATGTAGCTCTGTTTTAATGATGAAGGATGGAATTTTAATTGATAAAGGTACTCCAGATGAGTTGATTAAAAAACATGGTAGAAAAAATTTAGAAGAAGTGTTTCTTAAACTTACTAGGAGTAATAATGAACTTTGGTAGAATTTATGGTCTTTTTTTAAGACATTTTTATTTAATCACAAGATCATTTCCCAGAATTTTAGATTTAATTTATTGGCCTTCTATACAAATTACCTTATGGGGTTTTATTTCAATTTTTTTTGAACAGTATAGTTCATATTATACTAATACTGTTGGTGTAATTTTAACTTGCGCAATACTTTATGATTTTTTGTTTAGAACAAGTATTGGATTTAATATGTTATTTTTGGAAGAAATTTGGAGTAGAAATTTTACAAATTTGTTTATTGCCCCAATTAAAATTGGAGAAATCATATCATCTTTAATTTTTACAGCGTTAATAAGAGCTTTATTAGGATTAATACCTGCTATACTCTTAACTTCACCTCTTTTTGGAATATCTTTACTAGATTTAGGATCTTATTTATTTTTACTTTTTTTAAGTCTATATATTTTTGGAATATCAATAGGAATTATTGTTTCTGCAGGCTTACTGAGGTTTGGACCATCTTTCGAAAATATAGCTTGGTCGACAATGTTTCTTTTGGCACCCTTTGGCTGTATTTATTACCCAATAGAAACGTTACCTGATTTTTTTCAAAAAATTGCTTATGGACTCCCCTTGGTTTATATTTTTGAAGAAACTAGAAATATATTAATTAATAACAAGGTAAATTTAAGTAATTTAATAACTGCATTTTCATTAAATATGACTTACTTAATATTGGCGATTTCATTGTTTTATTATGCTTTTAGTAAAGCAAGAAAAAGAGGGACGTTAATCAATATTGGAGAATAATGGTGCGCCTGCTAGGAGTTGAACCCAGAACCTCCTGATCCGAAGTCAGGCGCTCTATCCAGTTGAGCTACAAGCGCATACAATATTATTAAATTATTATATGATAAAAAAAATAAATTTAACAGTAAAACAAGACGAAAAAAATATTAGACTTGATGTATTTGTTCATAAAAGAGAAATAAATATAAGTAGAACTAGAATAAAAAATTTAATTTTAAACTCAAATGTTAAATTAAATAATCAGATTGTTAATGAACCTTCTAAAAAAATAAATGTTGGAGATATTATAGATTTGGATATACCAGAGCCAAAAAAAGGCTCTCTAAAACCCTTTAAATATAATTTAAACATTCTTTATGAGGATAAAGATATTATTGTTATCGATAAACCTGCTGGTATTGTGATGCATCCAGGAGCTGGAAATTATGATAATACATTAGTCAATGCCCTAATTTATTATGACAAAGACTCTTTATCAAATATTGGTGATGAATTAAGACCTGGGATTGTTCACAGAATTGATAAAGATACATCTGGATTAGTCGTAATAGCAAAAAATAACAAAACTCATGAACATTTATCAAATCAATTTAATGAGCATAGCATTACAAGGATTTATCAATTATTGATTTGGGGAAAAATTAGACCATCTAAAGGTAAAATTGAAACCTTTATAACCAGAAGTTCGAAAAATAGACAAATGATGGAAACAAGCAACATAAAAGGCAAGAAAGCAATCACAAATTATCAAACTATTGAGGTATTTGAAAATAAAAATACTCCGACTTTAAGTTTTTTAGAATGTAAATTAGAAACTGGTAGAACTCATCAGATTAGAGTTCACATGAATTACTTAGGTAATAGTATACTTGGAGATAAAAAATATAAAAAAAAATTCAAAATGATTAAAAATATTGATAAAAATCTTGAAAAATTATTAGTCAATTTAAATAGACAATTTCTTCATGCAAAGACTTTAGGTTTTATTCATCCGACGAAAGGTGAGGAGATGATTTTTTCCTCAATTTTGCCACAAGAACTTGAGATTATTTTAGAAACATTAAGAAAAACTAATAATTAAATTATTGAAATTTTAACAGAATTAATTAGATAAAAGGTTCATGAGTAATAGTATTAATAATAGTCTTACAATTTTAAACAATGAGGCTGGTTTATCCGCTTACCTTGAGCAAATAAAAAAATTTCCAATGCTCGATGCAGAAGAAGAATACATGCTTGCAAAAAATTGGAAGACAACAGGAAATATTAAAGCTGCAGAGAAATTAGTTACCAGCCATTTAAGATTAGTTGCAAAAATAGCAATGGGATACAAAGGATATGGCCTTCCGGTTAATGAAATGATCTCAGAGGGAAATATAGGTTTGATGCAAGCTGTAAAAAAATTTGAGCCTGAAAAAGGTTTTAGATTAGCAACATATGCGATGTGGTGGATTAAAGCCTCTATTCAAGAATATATCCTAAGATCATGGAGTTTAGTTAAAATAGGAACAACAACAGCACAAAAAAAATTGTTTTTTAATTTAAAAAAAATTAAAAATCAAATTTCACCCCAATCCGAGGGTGATTTAAGAGATGAGCATGTTGATGAAATTGCAAAAAAACTTGATGTTAGTAAGGAAGAAGTAGTTTCTATGAATAGAAGACTTTTAGGGAAGGAATTTTCTTTAAACTCACCAATTGGTGAAGATGGAGAAGAATGGCAAGATTGGTTAGTTGATAAAGAATTAGATCACGATTTAAAATTTGCGCATCAAGAGGAAATGCAACAAAGAAAAGATTTATTAAAAAACTCAATTGGGATTTTAAATCAGCGGGAAAAAGAGATTTTATATTCTCGTAGATTAAACGATAATCCAACTACTCTTGAAGACTTAAGCAAAAAATATAAAATTAGTAGAGAAAGAATAAGACAAATTGAAAATAAAGCATTTGAGAAACTACAAAAACATATGCTTTTACTAGCTCAATCAAAAAATCTTCTAACGATTAATTAAATCAAAAAAGGATTTTCAATGAGGATAGTATCTTTTCTTTCGGGACTTGTGGAAATACTTAAAATTTTAGCTCCAGTAAAATCCTCAATAGCATAAATATAATTCTTGGCATTTTCTGGTAAACTGTCAAAATTTTTTATACCTACAGTAGAAGATTTCCATCCTCGAAAAGACTTGTAAATTGGCTTGATATTTAATTGGTCTTCAACTCCTGCTGGTAAGTAATCAATCGTCTCTCCGTCTAACTCGTATTGAACACACATTTTAATTTCATCTAATTCATCTAAAACATCTAATTTAGTGAGTGCAATACCATCAATCCCTGATACTTTTATTGTTTGCCTGACTAAGACTCCATCAAACCATCCACATCTCCTTTTTCTGTTAGTGATTGTACCAAACTCCTTACCTCTGGTTCCAAGTAATTCACCAATATCATCTTTTAATTCCGTTGGAAAAGGACCATCTCCTACTCTAGTTGTATAGGCTTTGGTAATTCCTAAAACATAATTTATAAAATTTAGACCACATCCAGTTCCTATTGCAGCATTAGCAGCTACTGTATTTGATGAAGTAACATATGGATAAGTTCCATGATCTACATCCAACAAAATTCCTTGAGCGCCCTCAAATAATATTTTTTTTTTTTGACGTTTATATTCGTCAATTTTAAGCCAAACTGGCTTAGAAAATTTTAAAATTTCCGGTGCAATTTTCAATAAATCTTTTTTAATCTTTTCTTTTTCAAAAATTTTTTTTCCTAAACCTCTTCTTATCGCATTGTGATGAAATAAAACTGACTCTAACCTTTTATCTAAGTTTTTTTCAGATCTTAAATCCATAACTCTGATAGATCTTCTACCAACTTTATCTTCATATGCTGGTCCAATTCCTCTTCTTGTTGTTCCAATTTTTTCTTTTCCAGCTTCATCCTCTCTAATTTCATCCATTTCTCTATGAAACGGCAAAATTAAATTAGCTGCTTCGGATATAATAAAATTTTCAATATTAACATCGATCCCTTTTAATTTAATTTCTTCAATTTCATCTAGCAAAGCCCAAGGGTCAATTACAACACCATTTCCAATGACAGAAATCTTATTCTTTCTAACAATGCCGGAGGGTAATAATCTTAACTTATAAGTAATTTTATCTATTACTAAAGTATGCCCAGCATTATGTCCTCCCTGAAAACGAATAACTACATCTGCCTGTTCAGAGAGCCAATCTACAATTTTACCTTTTCCTTCATCCCCCCATTGAGATCCAACTACAACTACATTTTTCATTATTTAAATTTGTTATTTATTTTAAATGCATTTAAATGATATATTGGACCATGGCCTGCACCATAATTTGGATTAGTTCTTATTGCAGAATTTACATATGCAATAGCAAGTTCACAAGATGTCTTTAAGGGTTTTCCACAAGACAAAAATGTGGCTATCGCACTAGAT
>Ga0169931_10013537_pt1 | contig 11126 bp, 6 predicted proteins | sample Kivu_15m_20L_FD_129675 | JGI IMG/M metagenome (GOLD analysis project Ga0169931, IMG submission 129675) | Freshwater microbial communities from Lake Kivu, Western Province, Rwanda to study Microbial Dark Matter (Phase II) - Kivu_15m_20L... | ecosystem: Environmental > Aquatic > Freshwater > Lake ... | reverse complement strand
TCGCTGCGACGAATCGGAGAAACTCCCGGCGGTGCATCCGGATAGTATAGCGAGTGGACGCGCGGCTACACCGGTAGCTGCGCTTTTTGCTCGGCCGCGAAAGCGCGCAGTGTGGCAAGCAACCGATCGCCCAGTTGTTTGTTTCGCTCGTACCGGTTGTACTGTTCGGCGGGATCGTCATCCAGATTGAACAACTCGGGGACGATCGGATCGCCTTGCTTGAGGCCCGAGTCGTGGCGCGCAAGGCGAATCTTCCACGGGCCTTCACGGTATGCTTCCAGAAACGGACCGCGGAAGTAGAACATGTTCTGGCGCGGAGAAGGCCCAGCGCCTTTGAGCATCGGTAGCAGATCGAATCCGTCGTAGACGCGGTCTTTAGGAATTGCCGCTCCGGCGGCCTGCGCGAGAGTCGGGAAGATATCGAGCGTGGAGGCGATGTCGGCCGACGACTGGCCGGACGGAATCACGCCAGGCCAGCGGAAGATGCCAGGGACGCGCGGTCCGCCTTCGTAGGTGTTGCCCTTGTGACCCCGCAGAAGGCTCTTGAATCCCGTGTGCCACGGCTCATTGCCGCGCTGCAGCATGCGGTCGGGAAGATTGAGCCACGGACCGTTGTCACTCATGAAGACAACGAGAGTGTCGTTGTCGACGCCCTGCTTTTTCAACTCGGTCAGGATTTGGCCGACCGACCAATCGATGGTTTCGATGACGTCGCCGTAAAGCCCCGCTCGTGAAGTTCCCTTCTTGCTCGAAGCCGAAATCGGCAAGTGCGGCATAGCGTAGGGCAAGTAGAGCAAAAACGGATTGCGGCCGGACTGGCGGATAAACTTCAACGCCTCGTCGGTGTAACGTTCGGTGAGCGATTCCTGCTTCACGGGGAACTCGATCTTCTCGTTGTTACGGTAGAGCATCAACGGCACCTCGGTCTTCACAAACGGCGGTTCCATGTCGTTTGAATACGGCAAGCCGAAATAGAAGTCGAAGCCGCGCGCGTTAGGCAGATACTCAGCAGGCTGGTGTCCGAGGTGCCACTTGCCGATCGCGGCGGTTCGATAACCCGCCTGCTTGAGGTGCGCGGCGATGGTGATTTCGCTCAAGTGCAGGCCCGACTTCGAATCGGGACCGAGGTTGTTCGGCAGTCCGGCACGAATCGGATAGCGCCCCGTCAGTAAGCCCACGCGCGACGGAGTGCAGAACGGCGCGGCGGCGTAAAAGGAAGTGCATCGCATGCCCTCAGCGGCCATGCGATCGAGGTTTGGCGTCTTGATCGTCGGGTGACCATAACAGGCGAGATCGCCGTAGCCCATGTCGTCGGCGAACAGGAGGATGAAGTTGGGCTTGCGCCTCGGTGCTTGCGCGGCGAGCGCCGAGGCGGCAAGGAAGTTCCGTCGGGTGATCACCAGTACAGTTTAAGCCCGCCCTGCATCTGCCGCGGGGAGTTGGCCTGATTCTGGACTCGCCCAAACGTTCCAGCGTTGAGGTTAGTCGATCCGGTTCCGAAAATTACGCGGTTGAAGAGGTTGAAGGCTTCGGCGCGGAAGTCGAGGCGAAGTTTTTCGGTAAGGTTGAAGGTCTTGGCGATGCTGATGTTTTCAGTCTTTTCGCCGAACGTGCGAACCTTCGGGTTGTGCCGCGTGATGTTGCCGAAATCGGCGGGCTGGGCGCCGAAGAAGGCTGGGGGCTGGAGGAAGCTATCGCGATTCGGATCGAACCCGCCGGCGCCGACCGAGCCGCGCCATCCTTCGTAAGTCGAAACCGTGGGCCGCGTGATGCCGTTGAAGATAGGCAGCGGATTATTGCGGGTCAGCTCCAGCGGGAAGCCGCTGCTGTAGACCTGGATGGCCGCCAGGCGCCATCCGCCGACTACGTGCGAGACAAAGCCGTTGGTGAGCCACTTGCCTCCCTTTCCAAACGGCAAGTTGTAGAGTGTCGAAAACTTCACGACGTGCGTCTGATCGTACTGGCCGATGGATTTCTCGGTACGGCGGTTGTAGTGATCCTGCGCCGCTGTCTCGGAGTTGGCAAAGTAGGAGTCGGAGTCGGTGACCAGCTTGGAGAACACGTAGCTCCATTGCAAAGTTAGATCCTTCGAGAAGCGGCGGTCGAACTTCATAACCATCGCGTGATAAGAAGAGTGCCCGCTCTTGTCGCCGTTCTGCGAACCGGTGGAGACGGCCTGATATTGCGGGTACGGCCGGAGAGCCTGATTGGCGGTGCGCTGGGCTTGCGTGGCGAAACTCGCATATGGCGCGCGCACGCCGGCGGCAACCGCGGCGGCGGAGTTGAAAGGTCCGGTGAGCATGGCGATCGCGGGAGCGCGGCCCATCTGGCCTACCAGCCGGTTGAAGATGGCCGAGTCCATCTGGTTCATGTTAAGGATGCCCGACTGCAGGTGCGTTCCGACATTGGCGTTATAGCCCAGCTCGAGCACGGTGTTGGTCGAGATTTGGCGCTGGGTGGTGAACGTCCAGAAGAGGGCTTCGGGTGCGCGGGTGGCGTCCTGGCCGTTCCAGAAATCGACGGACTGCCCGTTCTGAAAGCTCGGATCGATGCGCGGAGGAAGCACGTAAGAGGGTAGGCCCTCGTGAAGACGGAAGGTCGGCTGCACGCCTTGGGAAGTGTTTTGGAACGCCCACTGCCCAATAAAGCCGGCAAAGTGGCCCGATCCCTGCACGGCCGTGACACGCGAGAAAGAGCGGCCGAACGCCGTGCGGATTGTCGTCTTCGAATCGGGCGAGTATGCGATGCCGATGCGCGGGCCGATACCGCCGTACCAACCCGGCACAAGGCTGCGCCGGTTCTCGCGGCCTTCACCGAAACCCGCGAACCAGAGCGCTCCAAGGAAGCCGTTCGCGGCGGGATTAGGGCGCGTCGGATTGAAGTCGGAGTATTGATCAAGCTTGTTGGTCGGCGGCTGCGTAAAGTCGTAGCGGACACCAAGGTTCAGCACAAGCTTGCGCGTGATGCGCCAGTCGTCCTGCGCGTAGAAGCCGAAGTAGGGATAGTTCTGCGCGACTTCGCGCGGAGTTTCGGTGCGGCCAAGATGCGCTTCGCCAAGAAGAAAACTGGCAAACGAACTACCGCTGGTGAACGCCGTCGCGCCCGGAATCGAGGTGCCGAGGAAATTGAAATCGGCGCGGCCGGAGATGTCTTGTTGTCCGACGCCGTTGGCGGTTTGATTCTGGTGCTGGAACCCAAACTTCCAGGTGTGCGAACCCTTCACGTAGCTGAGATCGTTCTTGATGCCCCAGCCAGGTTGCAGCGTGCCGTTGTTGGATGGGCCTCCCCAGGTGCTGAACTCGGTGAAGTTAATGGTCGGAAAGTTGTTGTTGCAATCGATGACGTTCTTGATGCAGACTTTGTCCTTCCAGTGCTTGCCGACATTCGCGGAGAAACTATCCTTGATGAAGCGGTTGAAGGCAAAGGAGAAGTGATTGATCATCGCCGGCGAGATCGTCCAGTCGTGGCTCCAGCGATATGCTTCGGTGTCCCAAGCCTGAATGGCGCCGTTCCAAAGCGGTTCGGGCAGGCCTGGAGGTCCGGCGGGGCCGGGCTTATTGCGAAAAGTGGTGAGGTTCCACAAGAAACTGAGCCGGTGATTGGAACCAATATTCTGGTCGCCCTTGACGCTCCACTTGTCGGTAGGCGTAACGCGCGTACCGCTGTTGACAATGTAATTCTGTCGGACGTAACCGCTGGTGCCGGGCGCGAAGCCGCGGTTGGGCGTAACGCCCTTGCCGAAGGCCGCGATTTGCTGAGCGATGGGCGAGAACATCGACACGGGAATCTGGTTGTTCGGGAAGGGGTCGCGGATGAAGCCGACGCCATTCGGGTTGGCTCTGGTTGTCGAAGGGTTGTAGATCGTCAGCAATTGGTTGTTGGGGTTGACCCAGCTGCGAAAATCGCCGTTGTACATCTCCGGCGTAGGCACGCTGAGGATGCTCGAGTTCGCTCCGACGCGGTTGCGGAAGCCTTCGAACGACATGAAGAAGAAAGTCTTGTTGCGGCCGTCGTAGACCTTCGGCACGACGACCGGGCCGCCCGCGGTGAAGCCGAAATCGTTTTGACGATAAATGGAGCGAGTATTGGCGAAAAAGCCGCGGGCGTCGAGTTTGTCGTTGCGGAGGAAGTCGTAGGCGGAGCCGTGGAACGCATTGGTTCCGGACTTCGACGCGAAGGTCATCGCGCCGCCGCCGGCCTGGCCGTATTCAGCCTTGAAGCCGTTAGTGTCGACGGAAAATTCTGTGAGCGCTTCGACCGACGGCGTGTTGAGCGCGGCTTCGTCGGTATCGCCCGAACGATTGGTGCCGACGCTGTAGCCATCAAGCGTCGCATCCCACTGGGCGACTTGGCCGCCTCCGAGCGCCAGACGCTGCCCGCTGCCACGCGCTTCGGCTGCGACCGCGACAAGATTGAACGGACTTCGCATCGATCCCGCGACAACCAACGGCAACTCGTCAACCAGCTTGTTCTCGACGAGCGTGGAAACCTTAGCGTTCTCGGTCTGGATCGTTGCGGCCGCGGCGGTGACTTCGACCGACTCGCTGACCTGACCGATGGCGAGCGAGACGTCGACGCGCACCGTGCCGCCCGCGGAGACATTCACGTTCTGCTGCAAAGACTTCTTGAATCCAGCGGCCGATACTTCAAGCCGGTACACGCCCGGTAAAAGGTTTGCGATGTTGTATTCGCCCGAGGCCGATGCGACAGCCTTGTTCGCCGTATTGGTCGCGACAAGAATCGCCGCGAGTTCGGCGCCGGGAACAGCCGCGCCGGAAGGATCGGCGACGATGCCTGTGATGTTGCCGCGTTCGCTTTGCGCGAACACGACGGCCGACATGCAAAGGGCAAGCAGAAGGTTTCTCATAAAGGGTCCTGGGGTTAAGTTATCACAATGTCATACGGTTACGGGTTTTGCTTTGGCGAGAAAATCGGGCCCCAGGGTCACTCCAAGGCCCGGGCCGGTGGGCACCGTCAACATCCCCTTCTCGCTCTTAAGGCTCGACGTATCGGAATGCACGGGCAGGTTGTCGTCCTCGCCCTTATACTCCTGGTGCGCACCGACGTTTGGAACAACGGACGCGAAGTGCGCGATATAGAGGAAACCGAGTCCCCCGCCCGACATATGCGGTGTGCAATCGAGACCGGCTGCGGCGGCCATCCGCGCGACCTTGATCGAGCGAATGAGTCCTCCGAAGTAAAGTAAATCCGGCTGAATCACTTGCGCCGTGCCCGTCTCGATGATGCGGCGAAAGTTGCGCAGACTCATCTCTTCCTCGCCGAGCGCGATGGGAATCTTCAGCGCGTCGGCAATGGCTTTCGTATCGTCGTAGTAATCGAACGGCACGGGTTCTTCGAAGAAGCCAAGCTTGTGCTCTTCCATCACACGGCCGATCTTGATAGCCATCGGCACGTCATAGGAACCATTGGCATCGGCATAGATCGCGAACTTGTCGCCAAACGTTTTGCGCGTGAGCGGGATCATCGCCAGATCGCGTTTGGTCGACGCGTCGTTGTACATCATCCGCGCACCGAGGCGAAACTTAATCGCTCCCGCACCGGTCTCGCCGACGATCTGCTGCAGGTAAGCGATCTCCGCTTCCGGCGAGTTGCCTCGGTTGCCGCTGGCGCGATAGACGGGAACCGTCTTGCGGATAACATCGCCGAACAACGCGCCAAGAGGCTTGTTGACTGTCTTGCCAAGCATGTCGAGAATGGCGATTTCAATGACGGCGTGGCTGACCCAGAACGGCAACCCCTGCCACTTGTAGTTGGATTGCGCCAGATACACTTCACGCTGCAAATCTTCGAGATTACGTGCGTCCTTGCCAACGAATGTCGGCTTCACGCGCTTGAGCAGAATCGGATACGCGCTCGCCATCACCGAACTGTGCGCATCGGCGATGCCGACCGCGCCGTCCTTCGAACGCACCTGCACAAAGTAGTGCGAGCCGCTCTTCATCAGTTCGATGGACGCAATCACGATGGGAGACGTGAAGAGTTCCTTTTTCAATACCGGCTGATCGACTGCGTTTTGGAACTTGATCTTTGGAACGGCGGCGGCGGCCAGGACGGATCGGCGAGTAAGCATGGCTCATTGTTTCGAATGAAACCGCTACAATCAAGCGGATATGCGACTATTTCTGTTTGCTGCCGCGGCACTCTGCGCGCAGAACTTCGAGAGCCTTTCGTTCCGTGTGATCGGACCGACAACGATGGGCGGGCGGGTTACCGACATTGAAGGTGTTCCCGGCAATCCAAACGTCCTCTACGCAGGCACCGGCGGCGGTGGTTTGTGGAAGACTCTCGACGGCGGCATGACGTGGAGTTCGCTGTTCGATGACAAGACGACCGTCTCGGTCGGCGACCTCGCGCTCGACCCGCGTAATCCTGAAGTCGTTTGGCTCGGCACCGGCGAAGCAAACATGCGCAACAGCGTGTCGTTCGGTGACGGCGTGTACAAGTCCACCGACGGCGGCAAGACCTGGAAGCACTTCGGGCTCGCCGAAACGATGCACATCGCGCGCGTCATCGTGCATCCGCTGGAACCGGAAACGGCGTACGTCTGCGCGGTCGGCCATCAATCGGGGCCGAACAACGAGCGCGGCGTATTCATGACCACCAACGGCGGCGTGACTTGGCAGAAGACGCTATTCATCGACGACGGCCACGGCTGCGCCGACCTCGACATCAATCCGAAAAATCCGAACGTGCTCTACGCGGCGATGTGGCGCTTCGAGCGAAAGGCGTGGAATCACACCTCCGGCAGCGAGAAGAGCGGCGTCTTCCGATCGGTCGATGGAGGACGCTCGTGGACGAAACTCGAAAAGGGGTTGCCGAAACTGATCGGCCGCGTTGGCGTTAAGGTCGCGCCTTCGAACCCGTCGGTTGTGTATCTGGCGGCGGAATCGAAGGAAGGTACGTTATACCGTTCGAGCGATGGAGGCGACTCGTTCGTCATCATGACGCGCGAGCGCGACGTCGTCGGGCGCGGCTTCTACTACGCCGACCTGCGCGTCGATCCCGTGGAAGAGAACCGCGTCTACGCGGTGGCATCGAATCTGAAGATTTCGGTCGATGGCGGCAGGACGTTTCGCAACACGGCGAGCGGCATTCACATCGACTTCCATTCGCTGTGGATCGACCCAACAAATCCTGCGCGCATGTGGGCGGGCTCGGACGGCGGTTTGTCGTTGACCACAAATCGCGGTGGTTCGTGGGAGAGCATTCTGAACATTCCGCTTGCGCAATACTACGCGCTCGCGGCCGACAACCGCGTTCCCTTTTACAACCTGACCGGCGGCTTGCAGGACAACGGCACCTGGACCGGGCCGTCGCGCACGCGCGGTGGATCGATCGCGGCGTCCGATTGGAAATTGGTCAGCGGTGGCGACGGATTCTTCGCCGCGCCGCATCCGGATAATCCTAATATCTTCCTCACCGAGTCACAGGGCGGGCGGCTGTCGATGACGAATATGGAAACGGGCGAGCAGCAGTCCGTAGCGCCTCAGCCGCAGTCGGGGCGCGTCGGCGATCTGAAGTACCGCTTCAACTGGAACACGCCGTTCCTGCTCTCGCACCACAACTCGCGCATCTACTACGCCGCCGGCAACCACGTGTTCCGGTCCCTCGACCGGGGCGAGGAGCTGACGGCCATCTCGCCGGAGGTCACCGTCACCGACCGGGGCTCGGCCGTGGCGCTGCACGAGTCGCCGCGCGATGCGGACGTGCTGTACGTGGGCACGGACGACGGCGCGCTCTGGTGCACCCGCGACGGCGGCAAGACGTGGCTCGACCTGATGGCGCTCGACGGCAAGCCGGCCTTCGACAAGGCCGAGGAGCCCGCCGCAGAGGCGCCGAAGGCGACCGTCGTCGCGTACGCGGCGGACGAAGTCAGCGGGACGTGGCGCGCGAAGGCCTCGGGCCAGGGGATCGAGAAGCCCGAGGACGGGCGCTTCACGCTCGAGCTCACCCTCGGCGAGGGCGGCGCCGTGACGGGCAAGATCACTTCGGAGATCGGCAGCGGGCCGATCGAGAACGGGCGCTACGACGCCGAGAACAAGCGCCTCACGTTCACGTTCAAGGGCGACGCGCTCGCCATGGACGTGACGGCGACGGCGGGCGCGGAGGGCCTCAGCGGCGAGATCGTCGCGCTCGGCGGCGCGTTCCGCTTCAACTGGACGGCGACCCGCGACGGAGCCAGCGCGCCCGCAGCGAGTGAAGCGGTCGCGGCCGATACGAAGCCAGCCACGGCGCCCAGCGCCGAGCCCCGCAGCACGGAGCGCCGCCGCCCGCGGGCCGACGGGGCTCCGGCGAAGCGCGCGAAGGGCGATACGATCGACCAGCTCATCCCCGGTCGCCGCTATGTCAGCGATATCAAGGCGTCGCGCCACGAGACGAAGCGGGTCTACGTCACCTTCGACGGGCACCGCTCGGACGACTTGGCCCCGTACGTGTTCGTGTCGGAGGACATGGGTGACACGTGGAAGAGCCTGCGCGGGAACCTGCCCGACGAGGTGGGTTCGGTGCGGACGATCCTCGAGGACAAAGACGCTGCGAACGTGCTCTACCTCGGGACCGAGTTCGGCGCGTACGTGTCGATCGACTCGGGCGCCTCGTGGACGCGCATGAACGCGAACCTGCCGACCGTGCCGGTGCACGACTACGCGCAGCACCCGCTGACGGGCGACCTCGTGGCGGGCACCCACGGGCGCAGCATCTGGGTCCTCGACGCCCCCATCACGTCCCAGTTGAGCCCTGAGGTCGTCGCGGCCGACGCGCACCTGTTCCAGCCGGCCGACGTGGTCGTGTGGCGCCGCGGGCTCGGGCGCTCGCTCGATCGGACACGCACGTTCCGCGCGGGGGGGCCGCCGAGCGGCGCGGTCCTGCACTACTCGCTCGGGAAGCGCGCCCAGGAGGTCAAGCTCGAGGTGCGCAACGCCGCGGGCGACCAGGTGCAGGTGCTCGAGGCGCCGCGCGACAAGGGCCTGCACAAGGTGGAGTGGAACCTCGCGTTCCAGCCGCCGGCGAGCGCCGCGGCGGGCTCGCCGAGCGGGGCGGCGGAGCCTGCGGCGCGGCGCCGGGGCTTCGGCGGGCGCCGCGCGGGCACCGGGGACTACGTCGTGTCCCTGACCGTGGACGGGCGCACGACCACCCGGAAGTTCTCGGTGGTGCGCGACCCGAACGAGGCGGACGCCCGCTACATCGCCCTGGAGGACGCCTTCGACGAGCTCGAGATCGAGATCGGAGACTGAGCCGGGCGCGCTCCCGAGCGCGCGCTCGCCAGACGGGCGCCGCGGGGCCGAGCTCGGCCCCGCGGCGCCCGTGTGTCACTGGCGGTTCACCGGCCGCCCGCTGGGCACGCCGCGTACCTCGGTTGGCGAGGTGTGACCCAAAATCACGCGCTTTCGCGGAAGAGCGGTAGACTGGCCGGCGTCCGAAGGAGCCCCTCCGCGGACCACCTCTCGCCATGGATACCACCGGTCTGCCACCGCCCGCCCCGAGGGGTGACGCCGTGGGAGACGGCCTCGCGCGACTGCGCGCCCGTTGGACACGTGTCCACGGCGCCGAGCTCGCGGTGCAGGTCCTCTTCTACGCGTTGCTCGCAGGCGCTGCGGTCGCATTTGTGTTCCCGAAGCTGCCGCTGCCGACGTTGCTCGGCGCGCTGCTCGCCGCTTCGCTCGCCGTGGGCCTCCTCGGCGCGCTCCTGCGGCGTCCCTCGGCCCTGACCCTCGCCAAGGAGTACGACGACCAGGCCGGCCTCTCGGATCGTGTCTCTTCGGCGCTCTCGCTCTCCGCGGCGCCCGGCGGCATGGCCGCCGCGCTGCGCGACGAAGCGAACGCCGCCGCGGCCCGCCTCGAGCCGAAAGCGGTCGTGCCGCTGCGGCTCCCGCGCGAAGGCTATTGGCTGCCGCTGCCGGCGCTCGCGTTCGCTGGAGCCGTGCTGCTCGGCGGCCTGCTCGACGCCAAGCCCGCCCGCGACAAGGCGCTCGAGCAGACCCTCGAGGAGCGCCTCGCCCAGCTCGAAGAGCTGCTCTCGGAGGAGCGCGGAAAGCGCGAGTCCGAACGGCGGGAGAAGCTCATCGAAGAGCTCGAGAAGCTGAAGCTCAAGCTCAACCCCGAGGAGACAGAGAAGAAAGAGGCCCTCGAAGAGGTCGCCAAGCTGCGCGAGGAGATGGAGCAGCAGCGCGCCGAGGACCTCGAGAAAGAGCGCGAGCTCAAGGAGAAGCTGGACGAGCTCACGCCCGGCCAGAAGGACCCGAAGCTCGAAGAGGCCGTCAACCGCGGCGACTACGCGGAGGCCATGAAGCGGCTGAAGGAGCTCCAGGAGGAGCTCCAGAAGAAGCTCGACGAGAAGAAGAAGGACATGAGCGAGCAGGAGCTCGCGGAGCTCGAAGAGCTCCTGAAGAAGCTCCAGGAGATCGAGGCCAAGCTGATGAAGCTGATGCAGCTCCAGCTCGACCTCGCGATGCTCGGCGAGGTGCTCGACTTCCTCGCGGACTTTGACGGCGACCTCGCCGACCTTGAGGACTTCGACCCGTCGAAGGTGGTCAAGCTGAAGGACCTCGAACCAGGCGGCACATGAAAGGCGGGGGGGACATGAAAAGGTTCCCTGGCGCTGGTTCAGCGCCCCGGTTTGAAAGCAGGCAAAGGCACGACCGACAACTTCCTCGCAGAGGAAGGCCGTCGGACGGACAGCACGCGTGAAGAAGAGAAGGTCTCCGTCAAGCAGACCTCCGGCAAGAGCACCTTCACGCAGACACAGGTGGCCAACGACGGCAGCCGCACGAACCTCGCCGCGAAGGAGGTCTTCCTCGCAGAGAAGCGCGCGGCGGAGGACACGATCCAACGCCAGGACGTGCCGGCCGGTTACCGCAAGTACCTGGAGACCTACTTCAAGGGCATCGAGCCCGAGGCGACCGCCGACGAAGACGGGAAGTGACCCCGCCGCTCGGCCGTCTCCGCTAGAGTTCGAGCGCGCGCCGCCTCCGAGGGGCGGCGCGCGCTCTGTCCCGCCCCCCCCCCCCCCCCCCCCCCCGGCAGCCCCCCCCCCCCCCCCCCACCCCCCCCCCCCCCCCCCCCCCCCCCCCCCCCCCCCCCCCCCCCCCCCCCCCCCCCCCCCCCCC
>Ga0169931_10013536_pt1 | contig 11127 bp, 12 predicted proteins | sample Kivu_15m_20L_FD_129675 | JGI IMG/M metagenome (GOLD analysis project Ga0169931, IMG submission 129675) | Freshwater microbial communities from Lake Kivu, Western Province, Rwanda to study Microbial Dark Matter (Phase II) - Kivu_15m_20L... | ecosystem: Environmental > Aquatic > Freshwater > Lake... | reverse complement strand
TGCTGATCGCCTTGGCCTACAGTTGGGCCACGATGCACGGCCAGCAGATGAAACACCTCGGCATAGATCAGTATGCTGGACGTATCCAAGAGCACAACGATAAGACACCCCGACAGAGTGACTGTAGTCTGGGTCTCTATGGCCAACGGTGGATCTATGCCATGGAGTTATGGGCCGATTGCGCGCTCCAACTGATCGCCCTCAAGCCCCATAAACAGCTCTATTTTCAGCGCGGTTTCTATGCTCTATCCCTGATGCAGCAAGCTCTCTAGGTACCTTGTCACCCGTTAAGGTTCCAGACCAGCCTGCGGACGATCGAGGTGAAGACGGCCTTTCCCTGACCTCCGATGGGATCGGGGGGCGTCTGGTGGCCCTCGATCAACGGCTCGATGCCTTGACTACCACTGTGGAGCAGGGCTGCCACAGCCTCAGGCAGCTGTCTCGCCTGGTGCAGGGTCTGTCCGCCCAGGGACTGCCCACTGCCCTGGGTCAACCTGGTCCTTCCGTCTCTACCCCAGAGCCAACGGCTTACTCCCCAGAGCTGTCTCAAGACGTGGTGCAGATGCCCCTGGCCGCCCTGCGTAAGCTGCTGAGCTCTGATCCAGTGGATTAGGCGTATTGGCCATCCTGGGGGTTGCCCTCACAGGAGTTAACCATGGCAATACAGCCCATTTTGGTAGACGAGGGATTGTTGCTAGAGCTATTGTTTGGCCGCCCGCTGCCCTTGGGCCAGGGCGATCGCCTGTGGGAATTATTTCAGCAGGGTCAGGTCAGAGGCTATGTGACCGACTTTGCCCTGTTTCCGGGGCGGGGCTTTGATCCCGACGTGGTACTGGCCTCCATTGAGGCCTACCTGGATGCGCTGGGGTATTTGATCGTTTGCGATCGCCTGTAAATCGAGAAGCCTATGCCGCCGAGATCATGTCCCCCGCTGGGGACCGCACAAAAAAGGGGCAGGTTACCCCGCCCCCGAAGGAGATACGTCTCACAGACAATCTATCGGCCGCTACGGGTAGCGACTCGGTGACACCAGCCGTCTAGGCTAGGGTTTCGGGACAGTAGCCTAGACCCATGACAAACTGACGACGAAAGGCTTCGATCTCATCGCGATCGGGCTTACCGTGGGAAACGATCGCCACCTGGTAGCGGCGCATCACATCGATGGGCGACTGACCGGTTTCTAGACCCCACAGGGCCATGCGAACGCGAATGCCGGGGTCGTAGGCAATGCCCAGCTCATTCATGTAGGCGCGGAAATCTTCGGCTTCGCAGACGCCAATATTGTCGTTCATCTTGACGCGAACGACCCACCCATCGATTTGATGAATCACCGTCATAAATTCTAGGGGTAATCTCGACGGGCTCAGTAGGTGCTCGACCACACGAAGGGTCAGACTGGCGTTGGCGAGATAGTAGGTGTATTCCATCATTTGACCTTTAGACAGGTGCTACAGTTCTTATTGTCTTGGATTAGCCTGGGGGCCGTTAGGGTTAACTCCCTCCATCTGACCTGGGTGTATCCCCCCAACCTAGACAGCCATGTTCGATAGTCATGTTCGATAGCCAGAGACCGGGCCCGGTGGCCCCCCCTACCCCCTTTGAGCATTCCCTGGCGGCGTATCAGTATTTCCTACCGCCAGAAAAAATTGCCCAAACCCCGGTTACCCCCAGGGATGCGTCTCGATTGTTGGTGGTCGATAGCGCCACCACCCAGCGCCACCATCACTTTCGCGACCTAGATGACCTGCTCCGCCCTGGTGACCTGCTGGTGCTCAACGACACCCGCGTCATCCCGGCTCGGTTGCGGGGGTACAAGCCCGGCGGGGCCCAGGTAGAGGTCTTTTTACTCGAGGACAAAGGGGATAACCAATGGCTGGCCCTGGTGCGTCCGGGTCGCCGTCTCAAGCCAGGAGCTACGGTGTTGTTTGGCCCCAACCCCGACCAGCCCGACCTGGTGGCCCAGGTGGTCGCCACCGACCCCGATACCAATGGTCGCCTGCTCACCTTTGAACACCTAGGCAGCGAGTCTCTATTCGCTGTGTTTGAGCGCTTGGGAGAGGTGCCCTTGCCCCCCTACATTACCGACAGGGTCGCATCCCCCGACCAGTACCAAACGGTCTATGCCGAGACGCCGGGGGCGGTGGCGGCTCCTACGGCGGGGCTGCACTTTACGCCAGACCTGCTGGCCAGGCTAGAACAGCGGGGGTTGGGACGATCGCAGATCACCCTGCACGTCGGCGTCGGCACCTTTCGCCCGGTCGAGACCGACAACATCCTCGACCACAAAATGCACGGCGAATGGATCGATGTCTCCGCCGCAACGGTGGCCCAGATCAACGCCACCAAAGCCCAAGGCGGGCGGGTGATTGCCGTCGGCACCACCGTAGTGCGGGCCCTCGAGGGGGCGGCCCAGACGGGCGAACTCCAGCCGTGGCAGGGCAAGGTCAACCTGTTTATCTATCCTGGCTACCAGTACCAGGTGATTGACGGTCTGATTACCAACTTCCACCTTCCCGGCTCTAGCTTGCTGATGCTGGTCAGCGCCCTGGTGGGGCGAGAGCGCCTGCTGGCCCTCTACGAGCACGCCATTGAGCAGGACTATCGGTTTTATTCCTTTGGCGATGCCATGCTGATTTTGCCCGAGGCGACGGGCGGGTGACTGGCTGGTCGTCAAACCGTTGATGCCCACAACAGTCAGAGGCGCTGGGCCAGGGCGATCGCCAGCGGACTCAGCAGCAACGCTGGCAAAAACGAGGCCACCCGCACCTGGGCAATCTCCAGCAGGTTCAAGCCAATACCCAAAATCATCAGCCCGCCCGTGCCGGTGATCAGCAAAATATGCGGGCTGCTAGCTGGGTCGGGGAGAATCGCACCCGATACGCTAGCCAGCAGCGACAGCCCCCCCTGCACCACCAAAACACTCAGGGCCGAAAAGCCAACGCCAACCCCGTAGGTGCCGGTCAGGGCGATCGCAGCCAACCCATCCATGGTGGCCTTGAGGGTCAGCAGGGCATTGTCGCCCGAGAGGCCGTTGTTGAGACTGCCCACAATAGCCATGGGCCCAATGCAAAACAGCAGGCTGGCAGCCACAAAGCCCTCGGTAAAACGGCCACCGCCCCGTACCCTAGCCTTGAGCCAGTCGCCCAGGACGGAGAGACGCTTCTCGATCTGCCACCATTCCCCCAGCAGCCCCCCCGCCACCATGACCAGCAGGGCCAAAATAATGCCGTCAATGGGGCCCGCCTCAATATCAGATAGACTGCGGGCCATCGACACCCCAATCACCATGGTCATCAGCCCCACCGCCTGGGTGATAATCTGCTGCATTGCCTTAGGCAGGTGACTGCGCAGCAGGAGCCCTACAGCCGTGCCAAACACAACGGTAGCAACGTTGATCCAGGTGCCGTTGGTTTTGGCCCACAGACTGAGCATAGAGAGTCCTCATCAAGGGTTAGGGGGATCAGCGTAGGCCGGCTCACAAAGAATACAGGAGTCAGGCGTCAGAATTCAGTTCCGGCCTAGCTCCTGGCTCCTGACTCCTGACTCCTGACTCCTGACTCCTGGCTCCTGACTCCTGGCTCCTGACTCCTGGCTCCTGACTCCTGACTCCTGGATACGGCAGTTCTCTCCAAAGCTTAAGTTGACACCCAGATTGAGATCCAATCCAGGCTTCACCAAGCCAATTCCACTCACCCAATCCCTCCCGTTGTCCCCAATGATGTTCCGCGCTATCCTCCAAGCAGAGCGATCGCCCGTCTAGATTTAGAGGACAGTACTATGGCCGTGCCCGTCAGTCTGATTAGTGCCCAGTCTTACCATAGGGCCGCACTGGCGCGATCGCTCGCCCAGGTGCTAGAACCCTTGGGGGGCATGGGTGCCTTTGTCAAACCGGGCGATCGCGTGCTGCTCAAGCCCAACCTGCTCACCGGTGCTCGCCCCACCAAGGCCTGCACCACCCACCCTGAGCTGGTCTATGGCGTAGCTCAGCAGGTGCGGGCCGCTGGGGGCCACCCGTTTCTGGGCGACAGTCCCGCCTTTGGCACGGCCCAGGGGGTAGCCAAGGCCAATGGCCTTCTGCCCCTAGCCCAGGAGCTGGATCTGCCCATCGTCGAGCTGCACGGTCATCGCTACCCCACCCAGAATCCCGAGTTTGACCACCTGCGTCTTTCCAAGGAAGCCATGGAGGCCGATGTCATCATCAACCTGCCCAAGGTGAAGTCCCACGTGCAGCTCACCCTCACCCTGGGGGTCAAGAATCTCTTTGGCTGCGTACCCGGCAAAATGAAAGCCTGGTGGCACATGGAAGCGGGCAAAGACGTTCAACGCTTTGGCACCATGCTGGTCGAAACCGCCCGCCTGCTCAACCCGGCCCTCACCATTGTGGATGGCATTGTCGGCCACGAAGGCAATGGCCCCAGCAACGGAGAGCCCAGGGATCTGGGGGTATTGGGGGCCTCCCCAAACGTATTTGCCCTCGACCGGGCCATGGTGGCCATGCTGGGGGTCGATCCCCTGGTGGTGCCGACGGTGGCGCAATCCCTACGGCTGGGGGTATGTCCGGCCTGGGACGAGATCGTCTTCCCCCGGCTCACCCCTGAGGGGCTCCAGGTGGCCGACTGGCAACTGCCCGCCGAACTCATGCCGATCGACTTTGGCATGCCTCGGGTCGTGAAGTCTACCTTTAAGCACCTTTACATTCGGTTTATCAAAGAGCCCATGACGGCCTACGCCGGGCGGCTATAGGTGGGTATTTGACCGACCTATTCGGTCTGAGGCACCCGCACCAAGCGGCTGGCCCCAGAGGTCGGTACTCCCTGGTTGGCCAGGATAGTTTCTTCCAGCACCTCAGCAGCCCGGAGGTATTGAACGTCGGCGTCGGTGCCGAGCAGGGCGGGGTTGCTAAACAGCTCGCGGCGCTGGCGATCATCTAGATCGACCGCAACGTCGGGGATAATGCCCCGCCGACTGATATCGGTGCCGTCAGGGGTGTAGTAGTGGGCCACGGTAACAGTGATGCCAGAGCCATCGGAAAGTCCGTGGAGTGACTGCACCAGGGCCTTGCCGTAGGTGGGGGCACCTACTACGGTGGCGCGGTTGTTGTCCTGGAGGGCACCGGTCAAAATTTCGCTGGAGCTAGCCGATCGCCCATCGACCAGCACCGTCAAGGGCATCTGGGTCAGCGCGGTGCGATTGGCCGAGATCGCGTCGTCATTGCCGTCGCGATCGAGGGTGCTGACAATGGCCCCATGCTGCAGCCACATGCGGCTAATGTCGATGCTGGACATCAGGAGACCACCGGGGTTACCGCGCAGGTCAAGGATAAACCCCTCCACCCCGGCATCGACCAGAGCCTTGATGGCGGCCGACATTTGGGGGGCAGCCTGGGCGTTAAACTCGATCAGGCGAATGTAGCCAATGGGGCGTCCTCCCACCGTCTTTTGGGCGTACTCCACGGTGGGTAAATCGATCAGGGTGCGGGTCAAAATGAGCGTGCGAGGGGCCCCACTGTTGCGAGAAACGGTGAGCGTGATCTGGGAACCCTCATCCCCCCGCAGCTGCTGCAAGACCCCTTCGGGGGGCATCCGCTCGACGCTCTGACCATCGACGAGCAGAATGCGATCGCCCACCACCAGTCCCGCTTGCTCGGCCGGGGAACCGGGGGCAACGCCCACCACCACCATGGCCCCGGTCTGGTTATTCCGCTCTAGCCTGACGCCAATGCCCGAGGTCTCGCCCGAGGTTTGATCGGTTAATTCTGCGTATTCTGCGGGTGCCAAAAACCGGGTGTAGGGGTCGTTAAGCTGACGCATGGCTGCCCGCAATGCGCTGTAGGCGGCATCTGGAGAGGCATAGTCTCGCCCTAGCAAGTCTTGGCGAATGACCTGCCAGTCGAGCTGGTTAAAGCTGGCGTCTACATATTCCTGGTTAATAATTTGCCAGGCTTCGTCGATAACAGCTTTTGGGCTATCTTCAAAGGCCGACTCTGGCGCTAGGGTGGTCGCTGGCGACGGGGTGACCTCTGCGGCTAGGGTGACCTCTGCCGCCATAGCTGAGAGCGCCAGAGGCGCTAGGGCCAGCACCGACGAACGTACCAGAGACAGCAGGCGGGGAGAGGAAGAAGTTGACATTGCGATAACACCAGCCTAGGCACGAAGGAAAGATGAGTCGGGGATAATATCGTACCCAGCCAATCTTGACCTTATTGTGGCCGATGGCTTAGTTCTTTGCACAGGTAAGTAGGCCACTTTTAGCGCAACTTTTGGGATTTTAGGCTTTTCTTCAAGTTCTATCCGGACAAACTGGCTTTTCTGGCCCTTAGAGGGCATTTAGAGGGCGTTTGCCAAGGGCATCCGCGCTGCCATTAACCCTAGAGCTACCGCGAAGACCTGGCATAGGCCGCTAAAAAAGCATCCATTTCCAGGACGCGAACTCGGCCCGCTGGGCCGGTCGCGGTGAGACTCTGGATAAGTATTGAGTTAGAACACTCTAAGAGAATGTTTGAAAAGCCAAAGAGCGTCTCAGGTTATACGTAGGTCGTAGGCTAATGTCCTCAAAAATCAGCGTTTTTGCTGCCTATTGGTGGCAAGCTATACCTGGGACAACCCTTTTCAAACACCCTCTAAGCCCGATTGGTCGCGTTAATCTCGTCCAAAATAGCCTGGGCACCGGCCGCCCGCAGGTGTTGGGCCAGCTGATCACCCAGGGCTTCAGCCTCGGTGACAGCACCCGCTACGGTGTTTTTAATCACGCGCTGGCCGTCTAGGCTGGCCACCAGCCCAGTGAGGGTGAGGGTATCGCCCTCGATCACCGTGTTGACGCCGATGGGAACCTGACAGCCCCCCTCTAGCTGACGCAAAAAGGCCCGTTCGGCCAGGCAGCGAGCGGTGGTAGGGCCGTGGGACAGCACGCTGAGCAGGTGGAGAATGTCATCGTCACCGGTGCGGCACTCAATGCCCAGGGCGCCCTGGCCGACGGCGTGGAGGGAAATATCGGCGGGCAAAATTTCGTGGATGCGATCGCCCATATCCATGCGCTGCAGACCGGCCACCGCCAGAATAATACCATCGTAGCCACCCTCATCGAGCTTGCGCAGGCGGGTGTTGAGGTTGCCGCGAATATCTTTAAAGGTGAGGTGGGGGTAGTGGTGGCACAACTGGGCCAGCCGCCGCAGTGAGGAGGTGCCGATCACGGCACCCTCGGGCAGGGTAGCCAGGGTTTTGCCCTGATTCTTTTCGTGCATGACCAGGGCATCGGCGGGGTTTTCGCGCTCGGTAATGCAGCCCAGCATCAGCCCTTCGGGCAAACGGGTAGGCAGGTCTTTGAGGGAGTGCACCGCAAAGTCACTGTCGCCCCGCAGCATGGTGTCTTCCAGCTGTTGGGTAAACAGGCCCTTGTCACCAATTTTAGACAGCGACACGTCGAGTACCTTGTCGCCCTGGGTCTCCATGGTGACGATTTCAAAGTCCAGGGTCGGAAAGTGCCGCTGCAGCTCATCCCGCACCCAGTGGGTTTGAATCAGCGCCAACTGGCTCTTGCGAGACACGATGCGAACGGTACGCTGGGGGATGGCAACGGCCGGGGCTGCGGTGGTGGAGTGCATAGTCTTGGAAACGAAGCTTGCAGAGAATTCAAAAAAGCGGCGGGCTCAGGCCGGATAACCGTCACCGGATCTTCAGATTACAGGATGGCGGTTCTCTCTATGGTGAGCCCCCTGGAGATGTTAAGGGGTTGTCACATTAAGGCCCTGGCGACGTTTAGAGTATCCCAACTCAAAAAACATCCCTGCCCAGGACGCGAACTCGACCCGTTGGGCCGGTCGCGGCTAGATCCCGGATAGGCATTTAGTTGGAACACTTTAGTTGGAACACTCTTATGATGGTTGGGCAGATCAGGAAAGACCATTGCCTCGTCAGCGTCCTCACCGTTCAATTTGGCTAGTCGGCCCCTTGGCTGTGGCGATTGCCCTCTGTCTGGGCACGACTTCCCCGGCCCCGGCCCAGGTGCTGCGCCCGGAAGTTCGCTTTCCGTTTTTGGCCGACCCGCTCCAAGACACCCCCCTCGATCCAATCCTGCCCGACCCACCGGTACCAAGGCCCCTCAGCCCCCTGGAGCAGTATGACCTGGAGCAAGACCTGGACCAGCTGGCCCGCCAGGCCGAGGCCCTGAATCAGGCGGGAGAGATAGACCAAGCCCGTCAGATTTGGCTGCGGGAGGTGCGCCTGCGCCGTCTGCTGGGAATCGATCAGGAGTTGGCGGCCATGGACCAGGCGGGGCTGCAGCTGCGCGATCGCAATGTCACCCAAGATCTCCAGCTCTTTTCCCTGCGGCTAGATGAGATTCGGGCTGAGCTGGTCTTGCCGGAGGATAGCGATCGCCTACAGGCCGTAGCCACCACCTACGAGATCCTGGGCAACGTCACCGCCGCCGCCGCCATTCACCGATCTCTGGCCGATGCCGCCCTGGCGGCGGGGGACCGGGCCGAGTCTCTCCTCCAGCTCAAGACCCTGGCCAATCTCCAGGCTAATTGGTTTGACTTTGAGGCGGCGGCCCAGGTCTACGGTGAGCTCGAGACCCTGGCCCTGGACGACTCCGATCCCAACGAGGCGCGGCGCTATCTGGAGCTCCAAGCCCAAAATCTAGAGCAAGCTCAAGACTTTGAGGGGGCGATTGCCCGTCAGCAACAACTGCTGCTCCTCTACCAAGGCGACCCAACCCTCTGGCCCCAGATCGCCCCCCTCCAGCACCAGATTGGCAACAACTACCTGGCCCTGGGCGATCTGGACACGGCGGCCCGCCAATACCAGGCTGCCTACACCAATGCCATTGAGCAACAGCAGCTCGAGGTAGCCGCCACCGCCATCACTGACCTGGCCGAGGTCTACAAAACCCTAGGTCGCTGGGCCGATGTCGGCTACCTCTACGAACAGCTATTACTAGTAGAGCAGCAGGCCCACAGCGCCTACGGCATGATGACCGCCTACGACCAGCTGGGTCAGGTGCACGATCGCCTGGGGGCCACCCCAGCGGCCCTTGCGGCCTACCGTGAGGGGCTGGTGCTGGCTCGGGTCTTGCGCAATCGCCAAGAGTATTTTGAAGCCCAGATTGCCCGCCTCACCAAGGACGACTCCTGATGGTCATCGAATGGCTCACCTTTGCGGTCGATCCCGAGAACCGCGAAACCTTCATCCGCATCGACCACGACATCTGGACGGCGGCCCTCAGCCAGTACCCCGGCTTTGTCTCTAAGGAAGTGTGGATTTCGCCCGACCTGCACGACCAGGTAATCCAGGTGATCCGGTGGCAAACCCGCGAGCAGTGGAAGGCCATTCTCCAGGCTGAGCTGGATGCGTTGGATCATCAGTTCAAACAGGCCCTGGCCTTTGATTACCGCCTGATCGACTCGAGGGAATACCAGGTACGGCGGTATCCTACCGCCGGGGTGGCACCCTAGAACGCGACCCTGGAGCTGCGCTAGCATACAGGCATTGCCCTAACGTCGCCATGCTGTCTTGTCCCCGCTGCCAGGCCCCCCTTGAGCCCGCCGCCCTTCAATGCCCCCGGTGTCAACTCACCCTCAAGGCCCACGGGCATCCGGGCATTCCCCTCCACTACACTGAGGGAGATGAGGCCCTATGTGTTAGCTGTGTCTACGAGGCCGATGACACCTGCAACTTTTCCCAGCGACCCCACGCTAAAACCTGCACCCTATACCGCTCAGCCACCGCCCAGGCTGAGCTAACCTTGCCTAGCCCATCGGTAGGCCACCAGGTGAACATTTGGCTACGCAACCATCGAGGGCTGCTGGCCCTGGGGGGTCTACTGTTGCTGAGCCTGGTGCTGGTGCTGGTGCGCTAATTCGCCTGGTTCAACAGCCTGACTCAACACCCTGCCTGGACTGGCTCACTACACGAGTTCGAGGGCAAAAAAGTCAGAGAAAACTTTCTCCCCCACGGCGTTGAGGCGAGTTTGCAGATCGTCCAGAAATTCGTGGAGACCCCGCTGGTTAATGTCGTCAATGGTGAGGTAGTCGAGCTCAGACCTCAGACGACCCAGGGCGCGATCGCTGTCGGTGCGCCAGGTGCCTGCTGGGGTGCCCGAGATCTGATGCAGCGATCGCTCCGCCTCGATCAAACAAAACTGAATCGATCGCGGAAACTCCCGATTGAGAATCAAAAACTCCGTCACGCCACGGGGGGTAATGCGGTACTGGCTCTTGCGGTACATCTCGTAGGCGCTGGCCGACTTGAGTAGGGCAATCCACTGCAAGTCATCTAGGGGGGAGCCGACATCGGTGACCTCCGGCAGCAAAATGTAGTACTTCACATCCAGAATGCGCGCCGTTTTGTCGGCCCGCTCTAGCAGCCGCCCCAGCTGACCAAAGTGCCACCCCTCGGTGTGGGCCATGGTGGCATCCATCACCCCGGCAAACAGATGGCTAGCCATTTTCACCTCCGGAAAGAAGGTGTGCAGTTCCGCCAGCAGCCCCACCTCGGCCGCTTCGTTCACCATCAGATAAAAGGCGTTCACCTGCTCCCACATTTCCGAGGAAATCACCTCCCGCACTGATCGGGCATTCTCCCGCGCCGATCGCAGGCAGGAGATGATCGAGTTGGGGTAATCGCGATCGAAGGTCAAAAATCGCAGAATATTGTCGGCGGTGGCTTCCCCATAGCGTTCGCGAAACAGCTCTTGATCACCCGTGGTAATCACCAGCGGCTCCCACTGCTGCTCCATGCCTAAGGGGGCATCCAACAGCAAATTCAGGTTGACATCCACAAAACGCGCTACGTTTTCGGCCCGCTCAACGTAGCGGTTTAACCAGTAGATAGAGTTAGCAACGCGACTGAGCATGGGAGTACGGGGTGGATGGGTAGGGTGGGTGGGGAGGATAGACGTAGCGTGGGTCACCACCTCCTCCTAGGGCAAAGGCAAGAGATACGGCTGTGACCCACGAGCTGAAGCCAAAAGCATCTTATGCCCCGAGGGTAAATCCAAGCGATCCGGCTCAGCAAAAATAAATTCGGAACGAGTTTACGGCGTTTTAGCCGATCAATGCCCATCAATGGAACTTGATCTGAACGAGGTATCAAGGGTTTCAGCCCCTAGAATTTTTGAATTTACAATTGC
>Ga0169931_10013535_pt1 | contig 11127 bp, 12 predicted proteins | sample Kivu_15m_20L_FD_129675 | JGI IMG/M metagenome (GOLD analysis project Ga0169931, IMG submission 129675) | Freshwater microbial communities from Lake Kivu, Western Province, Rwanda to study Microbial Dark Matter (Phase II) - Kivu_15m_20L... | ecosystem: Environmental > Aquatic > Freshwater > Lake... | reverse complement strand
TTTGGCTGCGCCGGCATCCCAGCCTTTTCATCCGCGCTCAAGGCCCCCTATTAGTCAATAGGGAGCCCCTCGCGCACCGGCCTACGGCCTGATGAAAATTCTGGGCGCCAGCCTTGCCAAATTTCCGATTCTTGAATCATGTTCGGTATAGATGTTTGCCGGATATCTACTGATCGCCATGTCCACCTTCTTCGCCTCTCTTTTGTCATTTTATTCGGGATTCGGGCTAGGAACCATTCTCATGCCTGTAACTGCGATCTTTTTTCCTCTGCCGATCGCTATCGGGCTTACAGCAATTGTTCATCTAGGGCACAATCTCTTGAAAGCCGGGCTGTTGTGGAATGCGATCGACTGGCGCATCGCCGTGCGGTTTGGAATTGCCGCTGTGATTGCGTCCATTCCCGGAGCTTTGCTTCTCAAAGCGCTTTCGTCATTCCCTTCGATCAAGGAATATACAATCCTTTCAGTGCAAGGGGAAATCTCGGTTCTGCATATTTCTATCGGATTGCTTTTGATTGGAATTGCAACCTTGGAAATGCACCCGCATAAGCCGCTCCGGATCAAAAATTTATGGATCGGCGGAGCTCTGAGCGGCTTTCTTGGCGGCTTATCGGGGAACCAAGGGGCCTTCCGCAGCATTTTTCTCATCCAATCAAGCCGTTCCAAAGAAGCCTTTATCGGAACGAATGCCGCGATTGCCGCCGGCGTGGATATGGGACGCCTGACGACCTACGTTCTTGTTTTCCGCGACTTGCTATTTGAGATCGATGCGCTTCTTTTAATCATCGCACTGGGAGGTTCATTGGGAGGCATCTGTTTAGGCCTGGTTTATCTTCGAAAAATCACTCTCTCCTTTATCCAGAAAATCATCGTTTCTTTGCTGTACATCCTTGGATTTCTTCTCATAGCCGGAATAATCTAAGCGACTTTAAAATAATTTATTCACGCACACTAGCATATTTATGCATTGACACATCTGGCGCATATATGAGAGAATGCTCGCCATTCGTTTGCGCGAAATGCGCGCGAAACAAACCCAACAGTGGAGAAGCCATGCAAAAAGCAAAGAGAGTGGTGAAAGCCCTCAAAAATCCAACCAACGTATTCATCGCCGTCCTGGCCCTTGGAATCTTGTCCAGCACAGCCGGCTACTGCAATGATGACGTCATGAAAGAACTCAATTCGAAATCAGACACCATCTCCAACTTCCTCTTCGGCGGGACGGTCCGCAAGGTCGCCTTGACTCTCGGTATGGGCGCAGGTCTTTTCCAAGCGTTCATGTCCGGCTCGATCCGCCCCCTTTTGATCTACGGCGGACTCGGACTTGCCGTCGCGTACCTGCCTGCAATGGTCAATTGGATCTCTTCCATCGGCTAATTATGGCTCCCCAATCCCTCCTCAAACGGCTGGACGCCCCTGTCCGCTTTTTGTCGTTTTCGATGAACGACCTCGTCGCGTATCTGGCGCCGTTTTTCGTAGGCGCCCTATTCGACAGCATCCTGATCATTCCGGCCTTCGGGACGGGATTGGTGTTTTTCATGAAAAAACTTTTGAAAAAATTCCCGAAGTTCTACGCAATCCGATACCTCTACTGGTCGCTGCCGACAGCGATCCTCAATCGGGCGCTTAGGGCCAACCTACCCCCATCAAACAAGAGGCTTTGGGTGAAATAATGGATCAATCGGTTCTCAAAACAAATCTAAACAAACTATCCGGCCAGAGAAACTGCTTTCTTTTCTTTTCGATCGTCCTATCTTTCGCAGTGTTATTGCTCGCCGTGCTTCTTTTTACGAAAAAAGAGCGCGTCGTTATCATCCCGACGCAAGGGGAATCTTATTGGGTCGAAGAAGGGGCGGCCTCTTCCGGCTATATTGAAAAAATGGGACTTTTCCTATCGGATCTTTTGCTCAACCGCAGCCCTGCCGACGTTGAGAAAAGAAACGCGATCCTCCTCCAGCACGTACACCCATCGGCATACCATGAATTTCGGAAACTTCTGATCGCCGAAAAGGAAAGCCTGCTCAAGGGCAATCAGTCGTTTTATTTCCAAACCCATAAGGCGTTCGCCGACGTAAAGCGGAGCGCATTCGTGATCGAAGGGGACTTTTTCGTCGTCGTGGGAAAAGACGGAAAAGAACTCTCCGTAACCCAAAAAAACAGAAAAAAATACACCTTCCGCTTCTCCTGCGAGAACGGAAAATTGCTGCTCACATCTTTGAAAAAAGAGGAGGCCTAATGCCTTATAAACACTTGAGTTTTGCCGCCCTTGCCGTAGTTTCAGGCGTCTTCGGCGCCGTGCAAGAAAGGGTCGATGGGACGCGCCCTTTGAGCGTCTCCTTTTCTACATCCTCCCATAACCGGATCGCCGTTCAGGACGGCTCCGTCGAAAAAGTATTCGGCGACAGCGAGATCTTTTCCGTAACCGTAGACCCGATCACCGGCAATGCCTTCGTCAACCTCATCGGCGAAATCGGCAATATTCCGGCTACCCTGTCGATCGTCACCGGAACGGGGCTTGTACAGGATCTTCTGGTTTCATCCCGGGAAGGGGCCTCGGAACAGGTGCTTTTACGCGAAGAGGAGGAAAAAAGCGTTTACAGGCAAGACCTTACTCTTGGCAGCGCGGTCGAAACGATCAATCAAATCCTCGAAGGGAAAGTCCCGTTCGGATACGGGCAAAAAGAGGCCTCCGAACCGCTCTCCCTCCCAACCCCCCTCGAAGCCGAGCCCTTGAAAGCGATCGAAGGGCCGTTTGAAATCATCACCGTTTACCGGATCGAGAACAAAGGGAAAGAACCGGTGGTGCTCTCCGGCGAAGCCCTAAAAAGAGGTTTGGGCAACTGGGCCTTCTTGAACGTCCACGAACTTTGCGAAAACGAACAAGCGGTTTGCTTGATCGGACGCCCGAAAGACGAGGCGAAACCATGAAGCGGCTCTCTTCAACGAAAATCGGGGCGAAACAAAAAAAGTTTTTCCTCCTCCTTCTCGCAAGCTGCCTCGGGATTGCGGTTCTCCTGGTTTCGTTCACAACCGACGAAACCGAAGCTCTGCCGCCAAAACCCAAAAATGAGGAAGAAGCCGAATTCAGCGTCATTTCCCAAGAAGTGGATCCGAAAACCGTTCGCATTTCGGCTTTGGAGAATTTGAACGACGTTTTGAATTCCCGGATCGCCTCGCTCGAAAAATCCCTCGAAACGCTGCACGAAGACGCCGCCGAGTCGGAAACCGACAAGGAGCAATTGGAAAGGGAGACGAGGCTCCTCGCCGAAAAACTCAAGGCCCTAGAAGATGAGATCCATCAACCGGACCCGACGCCCGAGATAAAGAAAGCCGCTCCCAAAAATCTCAAGGGGTGGGAAGGGGTGGAAAAGAAAGAGGGCAAACACGTTGCCTATGAAATCCCGGCAGGGACCGTCGTAAAAGCCGTCCTTGTTTCTGGAGCCGACTGCAGCGTTGCCGTCCAAAAGCCGACAGGGCCGAACATGGTTCTCCTCCGCCCGCTCGATAACGGGAACCTTCCGAGAAACGTCCGGGTGCCGCTCAAAGGAAGCGTCATCATCGGAAACGCAATCGGCGATATCTCAAGCGAGCGGGTCTATATCCGCGCCGAGAGGATGTCCCTTGTAGAACGGGGCGGTTCCTTCGTTGAGACAGACTTAAGCGCTTACGTATCCGGAGAGGACGGCCGGGAAGGGATGCGGGGCGTAGTCGTCGACCGCTCCGGCCAAATCGTGGCGCGCGCCGCGTTCGCCGCTTTTCTCCAAGGCGTCGGCGCAGGGGCGGAAGCCGCAGTGAACGCAAAAGCCTTTGACGGCTTGGTTGAAAAGCATCCCGGATTAGAATCGCTTCGGTTCGGCCCCCTTCAAGGGAGCACCACCGCGCTCAATAAATTGACCGACTACTTTATCAAGCGCGCCGAGCAGCTCCAGCCAGCCATCCAAATCGCGGCAGGACGCGTAGTGGACGTCGTGTTCACAAAGACGGTCAAAATAGGCGAAAAGGATTTGAAGAAAAAATTCGATATGGAACGGGCCGCAAAAAGGAAGGAGCTATGAATAAATTGTTATTCTTCCTCTTGGTATTTTCCGCTCCGTTTTTCGGTTTCGAGAAACTCGATCCGAAATATTGCCCGCTTTACGGCAATCCCGAAGCCCCTCATCAAGTCGTCGAATATTTTTCGTTAAGCTGTCCAAAATGCATGGACTTCTTCAAACACGATTTTCCGGCGATCAAAGCTGCCTATGTCGACACGGGAGTCGCCTCCTGGACACTCCACCCGGATCCGGCGGATCTATTGACTCTGCAGGCTATGGTCTGCCTAGACCGCCTCCCTCCTGAGCATCGACTTCTTTTTCTCGAAGCGGTCATGAATAGTTTAGCCAAACTGAAATCGAACGAAGGCGGCTCTAGCCTCATGCAATCGGCGATGGAAGCGCTCGAAAATCCGATTCCCGAATTGGATCGCGTTGAGTTTCTTAAAGAAACCGAGGCGTTCGAGCACGCCTATGCATTCGTAAAACAAGAAGACGTCGTAAAAGAGATCCCATCGGTCGAAATCGACGGCGTCTTCTACAACAAATACCCCGCCCAAAAACTTTTCGACGAACACATCAACAACCTAAAGAGGTCATCGTGAGACCTATTCTCCCTATCGCGCTTTTGGCCCTCCTCGCCTCCTGCAGCATCTACAACTCGAATTTCGACTGCCCGCCGGGCAAAGGGATCGGCTGCAAGTCGGTCAACGAAGTTTTGAACTTAATTGTGGAAAAAGAAGAAGGGGAGGATCTTTTCGTCACCGATCCCGGAGCAGCCCTCCTGCTTAAATCCGAAGAGAAGAAAAAAAGGAGGCCTGCCAAGGCGGAACAGAAAAAACTATACCTCCTGAAAGAAAAATCGGGCGACCCGGTCCTTGTCGAAGCTGCGGAAGGAGTCAAATGACTTTTTTGGGCAAGTTAGGGCAAAAATGCGCCGATTTTTTCGGCGAATCGACCGAATTCGACAAAATGGGGGAGAGCCGGCAGGATTTGTCGGATGCCCTCGACGCCGATTATTTGAGCGATCTCTTGCCCTACCGGCTCTATGATCCCGAGAAGAAGATCTACGAGAACAAAACAAGTTTCGGATTTTGCCTTGAGGTGATCCCGATTCTCGGAGGAAGCCCCGAAGCGCAAAAAGAGATCGCAACCCTCATCCGGGAAATCGGGGAAGAGGGGGCCGACATTCAAACGCTTCTCTTCGCAGACCACCGCGTGAGCCGCTTCTTGAAGATTTGGTCCGCTCCAAGGAAAGGGGCTGGAGGCGTTTTTTCCAAAATCGCCGACCGGAAGACCGAATTTTTAAACCAAATGTCCGCAGATGGCGCTGTCCCTCCCCGGATTTTCCGCTGCTTTTTCTCCTATAGCCAGCCAAAGCCGCCCAAACACAACCTGCCCCAATTTCTCAACGCCCTGGTCGAAAAACGGAAAAAAGCGTTCGAGACGTTTTCCCGCATCAGCGTGGCCTTAGAGATGGAGCCGGACCAGTTGATCGAAGTCCTCTCCGGCCTGGTCAATTTCGACCCTTCCTCGGAAATCGAATCGAGAAAGACATGGGACACGAACAATTGGATCTCGAATCAGATCTGCCTTCCCGGGTCCGCCTTGGAAGTCCACGCCGACGGGCTTCTATTCCATAGCGGCCCTGCATCGAGCTGGATGCGCACATACGAGGCCGTCGACTTTCCCGATTATTGGAACCTCCAGTCGATGGGAGAGCTCGCAGGAGACTTCCTCAACGCCTCTTACCGGATCCCATCCCCCTTTTATCTCCATTACGGGATCCATTTCCCCTCCCAGCAAAAAACGGAAAACAAGTTCCGAAGCAAAATGAAGGTGCTGGCCCACCAATCCAAATTCCCGGCCCTCGTCCGGATGTTTCCCGATATGCCCCGCGAATTGGACGAGAGTCTTTTTGTCCAAAAGCAGCTATCCGAAGGAGAGAAGTTCGTCGAGACGCGCCTAACCTGCGGCCTTTTTGCCCCGAAAGAGAAGTTCACGAAAGCGGAGTCGGCTCTTCTTGCCCTGTTTCAAAAAAACGGGTTCAAATTGAAAGAAAACCGCTTCGTCCACTTCCCCGATTTCCTCTCCTCCCTCCCAATGGCTTGGGGGGAAGATTCCAAACACATCTCGGGACTCAAAAGAACCCGGTGCATGCGGACCACTTTGACTCATGAAACATCCCAGCTCACCCCATGCGTCGGGGAATGGTGGGGCAATTCGAACCAAGGGATGCTCCTATTGGGAAGAAAAGGGCAGCTCGCCAGCTGGGATCCCTTTGCGACCGATGGGAACCTCAACACCGTCGTCGTAGGCCCTTCGGGGTCGGGCAAATCGGTTTTCATGCAAGAGATGATCGTATCTCACCTCGGCCAAGGCGGGAGGGTCTTCGTCCTCGACCTCGGAAGAAGCTTTGAAAAGCTTTGCGCCCTGCTCGGCGGCCAGTACTTGAATTTCACCGAGAAAAGCCAATTCGACTTGAACCCTTTCCGCTCGATCCGGCCCGATGCCGGCCCCGAAATGGTCAACGCGGGCCTTGAAATGGTCGCATCCATCGTCGCGACGATGGCCGCCCCGACTCAAAAAATCGACAAAGAGCGGGCGGACATCCTGAGCAGCCTCGTAAAAGCCGCCTGGGAAAAAGAGGGGGCCGACGCCAGCGTCGACACGCTCATCGGCCTGCTCGAAGGGACGGAGTTCCATTCGCAGCTCATGATCGGGGCCGCCGAGAGCTTGAAAGAGGGGCTCAAAAAATACGGCAAGACCGGAACGTATGCCAACTATTTTTACGGCTCCCGTTCCGTCGACTTCCACAAAGATATCGTCGTCATCGAAACGGAAGAGCTCAAAAACATGGCCGACCTCCAAGCCGTCATTTTGCAGATTTTCACCCTGACTATCTCCAATCAAATCTTCATGGGAGACAGGAACAAACGGGCGCTCATCTGCATCGACGAAGCCTGGGATCTCCTGAAAAGCCCCCAAATGGAAGGGTTCATCGAAAGCCTCGCGCGCAGGCTGAGAAAATACAACGGGGCCTTGGTCGTCGGAACGCAAAGCGTCAAAGATTTCGACCGGTCGTTCGGAGCCAAAGCGGCATTTCAAAATTCAAATTGGCTCGTGATGCTCGGAAAAGACAGCGACTCCCTCAACGCCTTGAAAAAAGACAACCTGATCCCGATGAGCGAACACAAAGAAACGGCCCTCTCGTCCCTCCGGATGGAATCGGGCAAATACTCGGAGCTTTTCCTGTATCACAAAGGGAGCGGCTCATGCAGCGTAAGCCAGCTCAAGCTCGACCCCTTCTCGGCGATGCTCTATTCGACAAAAGCCGAGGAATTCCAAGCGGTCAATGAATTGAAAGCCAGAGGAATGCCCCTTGAAGAGGCGGTCGAATGGATGCTCAGCCGACGGGCCGAATTCAAACGATCCCTCGGCGAGGGCCTCAAAGTCTCCCAAATCATCTCAGCCCTTTTGGAGAATCGATGAAACACATACTCCTCCTTCTTCTCGCCTCAACCTGCCTCTTCGCAAAAGATTTGGGGCAATCCGGAACCGGCTTTCCAATCGTCGAGGACAGCCTTGCCGAAACGATGAAAAGTAAAGCTGCTTTACATGAGCCTGAAATCGAGGCCTACTCGGAAGAGATCGAGGCCTACATCCAAAATCCAACTCCGATCGCCGGGATCGGGAAAGCGTCGGAAAAACGGACGATACGGCACGACCCCACCTACACCCTTGAGGAAGACATCGTCATCGAAGGAGAACTCATTGCCAAAGCGGGCATGACGATGAACCCGCTGGAAGAAATGACCCTGCCGGGAGGGTTGCTTTTTTTCGACGCCTCCGATCCTGCTCAAATCGCCTGGGCGAAAGCGGCGCCCCCTGATTTCAAATGGATCCTTGTGAAAGGAAGCCCGATCGCCTTGGAAGAGAAAGAAGAAAGGCCTGTTTACTTCGACCAGTTCGGTTTATTCACATCGAAATTCCAAATCCAAAACGTCCCGGCGAAAGTTTCGCAGGACGGCAAATATCTTCTTGTTGAAGAGATCCCCGTTGACGAGGAAGGACGCCCGAAACCATGATCGCCTTTCTCGCAGCTTTTTTCGCCGTTTCCCATCCGGACGCTTATCTTCAAGAACTCCAAAAGCCCTGCGCAGGCTGCAGCGCGCAAGCCGCCATTCCGACGAGGGAAGATGGAAAAACCTTAAGAATTTTTATGTCTTTTTCCGTCCCTCTCGAATCGTGGAAAGACTTGTCCGGCCAGTTGGAAATGACCGATGGTTTTTTCGTTTTAAAAGGGTTTCCGGACAACTCGTTTGAAGAGGGGACTCTCAAGATCATGGAACTGAGGACGAAGGGTGTAAACGCCCCGATTGATATCGACCCGGCGGCTTTCGAAGAGTTTGAGATCGACTCTGTCCCTGCAATCGTGTTGGAAGACGGAAAAAAAACCGACACGATCCAAGGCAACCTCCGCCTTGATGCGGCTCTAAGAGAGATCGCCGAAAAAGGGGAGTGCTGCGAACGGGCAAAGGAACTATTGGAAACCTTAAGCAATCCAAAATGATGAGACGCGTTCTATCCTTTCTTTTATTCGCATCCGTGGTCTTCGCGGATGCCAACCCGGAACAAAAGAAAAAGCCGTGGTTCTTCAACATCTGCTGGGAGTGCGCGTTTCCGTTCCACATCGCAGGACATAACCTTTCCTCTCAAGAAGACTTCGCCTCTCCGAAGAAAAAATGGATTTGCACCTGCGGGGAAGTCAAAATCTTCGGCGTCGGCACCTTCATCCCGAAAGTGGTCGGCATGCCTCTTGCTTTCTGGGAGCCCCAAGGGATCGTGGAGGTTACGCGCCACCCTTTCCGCTTTAAACTGCTCGAAGCGAATTCTGCAAATCCAAAGACCTACCGGAATGTCGGAGGAGTCTCGAATTCCGATGCGGGAAGGTCTAGTTTTTACAACGTCCATTACTATGCGTTTCCGGTCTTCAGGCTTGCGTTTATTATTCCTGGCTTTACATGCATGCGGAATGCGGACATCTCCACCCCGGTCTTCCTTACGGAGTGGAGCCCCTTTTGGAACGATATGGGCTCCAACTGGCACTGGATCGTCGATCCGCTCCGCTTTATCTACGCCACTCCGCGCCTGCAGGAACTTTGCAAAAGGGATTGCGAAGCCGCTATACGCCGCAAACCCAGCGACTCTTACCCTTGGTGCGCCGGCTGCCTCGGCTCCCTCTACCCCTTCACGGGCCATGTCGGCTATCACATCGGAGGCATCCAAGCGAGCTCGCTCCTCCTTTGCCGGATGGTGGGCCTGTTCCACACCGCCGGAGCGATCCTCGACAAACTCAATTTGAACGTGTTTGGCATTGGGATGGGGTTCGAAAATGATAATTTCTGCTCCAAAACAGCTTCATCCCGCTTGAAAAAAACCATTTACAAGACCCAGCTCCTCTCCCCGGTTCCGGACGACGGCTCCGTCAAAAACGGGATGAAAATCTATTGCCGCCCTCTAGGGGACAGCGGCCGGGATTGGGGCGGAGAGCACACCTACCCCATCGACGGCGAGGATTTCACCTACATCCTTTGGACGAAAATGCACTGCTGCTACGACTTTCTCGACATCGTCAAAAAAACGGTCCAATGGCTGGAGCTTCTCCCAAGCGGAGACGACAAGACAAATGAAAAACTAAAAAGCGCGAAAGGCGTTCTCGATGAAATCGAAAGCAAAATCAAGGAGTACAGCTTATGAAAGCTGGATACTTTCTGTTCGCCGCATTCAGCTTAGCCGCTTTCGACGACACCGCGAGAGAGCTCAAACGGTCGTTTCAGGAAGCGATGGAAAAAATGCCGGCGCCCGATTTCGAACTTTCCTTCGATGAAGCATCGCTCGGCGATTTGGAGGCGTTTTACGAAGAGGCGCTTTCCAGGGCCAAAGACCGGAAATGGACCGATGCAGAGCGGGAGTTTGCCGCCATGCTCCATCCTAAAACCTATCAATTCGACGGGGATGAAGCCGAATTCCATCCGGAAATCTTGGACGATCCCTATCCCTTCTTAGGCTTGGGATCCCCTCAGGAAATTCCCGAAAGCCAAGAGATTTCCCAAGAAACCTGCGTCGAATCGGGAGAATACGAGAGACAATTTTTACAGCGCCTCGAAGTGTCCATCCTTCAGGAAATGCAAAAAGCTAAGCGGTGCAGCGTCCATCGCGGAACCCAAAAAGTGTCGGTCAAAGGGATCAAGGATAAAAAGAAACGGAAACAGATCGCCGACAAAAAAATCGCCGAAATCAAATACGCCCTCGATCAGGATCCGATGGTAAAAAAAGGGTTTAAGGTCGAAGCCGCCGAAGACGTGCACGAATATCATATCGATATCGCCGTCGAGTTCCAGCACGTCGACGACGCGCCCGCCTGCGCCCATTACCATCTCGCGGACATCCCCGGAACGCAAGCGGAAAAAGACGAGTGGAAAGTGGACGAGGCCGAAGAATACGCCATAGTTCAAAACAACCCGAACTGCAAACTGACCCTCGTCCATGTCCAAGAAGGACCCGGGACCCGCGAGATCGACGGTCATCCTGTCCATCGGGATGTTTGGGCCAGAAACCTCCTATTCCGATGCGCCCCTTCCCAAGACTCTCCTTGTGCAAAGCTTCGAGAAAAGGGGGGGCGTCTCATCCAAAAGCAGTGCGTCGATCGAGACGAAGAAAGCGGCGATTGCCGATTTTGGAAAAAAACCTACGAAATGGGCAGCGTTTCTTCCGCCCGCACCCAGTTCCCTTCGGGTCCAAGCCCGATCTGGGGGATGAACGGGGAACTCCGCCCCGATCCGAATCCGAATCCAAACCGAGGCGCCGGCCTTTCCCAAATCTTCGGAACCTTGAAAACGATCGCCGACTTGCCGCTCAGCGACGGGAAAAACCTGCCCGGACTTTCCTCCGATACCGCCCTGTTCAACGGCACGAAGCATAAATGCCGCAAAAACCACGCGATCCATGAGGCCTACGATTGCTGCAGGAAGATGAATAACTTTTTAGTTTGCAAAGACAAAGAGAAGACCTTACGCGAAATGAACGACGAAGG
>Ga0169931_10013534_pt1 | contig 11128 bp, 6 predicted proteins | sample Kivu_15m_20L_FD_129675 | JGI IMG/M metagenome (GOLD analysis project Ga0169931, IMG submission 129675) | Freshwater microbial communities from Lake Kivu, Western Province, Rwanda to study Microbial Dark Matter (Phase II) - Kivu_15m_20L... | ecosystem: Environmental > Aquatic > Freshwater > Lake ... | reverse complement strand
GTGACGATGTCGGTCAGGGTGGGAAGCGCGGCGGCCGGATTCAAGCCGCTTCCTTTGTCGCGTTCGCTCCAGAACGCGGTGTGCGAAGTGCCGTCGGTGAAGTTGGCGAGCGAGAGCCCTTTGCCGGCCGTGAAGGCCCCGTTTCCCAGGACCGGCAGCCCGCCGTTCTCGCCATTGTGAACGTTTTGCTGGTAGCTGGCATTGGCGCCGGCGTACGGCGTGCTGCCGCCAAAGTTATAGCGGTAGTTGTTTTCCGAGATGACGCGCTCGGTGTTGGCGTCGCTCGGGCAGAGAAAGATCCCGCCGGCCTGGGCGTAAGCGGCATAGTTGATGCTGAAGGGTTGACCGTCAATTGTCATCCGCAACACCTGGGCTCGCGAGAAGTCGATCAGGTCGTAAATCGTGCCGTTCTCCATGTATGGCAGGATGCGGCAATGGACAGAATGAAACCCAGTCCACTCGCGGGGATTGGTTTGGTCCACCGCGTTGTAGTTGGTGTAGGAGTTATTCGCCTTGCCGTTCTTGACCCAGTCGGGCAGTAGTCGTCCCGGAGGCAGCACGTCATGTGTCGACTCGTAGTTCAAGGTTGCAATCGCCATCTGGCGGAGGTTGTTCACGCACTGGCTGCGGCGGGCTGCTTCTCGGGCGGACTGCACGGCGGGCAGCAACAGCGCTATGAGGATCCCGATGATGGCGATCACGACCAGGAGTTCCACGAGTGTGAAGCCCACTCTGCACGCGCGCCTTCGGGCCGCCGGGCGACGCGACCAGCGGGCCATGCCACTGCTCAGGAAGCCGAGCGCAGCGAGCAGCAGGCTCGAAGGTTCGGGGACGACGCTCAACGGCTGGGCGATGCTTTCGCCGTAATGCGTCTGAAGCGTCAGAAAGTCGCCGAATCCGACCAGGTTGTCGCGATTGAAGTCGCCCTCGAGCCAGCCACCGGCGAGTCCGAAGTTGCCTTGCAAGGCGAGGAAGTCGGCGAAGCTTACGATTTCGTCCAGGTTTGCATCGCCCGCGAGTGCGACGACTCCCTGCAGCGAGACCGACAACTGTATGTCGGCGATCTCGCCGAGCAGATCTTCATCTGAAAGGCTGAGCGAGAGAAGTCCTTGGAACGATCCATAGACGTCTGTCAACAGCGACACGTCGAAGTTGGCGGAGCTGCCGGCTAACAGGTTGATCAAGGTCGCAAGGCTGGTCGCGAAGGCGGCATCGCCGGAGAGCTGCACGTGATCCAGATCGAGAGCCGCGGTGTATCCCAGCGTCTGGGCAAGATTGTGCAAGGCGAGGTTCTCAAGCGGCGCTGCTTCGCCGCGGGCCACGATCCCGAAATCGATCGCGAGATTCTGCACGTCTGCCGAGCCGTCGAACGACGGCCGAGCATGATCGAGCACCGTGTAGTTCACGTCCGCGACGAAGTTCGCGTTGGCAGCGCCCTGGCTGGTAGCCGTCACTTGCACCTGTCCTGAGCGATTGCCAGTGACAGTGGTATTTAGTGATAGTTGGTGAGTATTCGCCGGCGGCAGTGCGCCGGCGGTCCCGGCGATCGGGCCAGCGACGTCGCCGGCGGCGATACCGAGGTAGTCCAGTTCGTCCGCTCCGAGTATCGTGACCACGGGAGCCGAGTTCTGGATTTCGAGATCGATCGACACATTGGCGCCGGAGAGCACACGCGACGGCGCGGCGGCAAGCTGGGCATCCATCCGAGCCGGCAGTTGATAGTCCGCGACGACGGGAAGATGGTCTGAGGCTCCGGCGATGGCCGTTAAAATTGGCAGCGGCAAGGCGGTGTTGCTGGGAACGTCCAGGTTGCCATTCAGCGCGTGAGTGCCGTTGTTGCCGAAGGCATGATAGGACCCGGGAATGATGCTCATGCCCTCACCATCGAGCAACTCTCCGGTGACCATTTGCCAGTCGAACCGGTCGTCCATGCCGCCGGTGACTTGTCCACCGTAGCGTGAGGTGGTTGTCGGGCTTTGGGTGTGGACGTCTCGGAAGCTCGACAAGTCGTGCCAGTTGCCAAGGCGGTTGATCGGGTCGAAGCCCTGACCCGGTCCGGCGGCGGTCAGCGGCGCCCACATCGGCTCGTTCGAGCGATAAATGTTGAAGTCGCCGGCGTAGATGACGTGAGCCCCCTCGCCGAGCGCGTCGGAGTCCGCCCGGACGCCGGCCGCCTCAACCGCGCGGCGATTCGCATCCGCGACGGTGTCGCTGGCCTTGTAGTGATTCACGTACAAGTAGAATGCGGAGTTCTCGTCGTAACCGACCGGTTGCAGCTGGTAGCGGGCGCCTTGTCTGGCAGCGCCCGATCCGCTGACAGTTCCGACCGCGAAGTCGTTGACGTTGATCTGTCCGTCGCCATTGAAGTCCGCGACGTTCAACTGAACGGTCTGCGTATTGTAGATCAGCCCCGGGCGGCCGCCGCCGGAAGTAGCGACATCGTACGGAGCGCGGGCGTACGTTCCGGGGCCGTAGATGCCGTTGAGCAGATTGACGATCGCCTGGGTCGTACTGGCTGAGGACGTTTGCTCCTGCAATGCCAGTACGTCAATCGGTTTGCTGAAGCCCTGCCGTGCCTCGTCGCCGATGGCTTGGAGGACTGTTCCCAGATCACCGTTGGGCCCACCACCGGTGTTGTAGCTGACGATGCGAAGTTGCGCGAGGGCAGGACTCGAAATCCCAACCAGAAGCAGCGCGGCAAGCAAGCGGCCGACGCGAATCATGTCCTGACTCCAACGAACACCGGCGTCGTGCCGGCGATGCAATCTGAGTTGATGTAAATAGAGTCGCTCGCCCAGCAACGGGGGGATTGGCCGAGCGAGCGACTCTCAATTGGAAGACGCGTTCGTTCCGACTAGCGGCGACGGGCAATCATCTTGCGACGTCCAACGGTCACCAGCGCCAAGCCGCCCGCGGCTGCCAGCAGGAGGGCGCCGGGTTCGGGGACGACAGTCACGTTGGTCACGATCTGGGCGCGAGTGACCGCGATGCCGGATGCAGCACTAAATACATTCGAGCCCAGGTCGGGGCTCGACAGGTTGAAACCTGGCATGATTCCCGCCCAGGTGCCCGAAGCCACCAGCAACGGTGCGTTGTGAATGGCCTGCTCCTGGGGGAGAAAAGCTACGACACCGGGAGCAGTCGACAGGTTGCCGCCGACCTGGCCGAACCCGCGCACCAGGTGCTGGGTCGGAGTCACCGTGTCCTGAGAGGCCTGGACGCCGAGGCTTCCATCGGCCGAGCGGAACAAGCTAAAGCCGACCGGCTGAAAGGTGTTGAGCGCTAGACCGAGCGGCGAAAGGTGATCCAGCGACAAGATGCCGCCCGTCAATGGAGCGCCATAAGCGGCGATTCCGAAATTGTCGAGGCCGGTGCTGGCGTACAGGTTGAACGAACCGGGGCCGCTCTCATCAATCTTCAGGTCGAACGTCACGGTGGCGGCCCGGGCACTGCCAAAACTGGCAGCGACGAGTGCGGCCAGGGCCAGAAACTTACCGAAGCATTTCATGGTGTTATTCCAATCGTTGGTTGAAAGCGAGTGTTTGTTGACATGGGCACTTCAGGGCGCCATCCCTGCGATCTAATTTGGCAAGCGTGCCTCGACTTAAATCGTTACTTGGTGTTAATCACGACGCCCCGAGCTCTTGCGAGCGCGGTAGACGCGAAACAGCATTCCAGAGAAGCCCAGCCCGAACAGAATCACGGTCGACGGCTCGGGAACGGCGTTGACAGACGAGGGGTCAGCCAATGGTCCGGGAACCGGCACCATGTTGTTGAAGCCGAAGTTGCCCTGGAGGGCGAGGAAGTCACCAAAGCTGATCGATCCGTCGCCGGTGAAGTCTCCAGAGGCCCAGCCGCCGGAACCACCGAAGTTGCCTTGCAGCGTCAGGAAGTCACCGAAGGACACGGCGCCGTCCAGGTTGCTGTCGCCATAGGCCGTGCCGAGAATGTTTTCCACCAGCTCGTCGGCATCGCCGCCAACGCCGGTCAGAGAACCCTCACCGGTGAGGTCGAGCCACTCCTGGCCGACCGCGGCACTGACCTGGCCGCCACGGGTCGGATCGAGCACGGCAGCGAACAGAGCGTCAATGTCCGCCGCATTGACCAGGCCGTCGCCGGTCACATCGCCGCGGGTGATGAACTCGATGCCCTGCTTCAGAAAGAACTGGTTCGCGGCGTTGAGTTCGCTGTAAACGAGTTGTCCCGTCGCCGGATCGAAGACGTAAACGTCGCCAACCACATTCGGCTGTCCGCCGGAGTCGGGGTCGAAATAGTAGATGTGACCGGTGCCCTTGTCGACGGCGACAAATCGACCATCAGTGACGGCCGTGTCGTCGTCGATCGAGCCTGAAACCGGCAAGTTAGCCGAGGTGTTCCAGGCGCCGGGGAGGATTTCGTTTTGCAGATTGCCGTCTGTATCAGCAGCGTTGTAATTTGTGATCTGGCGGCCAATGACCTTGGGTTCCGTGGGAATTGCTTCGAAGAAGCCCGACTCGCCGATCAACAAATTGCCCTGGCCATCGACGCGGATCCAGTCGAGCACGCCGTCGTTCGACGCCGGGTTGATGTTCGGATTGTCGTCGAGCGCGAAGCCCGTCGGATAGGGCGGGGACCCGGCTTTGATCTCTTTCTTGGTTGCGGTTTTATTGACCAGGTCGAGTTCAAAGAAACTGACGTCGTCTCCACCGCCGTCGCTCTCGCCGATCCAGACGCCCTTCACGCCATCGCGCTCGACATAGGCCATGCTCACCGGTTCGCTCCGGCCCGAGCCGTTGTCCATGTCGAGGACGTTGACGCCCCTCGATTCCCAGGATTGCGTGGTCTGAGCGTTGTATCCGCCCTCGCCTGTAGGAGCGTTGACCGTGGCCGCTCCCGGTGATGTGCTGGTCCGGCTGACAAATCGCAGTTGATGGTCGTTGGCGACGGTGTCCGGAGCCGTGTCAGCGCCGGTCTGATTGTCCATCATCAACATCTGTTCGGGGTTTACGAACTGCAGCTTGTAGTCGAAGAACGTTCCGTCTGGAGCGACCGGCCGCGCGATCTCACCGATCTTCTGCGTCACACCGGCGAGATTGACGGTCGAGCCGGCGTGATCGGGATGCTGCGGATTAGCCGTACCGTCCGGGCCCGTGGTCGGCGCGTACATTGTGCCCCGCGCGCGGCCGTTGGTGACGAAGTCGTTCAGTGCCGCCTGGTAGTTCAGCTTGTACAAGTCGTAGTCGCCTTGCGTGTCGCCAAAACCGTCCACGACGCCAGTGGGCCCCGAGTCGTAAGCGGCCATATAGACCATGCCGTTGATCGGATTAACGGTGATCGTGCCCGGATCCTCGAAGTTCAACTGGGACGAAATCTCGTAGCCGGTCCAGATGGAGAACAGGGGTTGCTGATTGAAGACGTTGTTGCCACTCAGATCGGTCACGTCATAGAAGCTGACCGCTCGCCGTGTATTGCCGAAATTCTGCGTGCCATCCGCGACGGCGATAACCTTTCGCGGTGGAGGCGGAGCAGCCCAGGCCGGCGCTGCGGCGACCCCTGCCGCGATGGCTGCCAGCGAAAGCTTGGCCAGTTTTCGATGTCCGTACATACGCTCGTTACTCCTCGGTAAGCGAATCAAAGATCGTTGCGCTGGAGGACCATGCCACCAAGAGATCCAGCGGCAGGACTTCAGCGGTGAGTCTAGTCAGGAATTGTGATGATGACGCTAGCGGCCAGTTCGAATGAAGTAAGTGTTCTGTGAGTCCTTCACGCCAGATGCTGTGCGCCTGCGGGCGCGCGTCATTCAGCGTGCGTTGCGGACTCTTGCGAAGGCAAGTTCACATCTATCCAGACCAGCCGATGATCGCTGCTGACGGCAGGGAAACCGTTGCCAACAAGCGCGAAACGCTTGTTCGCGGTGGCTGGCCAAAACACGCCTCCGCCGACAACCGTCATCTCTTTCGCCGGCAGCACGTAATCGAGCCGGAGATTCCCCGGCCCGTTTTTGTCCCCAAAGTCGCCCGTGTCGGCGGCGGGATCGCCTTGATGTCGCGCATTCGCACCACCCTGCAGGGATGCCTGCTCAAGCGCGCCCGCGGACTTTGGCACGAAGCTGCTGTCTAGGCGCGGATGATTGAGCAATTGCCTGATTGGATAGCGCTCGTCCGTTCCGTCGTGAGGATCCGAATTCAGGTCTCCGAGGATGGCGAACCAGCGGCCCTCCAGTCCTCCCTTGCCGCCGCGATCATCGACGATGTAATCGGACCTCGCGGGGTCGATGTAGTCCGCCCAAAACCGAATCTCATCGTGATTCCGCTTGCCGTTGCGGTCCTCGGGGCCGTCGAATACGGGCGGCGTCGGATGACTGCACAGCACGTGCAGCGTCTCGCCGTCGATGCGGACAGGCACATCCCAGTGACTTTTGGAAGAGAGCGGAAACTTTTCAAGGATGGCCGCGCTGTACCAGCCGTCGCCCGCGTTTTCCGGATCCTCGGGCAGTAATGCGCCGGGCATGTCCTTCCAGAGGAAATGCTGAAAAGTACGGGCGGCATCGCGATCGATTGGGTACTTCGAAAACAACGCCATGCCGTATTGCCCGGGATACTGCCCATATCCCCAGGCGTCGCGGGCATACTCGTTCGAGTTCACCTCTGCCATCAGCGTGCCGTCACGATCCAAGTCGAATCCGGAGGCAAGTCCGGTGTTGACCGGCGACAGGAAGTAGTGCGGATAGCTGAGGGCCCGACACTTTGCCTCGGCGACGGCGCAGTTGTCTTGTGGAACCGCCAGGTACTGGTTGAGAAACAGTTCCAAGGTTTCGCGTGATGCGTCGTAATCGAGTTCGTTCAGGAGCACGATGTCCGCGTCGACGAGTTGCAGGATCTCGGCGATCGCACGTCCTTGCGCGTCGTTGCCGCCTTGGAGTCGACCGCGGATCTGACCGGCATGTTCGCCGGCCAGGGCGACGTTGAACGTGGCGATGCGGACGGTTCCAGACGCCTTTGGAGGTGGAAGAGGATCGCCCGGCGATGGAGCCTTGGCGTCGGAAACTGGCGAAAGTGGCGGTTGCGCTTGCGGAGGTTCAGCGACAGCTAGGAGCGGGGCAAGTGTGAATAGTCCGACCAACAGGAAGCTTGCCGGCGACGACAATCGCTTCCGAATCTCCGGTAAAGGCATACCACTCCTCTTCACCTGGTGCGCGTTCAACCTAATTGCATCGCGAGAGCACGGAATCTATCGCGCGTACGTTGCGTGATGATGAGGCGCGGATGAAATCAAAATCAGTTTTCGGTAAGCGTCCCCCCGCGCGAGTGACAAAAAGGTGACGTGGCTTGCTCAACGCGCGCATCTTAACGCGAGCAGAAGTGCGCGAGCACCAACGCAGGCATCCCGTCCGGTGCCGGAGCATGCTCCTTCAAACAGGATCGGCGCGCAGAACTCATCGGCATCCCATGAGTTCCTGACATCCAGCTAGCGTGCAGCTAACGTGCGGGGCGTATCATCTTGCCCTAGATGCTGAAACACGGACCCAAGCAGGGTGCAACGAGTCCGTCAGCGAACGGCAAGCGTATCTGTCAACTGGATTTCTCCGCCGGACTATCTGGCCCCCCTGGACGAAAGGAATGTTCTAATGATTAAAAGTATATTCACAAGCGCTTGTTTGCTGGCTGCACTAGCGAGCAACGTTCAAGCCGCTACGCTGGCCGCCTGGGATATGTTCGGCCAACCGGGAAACCAAGCGACCTCTCCGGTCGCCTCCCCCACGGCGAATGTCACCGGGGTCGTAATGTCGCGTGGTCCCGGGTTGAGTCCCAGCGCCGCCGGCAACTCCTTTAGCGCCACCGGCTGGGACACCACGACGGCGGACGACTACTTCGAGTTTGGTTTCGATGTGGCTCCCGGCTATATTGCGAGCCTCGATGATCTAATCATCGGAACTCGCAGTTCGGGCACCGGGCCGGGGACCATTGGTGTCTTCACTTCGCTCGACGGCTTTAGCACCTCGCTGGCGTCGATTGCCCAGGTTGGCACCGCCTTTAGCAACAGTGTCATCGATCTGAGCGCCCTGGGCGGAATTACCGGTAGCTTCCGGGTGCGCTTGATGGAACTCGGCAACACCAACGCCAATGGTACCGGAGCCACTGGCTCGGGTGGCACCTTCCGTGTCGCTGACTACTTGGACCAGAGCGGCGCATTTATTGACACGCAGTTCACAGGCTCGGTCGCGCTCGTGCCCGAACCGAGCAGCGTCGTGCTGGTCGGCCTGGGCCTGGTCGGACTGATGGTGGCTCGTCGTCGCCGAGTTGCCTGATTGACTTGTACGCGTAGCGGTCTCCCTCGAATGCAGCCGTGTCGGAGGCTTCCGGCACGGCTGCTTCGTTTCGTACTGCGAACCTTCCCTCCTCCGCGGTCACCGGCACCTGAATCTGCCACTTCCAACGAAAACAGGCTCGACGCAAGCGATTGTTGCATCGAGCCTTTCTTGAATCGGGGCGACAGGATTTGAACCTGCGACCTCTTGACCCCCAGTCAAGCGCGCTAGCCAGGCTGCGCCACGCCCCGTTGCGTGTTGTGCTGGGCGAACGACCGAACGTGAACTCGGGTCGCTCGCCAGGGACTACAAATATCGCAGAACAGGCCGGAATTGACAACGCCTGATCGGCGGCCTGCCGGCGCGATGTTTCGGCCGTTTTTCGGCGGCCGGTGGCGCGACCCTGGGGAAGCGGTGGCCGATTCGGTACGATTGACCAAGTGCGTTCCCGCGGACCGAAGCAGCATGCACTTTCGCGGCGGGACACGGCCGATCCATCGCCCCGCAATCAGCAGACACCGAATCCCTCGCACCGCGATCGAACTCACAAATATGCCGACCGACAGCCATTCTGTTTCGCACTTTGCCGATCGACTCGCCGCCGCCGTGCAGGCGAAAGGAAATCCTGTGCTCGTGGGCCTCGATCCCCGCTTCGAACAGTTGCCCGCGGCGCTGCGGACGGCCGAGGCGCCCGACCATGCAGGCCAAGCCAAGGCGTATCGGAAGTTTTGCGAAGGGGTGATCGACGTCGTGGCTCCGCTGGTGCCGGCCGTGAAACCGCAGGCGGCGTTCTTCGAGCAGCTTGGTCCCTCGGGAATGACGGCGCTTGGCGAGGTGATTCGCTACGCGCGGAAGCAAGGGTTGCTGGTGATTGTCGACGGCAAGCGAAACGACATCGGTTCGACGGCCACGGCCTATGCCGAAGGGTACCTGGGCGATGAGTCGAACAGCGCGTGGGCCGGTGACGCGCTGACAGTGAGCCCTTACCTGGGTGAGGATAGCCTGGCGCCGTTCGTGAAGACGGCCGGTGAGCGCGGGGCGGGAATCTTCGTGCTGGTGAAGACTTCGAACCCGGGCGGTGGGATGTTTCAAGACCTGGTGGCCGATGGGAAGCCAATCTATCGGCATGTGGCCGAGTACGTGGAGCGGATTGCCGCGGAGAGTGCCGGTGAGTGCGGCTATGGTCTGGCCGGCGCGGTCGTCGGCGCGACGTATCCAAACCAGGCGGCGGAACTCCGCAGCGCGATGCCGCACGCGTGGTTCCTGGTGCCGGGCTATGGCAGCCAGGGTGCGACGGCGCGCGACGTGGAATCATCGTTCGACATGCAGGGGCTGGGCGCGATCGTCAACAATTCGCGCGGGATCATTTTCGCCCACGCACGTAAAGAATACGCGGAGTTCGGCGAAGCCGGCTGGCAGGATGCGGTGGCGGCGGCGACGCGCAAGATGATCGACGAGCTGCGAGCGGACACGCCGGCGGGGAAGCTGACGCAGCGGTAGTGCCGCGAGTGCTGTGCAGCCACCTGTTTCGCGCGTACGCAACCCAGGGCGTGTCGCACGGAAAGAGCCCCCAGGCAGAGCCCGGGGCTGCCGGAAAAGCGCCCCCGGGCGTGCCGTGAGCGCGATTATTCGTCGCCAGCCTTGAGCCAGGGGGTGATCGTCGGCGTGAACTCGATGATCTCTTCCTTCTTGAAGTAGAGTTCGATCTCGCGCTTGGCGGCTTCCGGTCCGTCGGAGGCGTGCACCAGGTTCATCTGGCGGCTGGAGCTGAAATCGCCGCGAATGGTGCCGGGCGCTGCCTTCAGTCCGCTGGTCGCGCCGAGCATGTCGCGGACGACGCGGATCGCTTCCAAGCCTTCGACGATGGCGGCGACGATCGGACCGCCCGTGATGAACTGCTCGAGCGTGGGATACCAGCCCTTCTCGACGTGTTCGGCGTAGTGCTTCTTGGCCAGTTCGGGCGTGACGCGGAGCAGCTTCATACCGACAAAGTTGAGGCCCTTGTCTTCGAAGCGGCTGATGATTCGGCCGGTGAGGCGGCGCTGAACGGCGTCGGGCTTGAGCAGGATGAGGGTGCGTTCCATGTGGGTGTTCGTCTCCCGGTTATCGCTTTGATTCGAGTGATTTAAGCGAGCAATTGTAGTGGAAAGTGGGCCGGTCCTCAATGCGTGATGAGGACTTGCGAGAGGTGGCGGGACTGAGAGGGAAAGCTGGTTCGATCCCGAAGCAGAACGGGGACCGCCCCATTTTGCTCCCAAGGCAGCCGCAATATCGGGACAGTCCCCAACGACGTCGTCTTAGCCGGGAGCCTTCAGATTCTGCGCCGGTCCGATGGCCAGCGTCGTGTTATCGCTCAAGGGGTAGCGAGCGAGCACGTCCATCAGGTCGTTGCGCGTGAGGCGATCGATCCGCTCCAGGTCGTCGCGCACGGTGCGATACTCGCGGCGCTGGATCCAATTGCCGCCGACGTTGAACAGTCGGCCGCGGGGGCGCTCGCTGGCCAGCACGACGCGCGAGTTGATCTTGCTCTTGGCCTGAGCGAGTTCCGCGTCAGTAATTCCTTCGCGCTGCACCTGAGCGAACAGTTCGGCGATGCGCTCGAGGTTCGCTTGTGCCAGCTCGGGGTCGCAGGCCATGTAGGTCATGAACAGGCCCGCACCTTGATAGTCCTGGTGTCCGAGCGAGGCCTGTTCGGCCAGTCCTTCGTCGACGAGCGCCCAGTACAGGCGGCTGCCGGAGTCGTCGCCGAGGACCGTGGCCAGCACCTTGGCCGCATAGCGATCCTCGTCGGTTGCGCCGGGCGCGTTGGAGAACTGCAGAACATACTCGAGCGTGGAAGTC
>Ga0169931_10013533_pt1 | contig 11128 bp, 8 predicted proteins | sample Kivu_15m_20L_FD_129675 | JGI IMG/M metagenome (GOLD analysis project Ga0169931, IMG submission 129675) | Freshwater microbial communities from Lake Kivu, Western Province, Rwanda to study Microbial Dark Matter (Phase II) - Kivu_15m_20L... | ecosystem: Environmental > Aquatic > Freshwater > Lake ... | reverse complement strand
ATATTACTGTAAGCGGTGCTACAGGTCCATACTCTTATGCCTGGTCGGGGCCTGATAATACCATTTATACGGCGGAAGACCTCACAGGATTGGTGCCAGGCTCATATCAAGTAGTGGTGACGGATGATAATGACTGTATAAGAAACCAGAACGTCAATCTTCCTGCATCCAATAACTTCACTTTCTCCATCGGAACAGACACAACCATTTGCACTGATTCACCGCTGACACTTGCGGGGCCTCCCAACTGCACCTACAACTGGAGCACCGGTGATTCCAGCGCAATGATTGATTTGCAAGGCAACATGTTCAGTATTGGAAATCATATTATCATCCTTACCGCCACCAATGAAAATCATTGTGTGTATTCAGATGCCATAGATCTCGAAGTGGTTGAATGCAATGTGGGTGTATCGAATATCCACTCCAATGGCATTCATGTATTTCCTAATCCTTCGAATGGATCATTTAGGATATCGTTGGCGGCAGACCAGATCTTGAATGACGTAGAGATATTTGATGGTATGGGCAAACTTGTCTTCACAGCGCAACAGCTCTATTCTGGCCTCACGATCCACGCGCCTTTGCCTAGTGGTATTTATCAATTGCGGGCTAAGCTAGCAGAGAAGTATGTGTCGATTCCGCTGGTAATAAATTGATGAGTCACTGATTATTTTTGCGCTGCAAAACAAAATGAGTGTTTTGCAGCAAAGTAATTAAACCCAAATTTCAATTTTATGTCGTCTCAACTCACCCATGACATCTACAGCAATGAACTGAAGGTGTACGTTAACCAGGAAAAAGCAGCGGTTGATTTGCTGAATTCCGTGGGAAAGCTCATGTTTGAAAAAAGTATTGAACTAGTACTTTTCCGAAATCATCTTGTAGATGTTACTGCCACAGAAATTATGCGCCTGCACAAATACGCTGGTGAAGTGGTAGGTAAACCCATCAGCATTTTCGATACTGCTGACATCGCAAAAGCACTTTTAGCATTAGACATTGCGCCTGCCAAAATCGATATTGGCAAGCTAGCGAGCGAATGGTTGCAAGAACGGGAGCACTATAAAACACACAACGAATTTCTTGATGAAAAACTCAAGAATTTTCTTTCAGATGGCTCACCAAGTTTGGAGCCACGGGATGTTATACTATTTGGTTTTGGACGCATTGGTAGACTTGCAGCGCGTGAACTCATCAAACAAGCGGGTAAAGGTCAGCAGTTGCGTCTGCGTGCAATTGTAACAAGAGAAGATGATGACCTCAGCATCAAGAAACGTGCGGCATTATTTGAAAATGATTCTGTACACGGACGATTCAAAGGCACGGTAGATACAGATTATGAGAATAAATGCATACTGATCAATGGTCAGCGCATACATATGATTGGTGCTAAAGATCCTGGAGCTATTGATTATACTTCCTATGGAATACACAATGCTTTGCTCATTGACAATACAGGGGTTTTCAAAGATCGCGCAGCTCTCGAAATTCATTTAAAGGCAAAAGGTCTTAGCAAAGTGATATTGACAGCTCCGGGTAAAGAGGTTCCCAATATTGTCTATGGCATTAACCATCGTGATCTTGACATTGAAAATGAAACCATTTTCTCTGCTGCAAGCTGCACTACCAATGCGATTTGTCCTGTTTTGAAAAGTATACACGACGCATTTGGTATTGATAAAGGTCACATTGAAACGGTGCATGCATATACCAACGACCAAAACCTGCTCGACAATATGCACAAGAAGAGTCGGCGGGGGCGTAGCGCGGCCATCAACATGGTCATCACCGAAACGGGCGCTGGTAAAGCCGTAACCAAAGTAATTCCTGAGCTCAAAGACAAACTCACGGCAAATGCTGTTAGGGTGCCTACTCCTAATGGCTCACTTGCCATTATTCATGTCTATCTAAACAATGCTGTTACACTTGAAAGTGTGAACGCTACGATTCGTAAAAGCGCTCTAGAGGGAGATTTGGTCAATCAGATTTACTATCACATCAGTGAAGAACTTGTGAGTTCTGATATCGTGGGCAACGATTGTTGTTCCGTGTTCGACTCTCAGGCAACGATTGTTTCTGCTGATGGTAAGGGTGTGGTTCTATACGTTTGGTACGACAATGAATTCGGATATACCAAGCAGGTGATTCGTTTGGCGAAGTATGTAGCCAAAGTTCGCCGGAACATCTACTATTGAATTGGAGCGAGCGCATTAATTTGGCTCGCCCCTTTTTTCATTTCGTATCCAAAAGGATTGAGGCTTCCTAAGCCTAATCAGCAAAATTTCCAGATTACCGGGGGTTACATCTCATAGGTTGTCCAATAGAAAATTCGTCATCTTCTCATACAGATGAAGCCGTGTTTTGCCCCCTGAGATTCCATGATTTTTGTTAGGATATACAAACATCTCAAAGGGTTTATTGGCAGCCACCAGCGCGGAGGTCATGTCCATTGTATTCTGAAAATGTACGTTATCATCAGCACTACCATGAATAAGGAGATACTTACCCTTAAGGCCATCTACAAAATTTATAGGAGAGTTGTTTTCATAACCGCCGCTATTCTCAGCAGGAGTTCTAAGAAATCTCTCGGTGTAAACGCTATCGTAATACTTCCAGTTCGTGACCGGAGCAACAGCAATGCCTGCTTTAAAATAATCTGCGCCCTTTGTCATACACAACGAAGTCATATATCCACCATAACTCCAACCTTGTATTCCAATTCTAGACTTATCGACGAAGGTTTGCTCTCCGAGATATTTAGCCAAATCGATAAAATCTTCCGTCTCCAACTTTCCCAAATTCATGTATGTAGCATGTTTAAATTTTCTTCCGCGGTATTGTGTTCCTCTAGGGTCACAACTCACAACGATATAACCCTTTTGACATAGCATTTGATGCCATAGATTACCTCTTCCTTCCCAGCGATTATTTACTGTGTTGCTTCCTGGCCCGCCGTAAATAGCCAACAAAACGGGATATTTTTTATCTGGAGTATAATCCCTCGGCTTCATCATCCAACAATTGAGAGTATCTCCGTTGCTATTCTTCATTGTGAAAAATTCTTTCGGCACCAAACCATAATCTGTCAGCCTAGAATTGAGTCTTTCGTTATTCTTGAGCACCCGAATCTCCTTACCTGATCGATCATACAAAGTAATAATAGGTGGAGTAGATGCATTGCTATTGTTAATGATAAAGAACTTATAACCTTCACTGAAATAAGCGTCAGAATATCCAAAAGACTTATCTAACTTTTCCACTATCACCTTGCCCTTTTTGATCTGACTAGCGTATACATGCTTCTCAGTAGCTCCCCCAGCACTAGATGAGTAATAAGCTGTAAGTGTAATTGAATCAAACCCGTAATAGTCGATAATGTCCCATTTGCCATTGGTTATTTGCTGCTTAACACTACCGTCTTTATTAAACCACCATAGATGACGATAGCCGTCACGCTCACTCAAAGAAATAAATGACCCATCTGTCATAAAAGTTATGTCACCAGCGACATCAATATATGTCTCACTTGACTCACTGTAAAGGGTGGTCACCGGCAAAGAATAAGGCGTAGCATTGGCATAATCTGTCAGCAACAGTTCCATTTTATTCTGATGACGATTCATTCGCATAACACATAAACCCTCATTGCTTTGCGTCCAAAAAATCCTTGGTAGATAAATGTCCTTTTCCGATCCAGTGTCTACCATTCTGTTCTCACGCCTCAGAATATCAAACACGAAAACATTCACGATACTATTATTTTCGCCCGCTTTTGGATATTTAAACCTTTCCTGCTGGGGGTATAGTTCACCGAAAATGTCCATCGAAAACTCCTTCACTTGTGACTCATCAAAGCGATAATATGCTATGCGATTGCCATCGGGACTCCACGCATATCCTTGAACTAGCTCTAACTCCTCCTCATATACCCAATCTGACGCGCCATTGATGATTTTATTCTTTTCGCCGTCGAAGGTGATTTGAGTTTCCTTCTGAGAAGACAATTCTGTTATAAATAGATTATTGTCTCTTACAAATGCAATCTTGCTGCCATCGGGTGAAAATGTTGCCAAGCGCTGCTTCGACAATTTTTCACTGGCCAAAGGAAAAGTCTTGCCCGTAATCAGATCGTACACACTGTATCGTGCAAAATAACTGTAGCGGTAAATACCTTCAATCTCCGTCTCAATCAACAACTTTGTTTCATCAGAATTGAATGAATAGTCTTCAATCATTTTGGTAGCATCGCCGAAAACATCCTTTGATGTTGCTATTACACCTGCCTCAAGACCATCGGAGAATTTATACTTAATGATCTTAGTACCAAAAGCATCACTCCTCTCAGCTGCAGAGTAGTGCAAACCATCATTCATGCTGTTAAAACCTGAGAAGGATTCTGTGGCGAATTCTTGTGACGCCCAGATGAGCTCATTGGTGATTAGCTTTTGACTCCAAATGCTATTCGGAATGATTGCTATCAAGGCTAGAATGAAATAAGAAACAGATAATTTCATAAACGAATTTTTCGCTAATTAAACAACTATTGAGTGAAAATTGGTGTGCTCATTTTTAATGGCGTTAAACGGGTACTTTTTAATTACCTTTAGATCTCAAATACAAAGAGTCGCCACAAATAGAGTCTGAAAGAAACCAACCTCCCTCTCATTCAAGGCCAACAAAATTTTGGATAAGTCACGACCCGATGACTTATTCAACAATAGAAGGTTCACAAAGCGTCATCTAATTCTATCCATTTCAATATCACATCTGTAGCTTTCGTCTATTGTACCATAGTGAAAGTTGTTGGCCTAAATACCGTTTGCCTTTTGATTGCATTCCTTTTTGCGCAGTCTGTTTCATCGCAATCACTGGCAGAAGACAACACGGTTGCCCTCGTAAGAGCTAATTACTTGTATCAATTTGCAGTTAATAATAACTGGCCTAAAGAATGTAAGAATGGTAAGTTTAAAGTTGCTATCGTGGGAAATCTTGATCTTTTCGAAGTCATGGCAACTCGCTATGGGGCAAAACCAGTGGGTACACAAACGCTTGAAATCGTTGCCCAATCCGAGTTTCGTCCAGATCAGAGCTATCACATGGTATTTCTAGATAAATCACGTAAATCGGATTTGCCGCGGCTCACTAAAGCCTACAGAGGAACTGGAACACTTATCATTACAAACTTTGACAGCGGGTTGCGTGATGGCGCACACATCAACTTTAAGAATATTGAAGGTAACATTCGATTTGAATTGAATAAGCCCGGAATGGATGCATCCGGAATTACCGCTGGTGTCAAAATTCTTCAATGGGCGCTTTCATGAAAACAGTAATTGTCATTCCCCTATTTTGTATCCTCGTTGGGCAATGCGTTGCTCAAAATACACCTATCACAAAAGCCGCCGTTGACTTTTGCAGCAAAGAAGATTGGACGTCTGCACAAGAAACTATAGCGCGTGCGCTCAATACCGAAGAATCCAAAGACCCATATTGCTGGTATGTCGATGGATACATACACAAAGAAATTTATAAACTAAAAGAGACCGGACAACCACAAAGTTTGTTGCGACTGAGAGCCGTTGATTCATTCATGAAGGCTCTGGAAATGGATGACTACGGCAAGCATACAAAAATGACCAAACTCGGATTGAAATATCTCGCGTCGACATATTACAATGATGCACTCATGTTAACGCAAACTTTTAAGAGTTCAACAGAAAATGACCCCATTTCCCTTTTCGGAAAATTCATGACCATTATGGAGGTTGCCGACCCCAGAACCGGTGTTGAGAGATTTACTGCCGAGTTTGAGAGAAACATGGGGCAGAGGTATTATCAACTCTGGACTGAAGACTTGAACAATAACGCACTCCCAGAAAAAATTATACAACGCTATAAACGAGTTATAGCCATTGACTCTACTGATACAGATGCTTGGTACAATCTCAGTGTAATTTACTACAACCAGGCGGTCTTTAAGTACCGTCTACTCGACAGCAAAACTGACATTTTCGATTTAGTGACCATTCAACAGGAGTGTTCCGATCTCATATCAAAGATGGCTTTGCCGGCAATGACAAAAGCTTATCAACTTCAGCCAGAAAAAGGAGAAGTTGTGCGCGGCATGATGTATATACATCGCGCCCTAGAACATGAGAAAGACACAGACTTCTTCAAGCAAGAGGTTTCCCGGTTAATTAGAGAAGGTAAAATTGGATCTATCGTTAAGCAACCATAAGCCATGAGGTTCTCGATTGCAGCTCGAATTTCTCTTGGCTTTGGTCTTTTTACCGCTGCAGTTTTTGTTGTCTACTTGCTCAATCGCTCAGCAGTGCAGAGAAGCAAAACACTTCACAATAGAATTGCAAGTACATTGCTTCCAGAGATTGCAAAAGTCAATCAATTGCAGGAGCATGTTCAACATGTATATACCCTCACATTATCGTGGTCGGTTCAACAGCGCAGCGCCGATAATCCCGAGCGGAAGTGGTTAGAATCTCTTTGTAAAGATTCCATTCCTAACCTCATTCACATAATCGATTCATCAAGCTGCAATTGGAACGAATTAATGAGTCGACATTGGGCAGGTTTAGAACCAGAAATTCAGCAATTTCTCGCACTCTCAGAAACCGTAAGAAAGATACTTCCCGATTTTGACAGCTACTCCGACCCAACAAATCAAATCAATGCCGAATCCATTTGCGCCCCAGGAGCTGAACTACAAACAACTTTCAATAATGCGCTCTCAAAGCTTCAAATTCTTTTGATTGAAAGTGAAAGAGAACTGAAACGTGAAGTGATTTCTTTAAATCAATCATTGGATTACCAAAGTATGGTAATGATCTATCTCTTGATTACCCTATTACTTGGCGCAATCATCATGGGTGCGATTACCATAAGATCCATCGTTTATCCAATCCAATCATTGAGAAACAAACTCATCAATCTCTCGAGGGGTGTATACTCTCTGCATAAAACAAAGGCTGGTAATGATGAAATTGGAGATATGGCAAAAGCGGTAGACGTGCTGATTAACAATTTCGAACGCACAAAAGAATTTACTCTTCAAATCGGTGAAGGCAACTTCACTCACTACTATGAACCCCTTTCTAAGCAAGACGAAATGGGTCAATCATTGCTGCTAATGCGCGACGAACTCCGCTCATACCGCAATGAGATGGAACAGAAAGTAAAAGAACAAACCATAGAAATCAGCCGTCAAAAAGATGAAGTAGATGAACAACGTCTTCAGGTTCTTAATCTCTACAACGATCTTCAATCCAGTATTGATTATGCTCTAAAAATTCAACAGACCATTTTACCGACTGACCAATATCTCAAAGAATGTTTTCCTGAGAGCTTTGTTCTCTATAAACCCAAAGCCACTGTTAGCGGTGACTTCTATTGGTGCTCCATGAAAGGATCTAAGAGAATGTTGGCAGCTGCTGATTGCACTGGTCATGGTGTTCCTGGTGCGTTTATGAGTCTCGTCGGATACAACGCTTTCAACCAAGCGGTAAAGGTTTTCCTTAAACCGTCACAAGTCATGAACTCTGTCAATAGATTCTCCACAAAAGCAATGCGCGCCGAAGGTGTTGATCAAGGATTGAAAGATGGAATGGATGTAGCATTTATATGTTTCGATGTGGAATCAAATGAGCTATTATTCGCCGCCGCTAAGAACCCAGGATTTTTAGCAAGAAAGGGCGAGATTCTAACACTTGATGCCGATGCTTTCAGCGTTGGCGCACATTATTCAGGAGAGAAAGAATTTTCGCAACAATCCATTCAGATTGAAAGTGGTGATACGCTCTATCTTTTCAGCGATGGTTATGCAGATCAATTCGGTGGACCAGATGGAAAAAAATTCATGCGCCGCAGATTTAAAGACATGTTGCTCACAGCCAGCAAAATGGAATTGAAAGAACAACATCATTACATCGAAAATCAATTCGACACGTGGCGCGGATCCCTTGAACAAATCGATGATGTAATGGTCATTGGTATAAAATTTTGAGTCGACGTTCGGTATATCAACTCATTGACATAAACATCCCATTTTATCAACCCCTTCACCCTGAGGATAATTAATCATCCTCCCATCAAAACAACACCCTTCTATACTCAAGAGTGAAGGGTTTCGCGAAGAGAAATCAACCCATTATGACTCCAAGAATAACAAGGTCTTATTCAAAAATTCCATTGGTTTTTCTGCATGTAGCCAATGTCCTGCGCCTTCAATGGTCTCGCATGATGCGTGAGGGAAAATTTGCTTGATACTTTCAATGTCCTCGTCTTTGATATAATCACTTTTACCACCCCTGATGAACAAGGTTGGTATATTCACTGGCGTGTCCTGAATGGGCTTAAGCACCTCTTCAATCTCTCGCTCTAGTACTTCCGCATTGAATCTCCACGCCAACACACCCGGCTCTTTCCAATATAAATTTTTAAGTAAGAATTGCTGTGTGCCCACATCAGAAATATGGGCAGAAAGCCTTTCTGTGGCGGTCTTCCTGCTGTCGCAGCTTTTTACATCCACTGCGTTTATGCCTCTAAAAATCAAATCGTGGTGGCGCGGATAGGCTTTGACTCCCATGTCGGCGACAACAAGCTTGTAAACATATTTCGCGTGTTGCTGTGCAAAATACATAGCGGTTTTGCCGCCCATGGAGTGACCGATAATTCTCACATCTCTGAGCCCTAATGAGGCGACCATCTCCAATATATCATCGCTCATTTCACGATAAGAATGAGAGGAAATATGTGGCGCGTGACCATGATTGCGCTGGTCTATCAAATACACTTCATAGTGTTCTGCATACGATTTGGCAAGGGTTTGCCAGTTGTCTGAACTTCCAAAAAGTCCGTGCAAAATCAAGAGGGGTTCGCCATTTCCCATCTTGCGATAGGCTACATTCAATGTGTTGTGCATGCGCGCAAATACATGGCTACTGTATTTTCCAAACCGTAGTACAATGCATCACTGATCAATGCATGCCCAATAGAAACTTCCATCAATGAGGGAATGGATGTACAGAAAAATGACAGATTCTCGAGTGATAAATCATGACCGGCATTTAGACCAAGCCCTTCGTCAACCGCTCTATTCGCGGCACTTACGTATGGAGCAATAGCAGCGTCCTTGTCATACAAAAACCCCTTCGCAAATGACTCTGTGTAGAGTTCAATTCGGTTCGTTCCTGTTGTAGCGGCCAGCTTCACATCTTCCACGTTGGGGTTGAGAAATATGCTGGTGCGTATTCCGTCGCTCTTGCATTGGTCAATGATTTTTTGCAGAAAGGCTTGATGTGTTTTTACATCCCAACCGTTGTTACTGGTGATAGCATCAGGAGCGTCGGGAACGAAGGTTACTTGAGCGGGTTTCACTTCTCTCACCATGGCGAGAAAGTCATCGGAAGGATATCCTTCGATATTGAACTCTACCTTCAGATTTTCTTTCAAACGATACACATCATCTCTGCGAATGTGTCGGCCGTCCGGACGTGGATGCACCGTTATGCCATGGGCACCAAAGGATTCGATATCCTTCGCAACTTTAATCAAGTTGGGCACATTACCTCCGCGTGCGTTGCGCAGAGTAGCAATTTTATTGATGTTTACGCTGAGCTGGGTCATGCTATCTCAATCTAATTTCATTCTGACTCAACGTCCAAAACATTCCATTCATTTGAATCATCGAGTCCATCAGTGGCGGTCAAAATCAACAGTAATTTCAGCAGTATTAGGAACGGCCTGACAGGTGAGTACGTATCCCGCTTCTACCTCTCCGGGCTCTAACGCGTAGTTGACTTTCATATGAGCGCCGCCCTCACTGATGTGCGCACGGCAAGTACAACACATGCCTCCTTTGCAACTGAAGGGAATATCGGCCTTGTTGCTTTGAGCTGCGTCTAGTATAGTTGTGCCGTCCATGGGCATGAAGAAACGAGATTCTAACCCATCCATGATCATGGTCACGGCACAGCGAGATTCTGTAGAGGTGGGCACCTCTTTTTTGACGCTGACATTTTCTTTTTGTCCTGGGGTAGTAAATAACTCAAAATGGATTTGCGATTCGCTCAAACCTTTTGATGCAAGCCAGCTTCGCGAAGTCTCTGTGAGCTCAACAGGGCCACATATAAACGCTTCATCGATGCGATTAACATCAATCATGGTGTTGGCATAAGCTTCTAGTTTAGCAGCGTCAATTCGACCTGCGAGAAGAGAGATATCGTTGGGCTCTCCACTGAGGATATGAAACAATCTGAATCTACCTAGGTGTCTGTCTTTCATATCCTCTAGCTCATCACGAAATATGATGGCATTGAAGAATCGATTGCCGAGTAACATAATTACTTCAGCTTTTTTATCTGCGTTGAGTATTTCTCGGGTGATGGAAATCAGAGGAGTGACGCCACTACCGGCGCCAATCATCAAATATTTCCGCGGCATCTCGGCGGGGATTTCTGCGTTGAATTTTCCCGAGGGCGTCATGACCTGTAATAATTGACCTCGTTTGATATTCTGATTGGCCCATGTGGAAAATAGGCCGCCTTCCACCCGTTTTATAGCAACACGCAACTCTCCACTAGAAGGGCTGCTACAAATGGAATAAGACCTTCGCGTGTCTTGTCCGTCAATATCGGCGCGCAACGTAAGGTATTGCCCCGCCTTGTATTGATACAGATCCTTACATTCTTCAGGTATTTCAAATGCAATGGAAACACAGTCGGCCGTCTCTTTTCTGACGTCGGCAACGGTGAGGGTGTGAAAGGTGGGTCTTGCCATGTGGCGGCAAATTTAGTCGCGTGTTTTGAACGAAGTCGCCGTAAAATTGCTTAGCTAAAAAAAGTCACATGGAAATCTCGCAGTCGTTAGAAAAATTTCAGCGTTATGTTGAGGCTGAGCACAAGGTGGAGGCGAAGGACTGGATGCCTGAAGGCTATCGCAAGACATTGATTCGTCAGATATCACAGCACGCCCACAGCGAAATCGTAGGTATGTTGCCCGAAGGGAATTGGATCACCCGTGCACCGTCATTGCGGCGCAAGGCCATCTTGATTTCTAAAGTTCAGGATGAAGCTGGTCACGGCTTGTACTTGTATTCTGCGGCAGAGTCGCT
>Ga0169931_10013532_pt1 | contig 11128 bp, 7 predicted proteins | sample Kivu_15m_20L_FD_129675 | JGI IMG/M metagenome (GOLD analysis project Ga0169931, IMG submission 129675) | Freshwater microbial communities from Lake Kivu, Western Province, Rwanda to study Microbial Dark Matter (Phase II) - Kivu_15m_20L... | ecosystem: Environmental > Aquatic > Freshwater > Lake ... | reverse complement strand
GAAACGGGCCGCAGCGTTGCAGCGCTGCGGCCCGCGAAGCCCTGTGCGGCGTGCCCTGCCCTGGCTGGGGCGGAGCGTGGCGCATGTTCAGGCCGCGTCGAGTCCTGCCGAAGACGCGCATACGCCCGCCGCACAGTGCGACGATCTCCCGAAGCAAGGCTTCGCGGATCGCGTCGCCCGGCTCCGCACGCTTCAACCCCGGCGGCCGAGGCCGGTAACCGCGCGCGACGAAATCCGCGCGCTTCGAACTCAGTGCTTACCGAGCCCCGGGGCCGCGTAGCGCACCTCGCGCTCGCGGCCGCGGGCGTCGCGCACGCGCAGCACGATCGCGTCGCCCGGCTCGTAGCGCAGACGGAACCACGCCATGAAGTCGCGCACGGCGAGATCCGGCGACTCGCCCCCGACGGCGACGATCACGTCGTCCTCGCGCAGCCCCGCCTTCCACGCGGGCCAGTCCTTGCTCTCCTTCCCGAACCACGGCGTCACCGCCATCTTCCCGGCTGGGATGGCGAGCTTGCGGCGCACCTCGGGCTTGGCGGCCATCGGCCACGCGAAGCCCGGCAGCGCGCCGATGTTCCCGTCCGCGATCGACTTGCGCCACGAGAGCTCGGTCGCGCGCCAGCCCGGAGCGAGCGCGAGGTTCGCGCTCGCGAGCTCGCTGCCGCGCCACACCTTCAGCTCGACCGCGCTCGCGTCAGCGCTGAGGCGATGCAGCACACCGCGCAGGTCCGCCTGACCGAACAGCTTGCGCTCCCCCGCCGCCGCCAGCCGGTCTCCGACGCGCACTCCGGCCTGCTCCGCAGCACCGCCCGCGATCACCTTCGTGACGCGCAGGCCGTCGTCGCGATCGACGACGAGCCCGATGTTCTCCGGCAACGGCCACGGCTGCAGGTCGCGGCGCTTGTCGAACTTCCCCGCGTCGAGCGCGGGCTGGCGCAGCACCTCGTTCACTTGATGGCAGTGCAGGCAACCATCCTTCTTGAGCGACTGCGCCCCGCGCTTTTCCCACGCAGCGAACCCCGGCAGCGAGAGCGGCGTCGGAGCCTTGCCCTCGAGCGCGGGCGCGGGCCCGTCGACATCCCACGCGTCGCGCCGCGGGTCGTAGTGGTGCTCGAGCACGCGGCGCAGCGTGTTCGCAAAGGCCTCCGGCGAGATGCGCGTCGTGTCGGCGACGTGATCCTTGCCGCCGAAGATCGAGTAGATGCGTCCCTCCGGGGACAGGATCCAGCCCCACCACGACAGATCGAGGTCCTGCCAGCCCTCCACGGGGAAGAGCCGCAGGTCGAGGTCGCTCGCGCTCGTGATGCGCACGGTGACGAACTGCGCGAGCACGTCTTCGAGGCCACCGTCGCCTTCGAGCACCGCGGCGTCGAAGCCCGCGCACTGCTTGCAGGGCAGGCAGCGCAGCGTCACCAGCAACGGCCGGTCGCTCGCGCGCGCCTCGGCGAGTGCCGCGCGCACGTCGCCGCGCCACTGCACCTCCTTCGCGGGCGACGGCAGCTGCGCGCGCGAAGGCCCGAGGATCTCGGCCCACGGCTTCGCCTCGCCTTGAAAGAAGAGCGGCGCGAGCGCGGCGACGAACGAGAGCGTGATGTGCATGGACATGGACTCCGCGGAAGTGCTCCCGACTCTATCGACCGAAGCTGCGCCTTTCTCGCGGGGTGTGTTTGTCCTAGGCTCGCCGCGATGGCGCCGGAGGCCCGCGAGCCCGAAATCACGGTCATCGTGCCGTTTCACGACAAGCCGGAGCAGCTCGAGCGCTGCCTCGCGGCGCTGCGTGCGTCGAGCGAACCGTTCGAGCTGATCGCGGTCGATGACGCGAGCCGTGGAGCGCGCGCGCCGGAGCTTGCGCGAGCCCACGCCGACCGCGTGATCCGACTCGCGCGCAACAGCGGCCCGGCCGCGGCGCGCAACGCCGGAGCGCGTCACGCGCGAAGCGCGCTGCTCGTCTTCATCGATGCCGACGTGGTCGTCGAGCCCGACACACTCGCGCGCATGCGCCGCGAGCTCGCGGCCGAGCCGGACGCCGCCGCGCTCTTCGGCTCCTACGACGACGACCCGGCGGAGCGCAGCACGGTGTCGTACTACCGCAACTTGCTGCACCACCATGTGCACCACACCGGCCCGCGCGAGGCGAGCACGTTTTGGGCCGGGTGCGGCGCGATTCGCAAGGCCGACTTCGACGCCGTGGAGGGCTTCGACGAGAGCTACCGCGTGCCTTCGATCGAGGACATCGAGCTCGGGATGCGGCTCGTGGCGTCGGGGCGGCGCGTGCTGCTCGTCCCTGCGGTGCGCTGCAAGCACCTGAAGCGCTGGGGCCTCGTCGACATGGTGCAGGTCGACGTCACGCGCCGCGCGATCCCGTGGGCCAAGCTGCTGATCGATCGCCCGGGCACGGGAGGCGACCTCAACCTCGCTTGGAAGCAGAAGCTGTGCGTCGCGCTCGTGCTGCTCGCGACGCTCGCGGTGCCGCTCGCGCTCGCCCTCGCTCCGCTGCGCGCGATGTGGGCGCCCGTGTGGCTGCCCCTCGCGCTGCTCGTGCCGGTGCTCGCGATCAATCGTTCGTTCTACGCGCTCTGTCTCGAGCGGCGCGGCCTCCCGTTCGCGCTCGCGGGCTTCTGGCTGCACCAGCTGTACTTCTGCTACGGCGGACTCGCGTACGCATGGGTGCGGCTCACGCATCGGCGGAGGAGCGCGTGAAGCGGCTCGCGTGGACACTCTTGGCCCTGCTTGCGGCGTGCGAGAAGACGCCCGTGCAGGAGCCGGAGCGCGCGCCGGAGCGCGATCCCGAGGACGTGGCGCGCCGCGACGTGCACGATGCGTTCGTCGCCGCGCGTGCGGCGTTTCACCATGCGAGCGACGGCGGCGGACGCGCGTGGCTCGAGCTCGCCGCGGGCGACGACGGCTCGGTGGTGGCGGGTGCGAGCCGCAGCTGGAAGCTCGTGTACGAGGCCGGACCGCTCGGAATCGCGAAGGGCGGCGCGCTGTACTTCCAAGTCTCGCCGTTCTTCGAGTGGAGCACGCCGCAAGTGGAGCGCGAGAGCGCCAGCGGCTTCACGCGCGTGACGACGGGCGCGCCGGACGTCGAACTCGCGCCGCGCACGCTCGACCAACAGCTGCTCGGCATCGGCATCGAGGGCCGCGAGCTGCGCAGTGGCGAGCGCGTCGAGCTCGTGTACGGCGCTGGCTCGTCCGGCGCGCGCAGCGATCCCTACGCGGAAGCGGCGTCGCGCTTCTGGTTCGCGGTCGATGGCGACGGAGATGGCACGCGCAAGTTGCTCGCGGATTCACCGAGCGTCGACGTGAAGCCGGGAGCGCCCGCGATGCTCGTCGCGACCCTCACTTCGACGGCGCGCGCGGGCGAGAGCGTGCGCCTGTGCGTGGCGGTGCTCGATGCGCGCGCGAACGCCGTCGCGGACTGCGCGACGGAAGTCGAGCTGCTCGACGTTCCCGCAGGGCTCGAGCTGCCGGCGCGCGTCGCGCTGCGCAGCGAGGATCGCGGGCGCATCACGGTCGAGGGCCGTGTGCTCTCCGACGGCGCCTATCGCATCGGCGTGCGCGCGGTCGTCGGCGAGCGCACGCTGGAGGCGCGCTCGAATCCGCTGCATGCGAGCAGCGGTCCGCGCATCTGGTGGGGCGACCTCCACGGCCACAGCTCGCTCTCCGACGGCAGCGGCACGCCCGAAGCGTGGTTCGACTACGCGCGCAACGTCGCGGCGCTCGACCTCGCGGCCCTCACCGATCACGACCACTGGGGTCTCTTGTTCCTCGATGAGCACCCGGAGCTCTGGCAGCGCCTCGTGAGCGTCGCGCGCGCCGCGAACGAGCCGGGCCGCTTCCTCGCGCTGCCTGGCTATGAGTGGACCAGCTGGCTCGTGGGACACCGGCACGTGCTGCACTTCGGCGACGAGGCGCCGCTCCTCTCGTCGATGGACGAGCGCTACGACACGCAGGAAGAGCTGCGCGAGGCGCTGCGTCCGCTCGCCTCGCTCTCGATCCCCCACCATCCCGCCGGCGGTCCGATGGCGACGGACTGGCGCACCGCGCCCGACGCGCAGGTCGAGCCCGTGGTCGAGATCTGCTCGGCGCATGGCTCGAGCGAGGCGCTCGACAGCCCGCGCGTGCTGCACTCGCCACGCCCCGGCCACTTCGCGCGCGACGCGCTGCTGCGCGGCTACAAGCTCGGCTTCATCGGCTCGGGCGACGGCCACGACGGCCACGCGGGACTTGCATGGAAAGGCCCCCACTATCCCACCGGCGGCCTCGTAGCGGTGCTAGCCGACGAGCTCACGCGCGACTCGGTACTCGACGCATTTCGCCGTCGCCGCGTCTACGCGACGAGCGGCCCGCGCATCCTGCTGCGCTTCGCACTCGGCCGCGCCCGCATGGGCGAGACACTCGCGGCCGCCGACGCGCAAGCCGACACGCCGCTTTTCCTGCAGGTCATCGCGGCTTCACCGCTCGAGACGATCGAAGTGATCGCGGGCGACGAGATCGTGGCGCTCTCGTGCCGCAACGAGCTCGAGTACAGCGCGAGTGCGTCGCTCGGGCCGCTGCAGTCGGGCGAGTTCGTCTACGTGCGGGTGATCCAGCTCGACGGCGGCATGGCCTGGTCGAGCCCGATCTTCATCGAGTGACGCGATCCGCTCAGGCGGACTTCGCGTGCGAGCGCGGCGGGTCTTCCGAGCACACCTGATCGCGTCCGGCAGCCTTCGCGACATAGACGCGGCGGTCGGCGACGCGCAGCAAGTCGTCAACCGTGTCGGCGCCTTCCTCGCGCTGCGCGACTCCGGCGGAGATCGTCACCGGACGGCCGTAGCCGTAGCCAATCACGTGGTGCGCGACCGCGCGCCGCATGCGCTCGGCCGTGGCGGCCGCCTGCTCGAGATTCGCTCCCGGACAGATGACGAGGAACTCCTCGCCACCGAGTCGGCACACGGTGTCTTCGCGCCGCACGATTCCGCGCAGCACGTTGGCCGTCTCGCGCAGCACCAGATCGCCCATGCCGTGCCCGTGCTCGTCGTTGACTTGCTTGAAGAGGTCGATGTCGATCATCACGACCGAGAGCGCCGTCTCGTTCGCGAGCGCGATGCCGAGGTCTTCCTCGAGGCGTCGCAGGGCGAAGCGTCGGTTCGGCAGCCGCGTGAGCACATCGGTCATCGCAGCGGCTTCGAGCTTGCGATTGAGCACCGACATGTCGGCCACCTGCTGCGCTTGGATGCGGCGATCGGACTCGACTTGCTCGCGCAGCTCGATCGTGCGCTGGCCGGCGCGAACGCGAGCGAGCAGCAGGCGCGACTCGAACGGCTTGAGGAAGTACTCGTCGGCGCCCGCGTCGAAGGCCTCGACGGCGCGGCTCTCGCGATCGCGGCCCGTGAGCACGATCACGTACATGCCGCGGCATTCCTCGGTGCTGCGCAACGTGCGGCACAACTCGAGTCCGTCCATGTCCGGCATCATCCAGTCGGTGATCACCATCTGCGGCGCGTGTTCGAGCGCCGCGAGCAGCGCCTCGCGCCCCGTCGTCGCGCGAATCACCTCGTGGCCCGCGCGCGAGAGGTGCAGCGCGATGAGGCGCAGCGAGACAGGATCGTCGTCGACCGCGAGGATGCGCAGTCCGCAGCCGGGCTTCGCACGCGCTTCGGCCGCGGCCCTCTGGCTGGCGAGCTCGAGCTCCGCCTTCGGCACTCCCGCGGACTCTGCCTTTCGCAGCGCGGAGGGAATCTGCAGCGTGCGGCCCCACTCGAGCCAGTCGCCGCGGCAGCGCGCGAGCACGGTTGCGGTGCGCGCCACATCGAGCTCGAGTTCTTCCGGGAGCTCGCCCTCCTGGGAGCCCGTGAGGATGCGCGGCGCAAGCGCGAGTGCGTGGCGCAAGAGGCGCGCGAGTCGTTCGGCTTCCGGAGAGGGCGCGAGCTCGGGCTCGCGCGTGTCCACGGTTCCGAGGGCATAGACGAACGACTCGGGCAGGCCCCACTCCGAGAGCAGCGCGCAGCCGAGCTGCACGTGGTCGATGTCGAGCAGCTCGCGCTCGGCGAGCAGGAGCGAGCCCTCCTGTTCGCACGCGCGGCGCAGCACTTCCGCGTAGCGTTCAGGGTGGATGCTCGCGAGCGCGAGTGAGCCAATGTCCGAGAGCAAGCCGCACGTGAACGCGTCCGTCGGCGTCACGCCGCGCGTCTCCTCCGCGAGCACCTGCGCCGCGACGGCCACGGCGAGCGAGTGCGCCCAGTAGCGCTCGTAGTCGAAGCTGCGGCACTCGCCGCTGCGATGGCCCGAGACGAGCGAGAAGCCCAGGGCCACGTTGCGCACGGAGCGCACTCCGAGGCGCATCGCGGCCTGCGACACGCTCGTGATCGGCTGCGTCGGGGACGAGGCCGCGCTGTTCGCGATGCGCAGAATGCGCCCCGTGAGCGCCGGATCCGTCTGGATCACGCGCGTCACGTCGCCCATCGAGTAGTCCTCGCCGCGCGTGAGCTCGAGAATCGCGAGCCCCACACCCGTCGGCGAAGGCAGGTTTCCGGCGAGCTTGAGCTCTTCGATCGGCTTGCCGCCGCGCTCCTTCGCGCTCATGCCGCCCTCCGCAGTTGGCCGTGGGCCTCGCGCACGGCGGCGATCGCTCGCGCGAGCTCGCGCACGCGGAAGGCCGCGTCCCGGACCTCGCCCTCGCGCGCGATCGTCTCGAGCTCCGTGCAGATGCGCGCGACGCGCAGCGCTCCGACGTTCGTGCTCGAGGAGCGCAGCGTGTGCGCCGTGCGAGCGAGCGCGACCCGGTCCCCGAGTGCGAGCGCATCCTCGAGCGTCGACATGCGACGCAAGGAATCCTGCAGGAAGAGCTGCATCAGCTCGTCCGCGAGTCCGGGTTCGTCGACGCCGCCGAGCTCGCGCAGCGCGGCGAGCACGGAGAGATCGAGCACGGGTTCGGGGTGCGGTTGGCTCATTGGGGGCGCGCGCGGGGTCCACGCGGGGGAGCGCGGCCACAGGCGCAGGGAAAATCGGAAGATCCCGGCCCCTGCCTGATGCACGATCCTGCAAAAACCGACGGCGCGGCCTCGGAAGGAAGTTCCAAGCGGACGCGCGCAGGCGTCCGCGGCCTCTCAGCCCGGATAGATCGGCAGCTCGCCCGGCGGCGGAGAAGGCGGCGGCGGGATCGGCGGCAGCTCGAGCCCGAACACCTCGCACAGGTGTTTCACCACCAGCACTTCGTACAAGAGCCGCGTCGGCGGGAGCTCGACGAACTCGCGCACGTTGGCCATCACCGCCGCGTCGAGGCCGCACGGGCGGAACTGCGCGAAGTGCTCGAGGTCGACATCGAGGTTGAGCGCCAGCCCGTGCCACGTGACCCAGCGCCGCACGCTCACGCCGATCGAGCACACCTTGCGCTCGCCGATCCACACGCCCGTGAGCCCGGGCCGCCGCGTGCCCACCACGTCGAACTCCGCCAGCACGCGCAGCACGACTTCCTCGAGATCGCGCAGGTAGCGATGCAGGTCGCGGCGGCCTTCCGGGAGGAGCAGGATCGGGTACGCCACGAGCTGCCCCGGCCCGTGGTACGTCGCCTCGCCGCCGCGCTCGACCTCGACGATCGGCAGGCGCGCCTGCGACACGTCCGCGCGCTCGGTCCCGCGGCCGAGCGTGATCACCGGCTCGTGCTCGACGAGCAGCAGCACGTCGCCGATCTCCCCGCGCAGCCGCTGCTCCACGAGCTCGCGCTGCAGCTCGTGCACCTCCGCAAACGGCGTGCGCTGCAGGCGCCGAACCTCGAGCACCCCTTCCGGATAGCGCTTGCCGCTCGCTTGGTGCTCCATCTCGATCGGCGGAGTGTAGCGTGGGTGCCATGCAGTACCGCCGCCTCGGCCGCTCCGGCCTCCAGCTCAGCGCCCTCTCGCTCGGCTCGTGGGTGACCTTCAAGAACCAGCTCGACACGCGCGCCGCTTCGGACCTGATGAAGCAGGCCTTCGACGCCGGCGTGAATTTCTTCGACAACGCCGAGCAATACGCCGGTGGCGAGTCCGAGCGCATCATGGGCGAGGCCCTGCGCTCGCTCGGCCTGCGCCGCGACTCCTACACCGTCTCGTCCAAGGTCTTCTGGGGCGGCAAGCTGCCCACCCAGCGCGGCCTCTCGCGCAAGCACATCCGCGACGCCGCCGACGCCGCGCTCGCGCGCCTGCAGGTCGACTACCTCGACCTCTTCTTCTGCCATCGCCCCGACCTCGACACCCCGATCGAGGAAACCGTGCGCGCCATGGGCGACCTCGTGCGGCAGGGCAAGGTCCTTTACTGGGGCACCTCCGAGTGGGAGGCGGACCAGATCGCGGAGGCAGCCGGCAGCGCGCGGGCGCTGGGCGTCGACCCGCCGACCATGGAGCAGCCCCAGTACAACTTGTTCGCGCGCCACAAGGTCGAGCGCGAGTTCGCCCGGCTGTACGACGCGCTGGGGCTCGGAACGACGATCTGGTCGCCGCTCTCGTCGGGCATTCTGAGCGGGAAGTACGCGGGCGGCATTCCGGCGGGCTCGCGCATGACCCTGCCCGAGTACCAGTGGCTGCGAGAGCGGCTGGAGAGCCCGACCGGGCGGGATCAGATCCAGAAGGCCACGCAGCTCGCGTCGATCGCCGCCGAGCTCGGCGCCACCCCCTCCCAGCTCGCCATCGCGTGGTGCCTCCGAAACCCGCATGTCAGCACTGTCATCCTCGGTGCCAGCAGCCCGGCTCAGCTGGCCGAGAACCTCGCCTCGCTGGAAGTGCTCCCCCGCCTCTGCCCGGAGATCCTCGCGCGGATCGAAGTGCTCCTCGGGAACGCCCCACTTCCGGCCGAGCGCTTCTAGCCGCCCGCCGCTAGTTCCATATTTGGGACTGTAGCGGCACAATTTTGCGGATTCCTGCCGTCGTTCGGAACTTCGGCTATCGTTAGGCAGAGCTTTCGGCGCATCAGGAGCGCCGTTCTCGATCCCTCTCTCTCCCCCTCGTTGCATCACCCCAACATGAGACACTTCGCCACCGCTCTGGCCGCGCTCGCTCTGGGCGCGACGGCTTCGGCTCAGGTCAACCTGCAGTTCAAGCCGCTCGTCACCGTAGACCTCGCCTCGACCGCGACGAACACCAACCCCGAGTTCATCGGCTCGAACCCCTCGGCGGTCGCCTGGGACGGCACCGACCTGATCGTCGCCGGCTTCAACGGCGGCACGCCGACGGCCAACACGGGCATCGTGCGCGTTTCGAACGTGTTCACGACGCCCACCCTCGGGACCGCCTTCGGCGTCAAGAGCACGCCGAGCACGCGCGGTTACTCGGGCATCGCCGCCCAAGGTGGCCAGATCGCAGCCGCGTTCGATGCGGGCGCCGCAACGGCGGACGGCGTCTCGCTGTTCAACGGCGACGGCACGCTCGCGTGGCAGGTCAACACGTCCAACGTGTCGCCGGCCCCGACGACCTACCGCGGTTTCGGCGGCACGGACTTCGACCCGGGTTTCGCCAGCGCGGACGCGGGTGTCAGCGCGCTCACCACCGGCAGCGGACGCCGCGTTCTCCTGAATGCCGCGACCGGCGTGTGGACCTACACCGCCTCGACGGGCGCGATCATCAACCTGAGCCCGGTCGCGACGAACTGGCGTGACCACGCCTACGACCCGGCCACGGGCGACCTGTACACGCGCGTCAACAACGACGTCTCGAAGCACACGCGCACGGGCGGCAACACCTTCTCGCCCAACGTCCGCATCGTCGACGTGACGGACCAGTCGCTGATCGCCGGCCAGAACCTCGAGTTCATGGACACGGCCTTCGGCAACGTCCTCGCCTACAACGATCGCGCCTCGACCGCCAGCACGACCTTCGCCGCGACCATCAAGTTCGTCGACACCGCGGGCGTCGCCAAGACCTACGACCTCGGCGGACTCAGCCCGGCCGGCAGCACCGGCTACTACGACTTCTCGTGGGACTCGGCCAACGATCGCCTCGCGATCCTCGACTTCACCAACCGCAAGGTCTACGTGATGGAGCTGTGCGACGGCACCGACACGGACGGTGACGGCACGCAGGACTGCGTCGACGGCTGCCCGAGCGACCCGCTCAAGACGGCTCCGGGCCAGTGCGGCTGCGGCGTTGCCGACGTCGACTCCGACGGCGACCTGATCGCCGACTGCGTCGACGGTTGCCCCGCCGACCCGCTGAAGAGCGCCCCCGGCCAGTGCGGCTGCGGCATCGCCGACACGGACTCGGACGCGGACGGCACGGCCGACTGCAACGACGGCTGCCCTGCCGACGCCCTGAAGGTCGCCCCGGGTACCTGCGGCTGCGGCGTGGCCGATACGGACACGGACGGCGACCTCACCCCGGACTGCAGCGACCAGTGCCCGAACGATCCGACCAAGACCACGGACATCGACACGGACGATGACGGTGCCCTCGACTGCAACGACGGCTGCCCCGCGGACCCGCTGAAGGTCTCGCCCGGTACCTGCGGCTGCGGCGTGGCCGATACGGACACGGACGGTGACGGCGCGCTCGACTGCAACGACGGCTGCCCGAACGACCCGAGCAAGACGGCTCCGGGCCAGTGCGGCTGCGGTGTGGCGGACACCGACTCGGACGGCGACGGCACAGCCGACTGCAACGACCAGTGCCCGAACGATCCGACCTCGACGGTGGCGGGCCCCTGCGGCTGCGGCGTCGCCGTGACGGACTTCAACAACAACGGCACGCCGGACTGCACGGAAGCGATCGTCCGCATCAGCCAGGTCTACGGCTCGGGTGGCAACGCCCAGTCGATGCTCTTCAACGACTACATCGAGATCTACAACGCCGGTGGCGTTGCCCAGAACCTCGCGGGCTGGTCGACGCAGTACGCGTCCTCGACCGGCACGACTTGGACGGTGACGGCGCTGCCGAGTGTCACGCTCGGTGCGGGCCAGTACCTGCTGATCCAGCAGGGCACGGGCGGTTCGCTGCCCGCGGGCACGGTGCCCGCCAACCCGGCGGCGCAGGCGACAGGCACGATCGCGATGTCCGGCACGGACGCCAAGATCGCGCTGGTCGCCTCGACGACGGCTCTCACGGGCGGCACGCCGCTCTACTCGACGAGCCCCAACCTGCGCGACTTCGTCGGCATCGGCACCGCGAACTGGAACGAGGCG
>Ga0169931_10013531_pt1 | contig 11129 bp, 6 predicted proteins | sample Kivu_15m_20L_FD_129675 | JGI IMG/M metagenome (GOLD analysis project Ga0169931, IMG submission 129675) | Freshwater microbial communities from Lake Kivu, Western Province, Rwanda to study Microbial Dark Matter (Phase II) - Kivu_15m_20L... | ecosystem: Environmental > Aquatic > Freshwater > Lake ... | reverse complement strand
TGCACCAACCCTCGAAACCAGCGATGCGGACAGCCAGACCTGGGCCTGGGGGGTCGATGATGGACCTCTCTGCATGCGCGGTGGATCATTCCGTTACACGACGCGCACGCTCGACCCCGAGCGTCTGGTTGTGTTCCTGCAGGGCGGCGGTGCCTGCTGGGACGAGTTCTGCCTCGCGGTCAATCAGGCACCGGCTGGCATTCCGGCCGTTGACGCGCTTCGCCGCGACCTCGACGTCAACCCCCTCCGCGACTGGAGCATCGCCTACCTGCCCTATTGTGACGGTTCGCTCTTCGCCGGCAACCGGGACCACGATGACGACGGTGACGGCACGCCCGACCGGTTTCATCGCGGATTGCTGAATCTGTCTGCCGCCCTGCAACACAGCCGGGAACAGTTTCCCGCACCCCGACAGGTCTTGTTGACCGGCTCCAGCGCCGGCGGTTTTGGCACCATCCTCGCGACAGCGCTCGTGCGGGTCGCGTGGCCGCAAGCCGAGGTGCTGGTGTTCAACGACTCCGGTGTCGGCGTGGCCCGTGATGGCGATGTGCGATTTATCTCGCACCTGATTGATCAGTTTGGTGCGTCGCAGCTGGTGCCGGAGGATTGTCAGGATTGTCTGGTGAACGGGCACATTTCGCCGCTGATCGGTTGGGCGCTGGAGCGCGACGAAAACCTGCGAGTGGCCATTTTCAGTAGCTGGTTTGACAGCATTATTGGTGACACCTTTCTGGGTATGGCTCCGTATTTGTTCCAGCAGGCGCTCGCGCGCGAGACAGGGGCGTTGCACGAACGTTTTCCCGAGCGCTACCGGCGCTTTATTGTCGATGATTCCACCCACACCACGCTGCTGGGTGATCCGACCGGAATTATCGGAACCGATTTATCGGCCATTGAGCTCCCGGATGGTTTCCTGTCCAATCTGGGCGCCATCCGGATTGGCTCGCTTGTCGATACGCGCATCGGCGATGTCACCACCGCCATGTGGCTGCAGGCATTTGTAGATGGCGATGCCGCGTGGGTGGATACGGTCGAAGAACCGACGGTGTTGCCATGGTTGCCTGAGGAGTAAGCGGGGTAACCCGCAGTTATTCAGGGCGTAGAGCACCCACCGTGGCCGGCATGACAACAGACGGCGAACGGAGCCTCGACGAACCTCATGTTCGCAGGACGTTCCGTGTATGTACTGACGTAGCGTCATTCTCTGTGGAAACGTCGGTATTCAATCGGTTTCGCTGCCGTTCGTTTTTCATGTCCTTGGGCGTTGTTTCCTGACTTGTTCACAAATTTGGCCATTGAACGGGTTGGCATTCGGTTGTAGCCGTTCGGGCTTGGGCCAGAATATCAGTGGCCTGATGGTCGCCCTGTATGAATCCCGCCTCCGGTTTATTTTATGAATTTTCGTTTCCTGATGATGGTTTCTGCTCTTCTTGGTGCTGCGTCGCTGGTCGCCTGCGCGGATGGTGAAGAGGCCGCCGGTGTGGCCGACACGGGTGGCACGGATACGGGCTCGGATGCGGCAGGCGATGCGTCCGGTGACACTGGTAACGATGGTGATGCCGGTCTCATCGACGCCGGTGACGACACGACCGCGTCGGATGTGAGCGATGCTGGTGACGACACGACCGACCCCGGCGATGTCAGTGACGCTGGTGACGACACGACCGACCCCGGCGATGTCAGTGACGCTGGCGACGACACGACCGACCCCGGCGATGTCAGTGACGCTGGCGACGACACGACCGATCCCGGTGATACCACCGACCCGGGCGATACGACCGGTGCTGCTGACACGTCCGGCGACACTGGCGGCGGCGATGCGACGGGTGACACCGGGGGTCCTGCGTTGTGCACCGCCTTTACACCCGTCGCCACGCTGGAACCGGGAACACCTTATACCGGTGTGCTGGCCGATGGTCCGAGCGACGCCGCATCGACCTGCGGGTTTAGTAGTTCTGCTGGCGATGGTCCCGAGGATGTCTTTACGGCAGCACTCGATGCCGGCAGCTGGTGTGTGGACACCTTTGGGTCAGATTTCGACACGGTGTTGCACGTGCGAACCCGTTGCGACGATGCCGCAACCGAGCTCGCCTGCAACGATGATTTTTCGGATGATTCCAGCATCCTTGCCAGTCGGATGGAGTTGACCCTGTCGACCGCCACCACCGTATGGCTTTTCGTAGATGGTTTCGACGAAGGTGTGGGTGGTGACTATCGGGTGGTGATTCGTTCGGGGCCGTGCGTTGCCGAGGAGATTCTGTGCAGCGACGGTTCCTATGTGTCCGGTGAGTACTGCGATGCCGCAAACTCTTGTGGCGAAGCCTCCGAAGCGGCCGCGTGTGAAGTGTTCTGCTTCGACACTTTCGAGTCGACACCTGGCATTGAATGCGACGGTATTGCCGATTGTGGCGATGGTTCTGACGAGGAAGATTGCCCGTTAGCCTGTGCGGATGGCGGAGAATACTTCGCTTCGGACGTTTGTGACGGCGACGCCGCCTGTGTCGATGGTACCGACGAAGCCGACTGTCCGGAGTTCGTTTGCGGCGACGGCGGCATTGTTCTGGAGGGACAGACCTGCGACGGTGAGCTGGACTGTGCAGATGCCAGCGACGAGTTGAACTGTGTGGATCGTTTTGTGTGCGCAGACCTGTCTGCGTCTTATCCTGTCAGCTACGTATGCGACTTCTTTGTTGACTGCGTCGATGGCTCTGACGAGGTGGACTGTCCCGTGTTCACCTGCGATGACGGTACAGAGATCGACCCCGACAATCAGTGCAACGGTTTCGATGAGTGTCCTGATTTCTCGGATGAAGTGGGCTGTGCGGAATCGTTCTTCTGCGCAGACGACTCAGACGTGATTCCCACGCGCTGGATCTGTGATGGGTTCGATGACTGCATCGATGGCTCTGACGAAGTGGATTGCCCGGTGTTTACTTGCGGCGACGGCGAGGAGATTCCGCTCGATTTTGTGTGCGACGGCGGTTTCCCCGACTGCATCGATGGCTCTGACGAAGTGGATTGCCCGGTGTTTACTTGCGGCGACGGCGAAGAGATTCCGCTCGATTTTGTGTGCGACGGCGGTTTCCCCGACTGCGCCGACGGCTCTGACGAAGCAGATTGCCCCTGAGGTTTCTCTGGCGCCAGATTCACCCTCTATCGTGAATCTCGCTCCCGCTTATTCGTTTCCTGCCTGATTATCAGGGATCAGGGTTTACATCAGGCACCACTCGGCTTCGTGTACCTGCACGAGGCCCTGTCGTTGCAAATGGAGCAGGTGCGCCAGCGTGGAGCGTTGCGTCAGGGCCTCGGGTGCCCCCGGTGCATCCTGATAAGCGAGCGCAGCGATGACAGCGAGCGATTGCGGCTCTGCTGACACCGCCTGCAGCACACGAGACTCGCGGGTGCGTCGATGCGAAATATAGAAATTCAACCACGGCTCGGGGTCGCGAATTTCAGGGCCGTGAGCAGGAAACAGCACATGCGCCTGCATATCGCGTACGCGCTGGAGGGAATCCAGATAATCGCCCATATCGCCGTCTTCCGGATCAATCAGAATGGTGCCCATTCCGGCGATCAAATCGGCAGCCAGCACACCACCGGAGCGGGCCTGAACCACGATGTGCCCCGACGCATGACCCGGGGTAAAAACGATGGGCAATCCGTAGAGGGTACCCATTTCAGGTGTCCACACGCATCGTTGCGCGGCACTCAGAAAGTCGGGTGAAAAATGATGCCAGGTATTCGCATGGGCCCACACCGGAATATTCAGGGCGGCAGCCAGCTCGGGCGCCGCGCACACATGGTCGGGATGGTGGTGACTAAGCAGTAACGCCTTGATTTGTCCGTCGAGCGTCTCGCGACACACCCGAAGCAGCTCGTTCAGGCCCTCGTCGGTGCAGGCGCCGGCATCGACCAACAGCCAGCCAGCGTCGCACGCGACCGCGTACGAGTTCGTGTGCGTCGCAGGCGGCAGGGTGGGGCTGCGTACAGGGATGCGAATGATATCGTCGGCGACCTGTTCGGTGTGTAAAGGCTCCTGACTCATCATGACCGCCTGTAGGTTTCACGCTGCTGTGTGGGGTGTATGCGGTCCATCTGCAACGAATCAACGGTCAGGCAAAGAGCTCATCGGCAAATTTCCCGGTGGGTCGGCCAAGCCGAAGCTCCTGATCGGGCGGTTGTTCGGCGCGCTGGTGATTCCGGATGGCATTTTTCCATGCCGCGAACGAACCGCCTTCTCGATACGCTTCCAGCGTGGCCTCGGTCATATCGAAGCCACCCTGCGCCAGACACCACTCTACCCACGCCCACCGTGCGGAAACACTTCGAATGTCCACTTTTCCGCGCAGCTCGCGCTGCAGCCGTTCCATGGTTCGTTCAACGGGTTTGATTCCCGCAAATGCATGACGGTCCAGTGGTGTATTTCGTTTGGCAACAAAGGGCGCCACGCCCAGAGCGACAGGAACAATACTGGCTGCTTCGCGACAGAAGGCGATCAGCTCTGTAATGTCCTCCTCGGTTTCGGTTGGAACACCAATCATCATGTACACCTTCAGGTAGCGCATGCCGTACTGCGCGGCATAATGGGCGGCTTCCATGAGGTGTTTCTCGCGTGTGCCCTTCATCATCATGGTGCGCAGTCGCTCCGATGCACCATCGGACGCGACCGTCAAAGTGCGATAGCCGCCCTGCTTGAGCAGCTGCATCATTTCGGGCGACAGTCGATCGGCTCGCAGACTCGATAAACCCACTTCGCGACCGGTACCCACAATCCCTTCCAGAATCTCCAGCAGGCGCGGGTGATCACTCACCGCTGCGCCCACGAGCCCCACGCGCTTCGCAACAGCAGGAATGGAATCCAGAATGGCCTGTGGATCAGCAAGGCGCATTCCGCCGTTGGTTGAGCGCCGCATGACGCAAAATGTGCATTTACGGTGGCATCCACGCTCGGATTCCACCAGGTGCATGTTCGATAATTCGGTATTCGGTGTAATGATCTGACTGTATGCCGGCAATTTCGCGTTATTGGCTGCAATTACCGGCAATAATTTCTCGCCGTGAATAGCCGGTACATAGAAACCGGGTATCGCTGCCAGACGCGACAAGAGGTCATCGCGACCGTTGGCGTCGTGATAATGATCGAGCAGCGTATGCAACGCCTCTTCGGCCTCACCCATAATGACGACGTCCGCAAACGGAGCCGCCGGCACCGGGTTCGAGAACGTCAGAGGGCCACCCAGCACAACGAGCGGGTGAAACCGGTTTCGCTTTGCCGCAAGAAATGGAATACCGCTCAGCTCGAAGCACTCCAGTAATCCATGCAGCTCAAGCTCGTACGCGAGCGAGATGCCGATAATGTCGGAGTTACCGATGGGTCGCTGCGACTCGAGCGTGAACACCGGCGTTCGACTCTTGCGGTACAGGTCCGGCTCATCGGGATGAAACGCCCGCTCGGCCACCGTGTCTGACCGCAAGTTGATCTCGCGGTAGAGCATCTGGTAGCCCAGACTACTCATGCCTGCCCGATACGGGCTGGGGTAGAGCATCGTGAAGTGGGTCGGTGCCTCGCGAAAAATCGTTCCGTACTCGTCTTTCAGCAGACGCTCGGCGTGTTCGCGCAGCGAGGTAGAGATGGCCATGAGCAGCGAGGTCCGGGAACATCGGGAATGAGGACCGGACTAGTCCGTGGTGGACAGTCGCGCAAGGCAATGACCGGGCGGACGCTCACTTTTGGCGGCTTCCATGCAGACGGCGCGACGTGTAGCAACGTTGTTGCGCGCTTGTGTCGCGTTCTGCGACGCCTGGACCATGACGCTGCGCACGCCGGGTCGCTGCGATCCTGTCAGAACCCGGATGCCCGACGGAAACGCAGACCCCAAGGTCGGCCGCCGCCCTGCAAGTCCCTGTTATGTTGTCATTTGTTCGGCTGCTGGGTGCGATGGCCCGGCGTCGACAATGAGATGGCACGCGTTATGCGATAGCGGTTGGTGTCTTTCGAATCGATGACATTTCTCCCCTGACGGCCATGCGAAATCAGCTTTTCTGGATTCTGCCCATTGGGGTATTCGCCCTTCTCTTTGCCATGCGGGGTCCGGCCATGTTTTCATTCTTTAACTCTGCCTCTGCTCAAACCAGTGCCTCGGCTCCCCTGAATCAGACGATGTTTCAGGAACTTATGCAGCAAGGCGCCATTCTGGTCGACGTGCGCACGCCCGGCGAGTTCTCGGGCGGTCACATGCGAAACGCGGTGAACATTCCGCTGGATGTCATCAACGGCGCCTCGGCGCAGCTGGGTGCAACCGACCGTCCGGTGATTCTGTACTGCCGCAGCGGCAACCGCTCCGGTCAGGCGGCTCGCATTCTGCGCTCGCTCGGCTACACGCAGGTGCACGATATTCAGGTCGCGCGCAACTGGTGAGCGTGCGACGGTGTCAGGCGGGATACTGGACGCGCGCGTGCCGATTGCGCTACGTCGGCGGCCCTACCCACCCTCGTTGCCTCGTGTGAGCCGAATGGCCATTGAGATCTCTGCGCCTGCGCCGAGCGCGGCCGACATTGACTTCGCTTCGCTCGCCGTGGCTCGCTTATTGCCCGAGTCGCCGCTGGAGTCCTGGGACGGCCTTCAAATGAAGTGCGAGCACCGTCTGCCAACGGGGGCCTTCAAGGTGCGGGGTGCCGTGACGGTGCTGACGCGTGCGCGCGAGCTGGGACTGACCCATGTGGTGGCGGCGTCGGCAGGCAATCATGGTGTGGGCCTGGCCTGGGCCGGGTCGCAGCTGGGTATTCAGCCTCAGATCGTGGTGCCGCGTGACTGTCCCGAGGTGAAGCGCCGAAAGATGGAGGCCTATTGTCGCGTGCTGGTCTGTGCCGAGCCGGGGTACGACGCCGCCGAGCGGTGGGCGAGAGATCTGGCGGCGCAGGAAGGCGTACCGTTTGTGAGTCCCTTCGACGACACGCTCGTCATGGCCGGCAATGGCGGTACGATGATGCGCGAGGTACTGGCGGCCTGTCCCGACGTGCAGACCATCGTGGTGCCTGTCGGCGGAGGCGGCCTGCTCGTGGGTATGCTGTCGGTTCTGCGAACGCTGTCGCGCCGCGTGACGATGGTCACGGTGCAGTCCGAGGCATCGCCGGCGTTCACGCGTAGTCTGCAGGCGAATCAGCTCTTTGCCACGTGGCCGCCGACCGAGACGCTGGCCGAGGGTCTGGAAGGCGGCGCCGGTGCCACGTCCGTGGTTGAAGCGCAGCGCTATGGTGTGCAGACCGTGACGGTCACCGAGGCGGAGATAGCAGCGGCCATGGTGGACACGTGGCGCCGCCGGGGTCAGCTGCTCGAAGGTAGCGCGGCCGTGGTGTGTGCCGCCTGGCGGTCCGGCTATCTGAACCCGTTCGAAGGGCCGATGGTCGGCGTGCTCACCGGTGGGAACGTCGCGCAGTCCACGGTCGAGGCGCTCAACCCCTGATTGTGCAGGGCGGTGGTGAATAAAGCGTTGGATGCATGATCAAGCCATGTGGTTATGTCCACAGTGGTTCATCTGCCGCCCTGAACCGTTATTGCACCAGAAATTGTTTCACGTTGCGGGGGAACGCAAACTGCCGGTGCACCGTGTTCAGAACGAACCGCTGAACATCATGCCGGCGTGCTGTTGGGCGCCGTCGTTGAGGGTTGTGGGTGCTACGTTCCAGGCGAGGTGGGGGCGTACGGATGCCCGGTTGCTTTCGGCGTCGCGGCGGTTGTGGGCGCGTTCGCGGGTCAATAACAGGGCCGAGGTAATGCCAACGACCTGCGATGCCAGCTGAATGCCGATGACGGTTCGTGTGTCGGGGTAGTCAAGCTGAGAGATGACGGCGAATCCGACGCCGGCGCCGAGCGCGCCGCCGAGGTTGCCCAGCCGCACACGGTTGGCCGACATGTCGAGTCTACCGGCGAGTGCGGCGCCGCCACCCAGCCCGAGCAGGGTGCCGGCGAGGGCACCGCGTGGAACGGAGTATTCCCCGATGTGGTTGTCACCGAGAATCAGACCGGTGAGCTCGCCTGCAAAGATGGTCCCCCACAGCCCCGTGGCGTTCACGAGCGCGATGTCGCCACGTGGCAGGTTGGGGTACCTGTGGGCCAGCACCGCGGCGCCGGTCAGGCCGGCCAGTGACATTCCGATGCCCCACTCGCGCCAGCGCGGTTCGCGCGAGGTCGGGTAGTCGCAGAAGTCCTGTCCTTCGCAGCTCTGGCCGATCGACTGACCCGGGTCGATGGTGAGTGAGCCGATCGCACCGATGCCAAAACCCCATACGGCCCCGGCCGAGACGAGCGCGGCCTGTGAAGGGTTCACAGGGCGGTTTCGGGTCACTAAAATACTGGTAGCAAGGCCAGTAAGGCCACCAACAGCGCTTGTAATGGCTACCGTAGAGCCATCGCCGTCATCAAAGCTCCCGACGAGGCCGCCCAGTCCGGCACCATAGAGGGTGGAAAACACAATGAGCTCTACGCGTCCGCCCTGCTGAATCAGGCTGGATTCGTTTCGCGTGCGGCCCGAGGACTCGATCGCGTCGCCGACCGCCTGCGCTCGGCTGCTTCGTTCGTCGTCTGGCCAGAGGCGCGCAAACGAACGCATCACCGAGGTTGCGGCAGCCCATTCGCTTCGTTGCAGCAGGCCCAGCGCCAGGTCCCAGCACGCGTTGGCGTCGGCAAGGTCGTCGCAGCGGTCAGGGGGTTGCGTCGGCGTCGTGTCCGACTCGACAGGTGAGGAGGGCTCCTGTGCCTGAGCCTGTCCAACCAGCAGCAGGAAGGCGATCGAGAGTGGGATCAGCCAGAGAAGCCTGTGCATGGTGGGCCCTGGAGTGCGAGAAGCGAACGGCGTTTGCAACGACTCGTCCATGTGGAGCAGCCTTTGCGATTCGCCTCAAGCGGCGTTTACCACTCGCAGATGAACTCAATGCTACCGCCGCAGTTACGGTCGTTCCAGCGGAAGTCGGACTGTCTGGCAGACAGACAGTCATCATTGCCGCCGCCGGAGTCGTTGCTGGGCTCACCCCCACGCCACAGCCCGATATCGGCCACAGGCACGTTCAGGCGCACCCAGTTGTGATTGCGAGCTGAACCATTTTCGCGTCCACCAAGCCACAGGTCATCCCAGCTTTCACCATCCTGGCCATTGAAAGCGTTCAGGACGTTGTTGCTCTCGTCAACCGACTGAATGTCAGCGAGGTCCATGCCGCGGGCCTGACAAACGTTTCGCGCCGAATCAAATGACTGGTGGTAGTGGCAGTGCATATAGCCCTGGCCGTTCCAGGCCTCGCCAAAGCACAGGTCATTGGAGTTGCCTCCGCCGAAGTTCTGGCAGCTGCTGTCGTACTCGACTGTGCGCCCACGACGGTTGATGCTGGTGAAGGTGCCGTCGCAGTTGTTATCGAGGCCATCGCAGGTTTCGGCGCGGCCGGGCGTACGGCGGAAGTTGTTGTCGTCGCAGTCGTTGCCGCCGGTGACCCGGCCGCCCGGGTTCGAGCAGGCGAAGATGGCGCCTCCGGCGCCCACGCCGTCGCCGTCGTTGTCGACGTACCAGGCCGTGTAGGGCTCATCACCCAGACCGTTGCAGTTGGCGTCGATGTTATCGCAGACCTCGGGAGCTCCGGGCCGAATGCCGAAGTTGCCGTCGTTACAGTCGCTGGCGTTCGACACGTAGCCACCGGGTTGAGCACAGCGGCGCAACAGGTCTGCGGCGTTGCCAAAACCGTCGCCGTCGGCGTCGCGATACCAGTTGCTGGCGTTCGCGGGTGACCCTTCATCGATGCCGCCGTCGCAGTTATCGTCAATGCCGTTGCAGGTCTCGGTTGCGCCGGGGTTAATCGCGCTGTTGCCGTCGTTGCAGTCGCCGGTGCGGTTCACGTAGTTGGCGGGAGCCGAGCAGCTGCGCGTGGTGGTGGCGCTGCCCCAGGTGTCGCTGTCGCCGTCGAAATACCAGGTGGCGGCGTCGGCAGCGTCGTTTTCGTCGATCGCGAGGTCGCAATCATCGTCAATCAGGTTGCAGACCTCGGTCGCGGCTGGGTTCACAGCGGCGAGATCATCGCGGCAGTCCTGCGCGTTGGCCACGAATCCAGCCGGTTGCTCGCACGCGCGTTGTGACGCTGCCGGATTGCCGAAGTTGTCTGTGTCGGCATCGGCGTACCAGACGCTGGCATCGATGGCCGCCGGCTCGTCTGCGCTGGCGTTGCAGTTGTTGTCGATGCCGTCGCAGACCTCGTCTGCGATGGGGTTGATCAAGCCGTTCAGGTCGTCGCAGTCGGAGTTGTCGGCGACATATCCCGCCGGCGCCACGCATGCGATGGCGGTGGTGTCGTTGTCTCCGAACAGGTCGCCGTCGGCGTCGGCGTACCAGATATCGGCGTCCACGGCAGTGTCTTCGTCAGCGGTGCCGTCGCAGTTGTCGTCGAAACCGTTACAGAGCTCGGTTCCGCCGGGGAACGAAAGGGCGCGAGTGTCATCGCAGTCGGTGTTGTTGGCGACGTAGCCCGCTGGTGGTGTGCACGCCACCAGCGAAGTGCCCGGGTCGCCGTAGGTGTCGCGGTCGCCGTCCAGATACCAGGTCAGAGCGTCCGAAGCGCTGGGCTCGTCGATGCTGCCGTTACAGTTGTCATCGCGCAGGTTGCACACCTCTGTCGCCAGCGGGTTGACGTCGGCGCGTGAGTCATCGCAGTCGGTGGCGCTGGCCACAAACCCGGTGGGTTGCGTGCAGGCACGCTCGGTGGTCGTGGGCGATCCAAAGGTGTCGTCGTCTGCGTCAACGAACCACGTGGCCGCGTCCACAGCGGTAGCTTCGTCGATATTGCCGTCGCAGTTGTCATCGGTGCCGTTGCAGCGCTCTGCCGCGGCGGGTGAGATCTCCCCGTTGTCGTCATTGCAGTCGTCGTCGTTGCTGACGTAGCCATCGGGAGCGCCGCACTGCAGCACGCTGTCGGCGGCGTTACCAAAACCGTCGGCATCGGAGTCGCGATACCAGGGGGTGCGGCCATCTTCGTCGATGCTGCCGTCGCAGTCATTGTCGATGCTGTCGCAGAGCTCGGTGGCCGATGGATTGGCGTCGCTGCGTGTGTCGTTGCAGTCGCCCGCTGCTGCAACATACCCTTCGGGGGCGGTG
>Ga0169931_10013530_pt1 | contig 11129 bp, 15 predicted proteins | sample Kivu_15m_20L_FD_129675 | JGI IMG/M metagenome (GOLD analysis project Ga0169931, IMG submission 129675) | Freshwater microbial communities from Lake Kivu, Western Province, Rwanda to study Microbial Dark Matter (Phase II) - Kivu_15m_20L... | ecosystem: Environmental > Aquatic > Freshwater > Lake... | reverse complement strand
TGAAGGCTGGCGCGGCCCGTGGGCTGTCCGTTGGCTTCGCGCTGGTCGATGCGGTCAAGGGCGCGGTACGGCGCATCCTGAGCGGCGCTATTCGCGAAGTGAGCCTGACGCCGTTCCCGGCGAATCCGCTGGCCACCGTGACGGCGTTCAAAAGCGAGCCGAACCCCTACGAGGAACTGCGCAAGTACTTGTAACGACCTTCGCCGGTTTGAGTAGCTTCTCCGGCAAGCGGCTCGCCGTCGCCGTAAGCGCGGCTTGTTCATAGGGCCGTCGTGAACCCGGTTATCCCCGGAGGATCGGCGGCCCGCTTCTACGCTCTGAGTGTATTTCTAATACAGAAAAGTATTGCAAACTACCTAGTAGTTTGCAATACTTTAGTGCTCACTCAAGAAATCGTTTGACTACAGCTAGATAGGTGATAGCCTTAATTCATGGCACAGAAAACCATCTATTTACCCGATTCCGCACTTGTCGTGTGGGAGAGCGCACAGCAAGAACTTGGTGAAAGCATGTCAACTCTTGTGGTTGACTGCCTCACTCGAAAGATCGAACGCAATGAGCAGCTTAAAGCTGCGAAGAAGAAAGGCATGAAACGAATCGTCGTAAAAGTCGCCGACGATTCAAATAGTGAAGTCATCCGCAAGAAAGCATTCATCGGACGTTGGCTTGTGGGCGATTTGAAACCAGTAGCAGAAGACCGCGCGCTGCACTACGACGGCGGACTTACGGTCTCAGCCGCACTCACGCAAAATAGCGCAATCGCCGTGTATTGGGAAAACCAGCACAACGACGATAACAAAGAGCTCAAAGTGTACCGTGACTTCGATGCCTTCAAAAACGCTAAGACGAACGGTTTTGCTGATAACCCGGTTAATCTCGTTTTCGCCGTTGCGGCTGAATTAGATGAAGACTTCGAAGAGGAGCTCGACATATGAGAACTCGCTCGCCGCAGTTCTTGACTTATTCGCGACAGAAAGGGACAATTGTCCATAGTGAAGTCATTAACGTCTATCACCGCTGGCGGTTTGTGGAAGTGGGACGATCCTGTGTTTAGTCCTGCCGAACTGGCCGAAGTCGCGGGGATCGGTGTAGAGGCATTGAAAAAGTACATCCAGCGCGGCACTATTTTCACCGAGAGCCGCTACATCACGAAGCAAGGGAAGGCGCGTCGTTACAGTTTAGAAGACGTTTGCCAAGCCCGTGCAATGGGTCTACTTTTAAACGTTCATGGTATGAGCCCGGACGCTGCTCGCCGTATCGCTTGGGGAATCTCGGACGCGATGCGTGAACTTGCCGAAGCGCACTCGCAGGACCGAGAAATAGACATGTCGCTGCTAGTCGTGCGGTGGCCGACGCCGACAGGAGTTGGCGAGACATACGGCTCGCACGGCATCAAGGGTGAGGAACTCGCCACGTTTGTGTCGGACATTGTCTGGCCGCCTCAATTTGGCATGTTCTGCATTACACGTCAACAACTCTCCAGCGAGGTCGTCGTGCCTTGTTTGGACTTCTTGAAATACAAGCAGAAGGAGGGCACGTCGAGATGACGTTTCCAGCATTCACTGAAAAGCATTACCCCCCCCGCTATTGGGCCCGACGCTGGGGCATCAGCGATTCGACCGTGGTTCGTTGGTTCCGCGACGAGATGGGCGTCCTACGTCTCAACTCCGAAAGCCGAAACGGTAAGCGATCTCGCGTGGAGCTCCGCATCCCTGCGAGCGTCGCCGAGCGCGTCTATCGGCAGCGAACTGGTAAGGTAGCGGCATGATAAAAACAATCCGGCGTCACACGCCGACATGTAAACACCGAGATAAAGGCGAGAATTTCCTAAACTGCCGCTGCCCGATTTACGCCAAGGGAACGGAACTCGGAAAGCCCCGCCTTGTGAAGTCGCTTCGCACTCGCGACCTTGAACGGGCGAGTTCCCGTTTACGACAGTTGAAGGCCGACCTCTTCGACGACCGCAAGGCTATTTCCGAGGCCGTGACATTGTTCATGGCGGCGTTGGAGGTGGCCGACGGTACGCGGCGAAACAATCAGAGGGTGATGGACGCTTTGCAAACAGTTTGTACTGAATACAACATCCGTTACGTCAACCAGGTCAAAGTCGAGCACATCGACCTGTACCGGCAATCTCGACCCATCGCGGCGTCCACGTGGGGTAAGGAACTTGAGGTGCTCCGGCACTTTTTCCGGTTCTGCTGCGACCGCGAATGGACGCAGACGAACCCCGCGAAAAAGGTCCGCACGCCGAAGGTAAGACCAACCCGCAAGATGCCTTACACCGCCGAAGAGTTTATCGCGATTCTCAGCGCATGCGACCGCCTTGGCCGTTGTTCCTACGAGCGGCAAAGGGCGCGCGCCATCGTCCTAGTAATGCGCTTCTGCGGGCTGTCCGTTGTGGACGTGGCGACTTTGCGCCGCGATGAGATTCGAGACGGTATGCTGGACAGGGCCCGCCGCAAGACCGGCGAAATCGTCCGTCTGCCATTGCCTCCGGCGCTGTTGGAATCCTTCAACACGCTGCCGGTTCCGCGCGGCGCTGACGGCGACTGCGAATATGTTTTTTGGAGTGGAAACGGTGAAGTCCGCTCCGCAACGCGCGACCTTACCCGCACGCTCGCGCAAGTCTTTACACTATCAGGAGTACCCAATGCGCACGCCCATAAATTCAGGCATACCTTAGCAACCGAACTACTTGAAAACGGATGGAGCTTCGAGGACGTTGCAACCGTCCTTGGAAGCTCCCCCGCGATCATCCGCAAACATTACGCCCAGTGGTCAGTCAAGCGACAGGAGCGGATTACGAGCCTGTTGCAAACCGTGCATGGTGGAACGATTTTGGAACAGACACGAACTGATGCAGCTATCTGCTGAAAACAAGAAAGTTTTTTTGGTGGACGGCATGGGATTCGAACCCACGACCCCCACGTTGCGAACGTGGTGCTCTCCCAACTGAGCTAGCCGCCCACTGACGACACTTCAGTATATCATCCCGACCCGCTAAACTGGAAGCTGGATGCCGGAAACACCGATTCAAGACACCCTCGAAAAAATGCGCGCCGACTGGGACGCCCGCGCCAAGGAAAACGCCCGTTATTACGTCAACACAGCCAACGATGCGTGGACCGACGACGAATTCTTTGCCTCGGGAGAACGTACCGTCGCCGAAGAGATCCTAACCGACATGATCAATATCTGTCAGGGCCGCGAACCCAAGCAGATGCGCGTGCTTGAGATCGGCTGCGGCGCCGGCCGCGTGACCCGGGCGCTGGCGGGGCTGTTCGGCGAGGTCCACGCCGTCGATGTATCCGGAGAGATGGTGGCGCAGGCGACCCGCGCCGTCGCACCCTTCCCAGGTGCCCATATTTACCAAAACAATGGGATGGACCTGTCCGTGATTCCCGGCGATGGTTACGATTTTGCGTTCTCCACAATCGTCTTTCAACATATTCCAAGCCGGGAAGTTATCGAAAGTTATGTGCGCGAAGTCGCACGATTACTACGTCCCGGGGCGCTTTTCAAGTTCCAGGTACAGGGTGACACGTCGATCCAATCCGACCGCCACGATACCTGGCTCGGCGTACCGTTCTCGGACGCCGACGCGGTGGCCATGGCCGAGCGCTGCGGATTCGAGCCGCGCCACAGGCATGGGGCCGGCGAGCAGTATTTCTGGCTCTGGTACTTTAAGCGCTAACGGCTACTCAGCCGACGCTTTCATCACCTTATCGGCTCGGCGGCTGGCCCAATAGCTCCGCATGCGTTCGGAGACGACCTGGCGCTCGTCGGCGCCCATCGACTTCCTTCCGCGGCGGCGCCGAAGCGGGCCTTGGCCATCGTTAGCTAGAAACTGTTCGAGCGAGGCGATAACCTCGTCAATTCTTTCTTTCTCGGTGTAAAGTTCCTGAATGGTCTTTGACAAGTCCATGGAAGCGGCTCCGGTTGACATACCGGTGCTTCCGGCACCGAATGTTTGGATCTCCATTATTTTGTGGAATTACTTCTTCTATCCTATCCGAAAATCGGGAAAAGTGTTCCCCGTTCTAAAGTACCGATTTTATAGGGTGAATCTCTGAGAGGGCTATCACTGAAGAATCGCCCATTTTAGTGTGGCGGCGGTGGCGGCGATTGTCATTAGTACGATAACTGCGCCCAGCCACGGAAACCGGCGCTCGCCGCGCCGCAGCTCTATGGCAAAAGCCGCGGCAACCCCGGCGAAATAGAGCAGGATCATCGGGCCCGCCAGCAGCGAGAGGTTGTAGGCGTCTTGCGTCGGCGACAGAAATGCCGCCGCCAGGACGATGATCAAAATCGCGTACCGCGTATTGGCGATCAGAAATCCTGCGCTAACGACCCGGAGCAACGCGAGAAAGAAGATCGCGGCCGGCAGTTCGAACAGGATTCCCACGCCGATGACGACATTGATAAAGAGATCCGTATAGCTTGCCATGCTGATCGCGGGCTGAGCATGCAATCCCTTGCCAATTCCCAGCAGAAACTCGAGACCCTGCCGGAACAGGATCCAGTACGCAAACAGTCCGCCGCCGATGAAAAGGGTCGATGATGCAATAATTAACGGGGCTACCGCCCGCTTCTCCCGGCGGTAAAGCCCCGGCGCGACGAACCCCCAGATTTGCCAAAGCGCCCACGGCGAACTGAGGAACATCGCCGCCACGAGCGGCAGCTTGATATACACAGTCGCAAACGCCTCGGTCGGGTCGAGAATAACGAGCTCATCCCGGTAGCCGAGAGCGCGCAACGCCGCGGCCGCCGGTTCGCTTACCGCGAGCCAGATTTGGTCCGCGAAGAAAAGCGACACGGCATAGGCAACGCCCAGACCCGTCAGCGCGCTGAGCACGCGGGATCGCAGTTCCTCGAGGTGTTCAAGAAACGTCATTGAGCCAAGCGGCTCGTCCAATTCAGACATACAGTTCTCCAGAGGAGATTCGGCGTCCTACGTGCGGAAACGCCTACCGTGCAATAAATGGCCAGTGCGGAAGAAGCTTATATCCGTACTTGGCGACAAGGGCCCACACAATGCCGCCCGCCACTCCACCGACGGCAAGGATAATCACAAGCACTGATAGCCACGGGAAGCTGCGCTGATCGCGCCGCAACTCGAGCAGGTATGCCGCGAAGACGCCGACGAAGTACAACACCACCATCGGCACCGAGAACAGCATCAGGTTGAAAACGTCCGGTGTCGGCGTGATGACCGCGGCCAAAATGACGATGATCAGGATCGCGTAGCGTGAATGTTCGATCAGGAACTTCGCCGATACGATCTTCAGCAGCGCCAGGAAGAAGATTACAACGGGCAGTTCGAAGACGATGCCGATACCCAGGGTCACGTTAACAAACAGATCGAAGTAGTCGACCATGTTGATCGCCGGTTCGACGTTGATGTCGCGCCCGATGCCGAGCAGGAACTCGAGGCCGAACCGGAATGCGACGAAATACGCGAACAGCCCGCCCGCTACAAACAGAGCCGCCGAGCTGAGAACCAGCGGCGCGGCGAAACGGCGTTCCTTCTTGTAAAGCCCCGGCGCAACGAAGCCCCAGATCTGCCAAAGCAACCACGGCGAACTCAAGAACGTCGCGGACAGCAGCGGCAGCTTCATATAGATGGTTGTAAACGCATCCATCGGAGTGAGCTGTTTCAAGGTCGGTGCGTAGCCGAGGGCCTTGAGCGCGGTCGCCGCCGGCTCGCTGACCGCTTTCCACATATCCTCGGCGAAGATAAGCGAAAGAGCGAATGCGACGCCGATTCCAATTAGGGATTTCACGATCCGATTGCGCAGTTCCTCCAAGTGTTCGAGGAAACTCATACGCAACATGCCGTCGTCTTCCTCGTCTTCCTCATCCGGATCGGGAGAAGATGGCGGCGGCGTGCTCGACCCCCCAGTCGTCGTGGCGGGAACTACGGCCGTCGATTCCTCGGCCGGCGGATAGGAATGCCCGCCGTACGGATCGTCGTACTGGTGATCGTGATCGGAGTGATAATGCGAGTCGTAGTCGTGATCGGTGGTCTGCTCATAGCTGACCGTGCCGGCGTCCGCCGCGCCGGAAGAGGAGACACCGGTATCCGATGCTTCGCCGTTAGTAGACACAGGCGGATTCTCGGACGGGGTTATCCCCTTCTGTTCTTCCGGGACGGACATTACCTAACCAATCAACCGGCCGCCGGTGTTGCGGCGCTGCCAGTGCTCGATGAGCTCTGGGCGACCGTACCCTCCGGGGCCTGCGCAACCAGCGTTTCAGCCGGAGGTTCGGCCGTCGCGGTAGCGGTGGTTTGTTCAGCGCCCTGAGTTGCGGGTTCGCCTACAGTTGTGGATGGGGTTGCCGTTGAATCCGACGTACCGGAGTCGTAAGCTCCGTAGTCGTAATACGAGGAATCGTCATAGTTGGTAACCTGCTGGTGGTACTCGTCTGCAGCCTGCTTGATCGGTTCGGTATCCTTCTCGATCTGCTGCATTTCACGATCCCACGTCGATTTCAACTCCGACGACGCCCGACGGAACTCGCCCATCGCTTTGGCCACAGTTTTCCCCAGTTCCGGTAACTTCTTCGGACCGAAGATCAGCAAGGCCAGGAGAAAAATGATGATCATCTCCTGTGTCCCTAGCGTGCCCATCGAATGGTACGACCTCCCGTGCGGTAAATTTCAAGTTCAGGATATCACAGAGGACGAAACCGCTACGCGTTCGCCAGCGTGCGAAGCCACTTGCAATCGAGCAGTTGCTGGTCGGCGGTGACGAGCACGAGGCCCTCCACAAGGGCCGTTGCGGCCAGCATGACGTCGCCGAAGTCGGGTTGCGGCAGGCGGAGGCGCGAAGCCTCGCGGGCAATGGCGACGCTGAAAGGCGCCTCCCGAATTGGCGATGCAGCCATTGTCGCGTCGAGCCACTCATGGAAACTTAGCTTGAGGCGAAGTGTACCCCTTTGATGCAGTAGGCTCGCCTCCCAAACCGAGACCGGTGACAAGTAGCATGTGCTCCTCGAATCATTCAACTGTCGTTGAACGGCTCGACTCAGTTTCTTCGGCTGCAGTACCGACCAAAGCCATATGTGAGTATCCAAGAGAAGCTGCACTCGTCGCTCACAATTCGCCGGGATTCCAGGGCTCAAACGCTCCGATGGGACCCACGATGTCAGACTTCGGATCCAATTCGCCGGTGCCGCTCATACACCCAAGCCAACTCTTTGCCGTAGTCTTCGGTTTGGTCGGCTGCAAGTCGGCCACGGGCTTGCCAAATCGGGTAATTCGAATCGGCTGCCGCGTGCGATTGACCTCATCGATCACCGCCAGGCACGTCGACTTGAACTTCGAAATCGCAATCTCGCGCACAACCAAGTTGTACCATGGTCCAAGATGCGTTTTGCCCTGCTAATCGCGCTCCCCATGCTCGCAAAGTCCCCCATCTCCGATGACATCGCCGCACGCCTCGCCGAACTGCCGCTCAAGTGCATTCACCAGGAATACCCCAACAAAACCGGGCACACCATCGAGACCGAATCCGACGCCCGGCTCTCGCCCCGCGAACTCCACCCCGCTTTTTACGGCTGCTTCGACTGGCACTCCAGCGTGCATGGACACTGGATGCTCGTGCGGCTTCTGAAGTCGAATCCGGCTCTGCCCAAGCGCGACGAAATCCGCCGCGTACTCGCTTCCAGTTTCACCCCAGCCGCCATGCGCTCCGAAGCGGACTACTTCAAGCGGTCGAAACTCGCTGCGACCTTCGAACGCACCTACGGCTGGGCGTGGCTGTTGAAACTTGACGAAGAACTTCTCGGCTGGAATGACGCTCAGGGCCGCGAATGGCTCCGCAATATGCAACCGTTGACCGCTGTCGTCCGCGACGCGTGGATCGCCTATCTCCCCAAACAGACCTACCCAAACCGAACAGGCGTTCATCCGAACACCGCGTTCGGATTGGTCTTCGCGCTCGACTGGGCGCGCGCTACGAAACACGCTGAATTCGAAGCGCTGATCGTCAAACGCGCCCGCGAATACTACGAAACGAACACCGCCGTCACCGCACTGCAAGAGCCCGATGGCTCGGATTTCCTCTCGCCCACCCTCGAAGTCGCCGACCTCATGCGCCGCGTGTTCCCCGCCAAGGAATTCGCGCCGTGGTTTTCACGGTATCTGCGGGAGCCCGGCCTGGCGAACCTGATGAAGCCGCCGACCGTCTCTGACCGTTCCGACTACCAAATCGTCCATCTCGACGGCCTCTCGTTCAGCCGTGCCTGGTGCCTGAAGGGCATCGCATCCGCGCTGCCCGCGAAATCGAAACGCCGCGCCGCCATGGAGCGCACGGCCGCCGAATTGATCGAGAAAACGATGCCACACCTGACGGGCAGTTACGGCGGCGAACACTGGCTGGCGTCATTTGCGGTGTACGCGCTCAGCCAGTGACAATAGTTCCTGCATGATTGATTTCACCTATCTCGACGTCGCCAAGATGATCGACCACTCGTTGCTGAACCCGACCTTGACCCAGGACGATCTCGACCGCGGCATCCAGCTTTCCCTCGATTACGATGTCGCCTCCGTCTGCATCATGCCTTACGCGCTACGCCACGCGGCTGATCGCCTGCGCGGATCCAACGTCCGCGCCTCGACGACGATCGGCTTCCCCCACGGCGGCCACACGACCGCCATCAAGCTTGCCGAAACGAAACAGGCTCTCGCCGACGGCGGCGAAGAACTCGACATGGTTGTCAACATCAGCGCCGTGCTGAGCGGGCGCTGGGACTACGTTTCGGCTGACATCGCCACCGTCGTCAAAGCGACCCACGACGCGGGCCAGAAGGTAAAGGTCATTTTCGAAAACGCCTACCTGAATGATGAGCAGAAGATCCGCCTCTGCGAAATCTGCGCCGAACACAACGCCGACTGGGTTAAGACCTCAACGGGCTACGCGCCCAGCGGCGCGACGCACGAGGACCTCCGCCTGATGCGTAAACACTCGCCCGCGCACATTCAAGTGAAAGCCGCGGGCGGCGTGCGCGACCTCGACGCGTTGCTGGCGGTTCGGGCGCTGGGCGTGTCGCGCTGCGGGGCAACGCGCACCGCGTCGATGATGGACGACGCTCGTAAACGGCTCGGGCTCGATCCGATCCTTTCCAACGCCGCCGCACCCGCTGGCTATTGAACCCTGTACGCCTTCGCCTCGTGCGCTCTTGCCTGTTGCGCGATGCCTGGCATTTCGGGAATACTCCGCACCTGGCGATAGGCAGCGATCGCCTCGGCGCGCCGTCCCATTAAGTCGTAGACGCGCCCGGTCTCCAGCTGTGCGATCGCGCGTGTCCGAGCCGTCGCCGACGAATCGGTTAAACTGCGGCGGTGCTGCTCCAGCGCCGATTCAAACCGTCGTGAGGCGCGCTCGGCCGTACCGAGATGATTCAGAACGGTTGCCCTGTCCAGGCGCTCATAACCGTTCTGTCTGCCCTCGATAGCGATGAGAATCTCGCGGAACAGCCGAGCGGCCTCGTCGGACCTCTTCATTTGCATCGCAATGCTGCCGAGATCGAGATGGACAATGTAGTTTCGCGGGAAGCGGCGCCGCAGGTCGGACAAATGCCGGTTCGCATCGGTGAAGTTCTTTTCGCGCGCATAAATCAACGCCAGCACGGTGCGTGCGTCGTCGTTGGTCAACAGCGCTCGTGAGGCGACCTCTTCGAGATCCTTCCTCCCGCCTTCGGCCGAACCGCGAAACCCAAGCAGCGCCGCCAGCCAGCGAACCCGCCACGGCACCGTGCCGGCGACGTAGCGATAGACGCTCGGTACTAGGCGCGCATCGATCAACCCAGGATGGATGTCTCGCAGCTGCGCGTGCGCGCGATACGCGCTTGTGCCCTGCCGGAACGCCGTCCACCAGTTGTGTAGAAACGTCGCCTCTAGCGTCGCCTCGTTCTGATGGCCCACGCCGAGTGTGAACAGCGCCCAGGCGTCGCGGGGATTGCGAGCCAGCATTGCCTTCGCTCGCGTGATGCCGGCGGTGTTGAAGGACCGAAACGAATTCACCGTAGCCGGCGGAACGGGCAAGCGGTAGCGTTCATCGTCGGAGAAGAACTCGGGTGAAGCATAGCGTTCGAGGCTCAACGCACGCCGCGTGCTCAACTCTTCGCTCCACTTGGTTCGCGCGAGATAGACGTATCCGCCTGGATCCTCGGGTGCGGTGGCGATCCAGTCGCGGCACAACTTTTCGCCTGCCGCGTGATCGAGACTGAAGATTGCGTCCATCACCGCGCGTGCGCGTCGTACGCCGTCGGCCGGGAACTGCTGCGCTTGCGCCACCAAAGCCGCCAGCAGCAACGCTCTTATCATCGCGCCTCCGCTCCCAATTCGACGACGATCCGCGTCCCGCGACCATCCGCGACCGGGCTTTCCAACCGCAATGTGCCCCCCAGCTGCTTCACATTTTTGCTCACGATCGCCAGTCCCAGCCCCGTGCCCTGCTGCTTGGTCGTGAAGAATGGATCGAATACGCGGCGCTGCATCTCCCCCGGAATTCCGGGCCCATCGTCGGTAACCCGCAACCGCAGGCCATCGCCGTTTGCCGTCACATCGAGCGCAACGATTCCGCCCTCGGCGCTCGCCTGGACCGCGTTGAGCACAAGGTTGAGCAGTATCTGCTGTACACCCTGCCTGTCTTTTCCGCGTAGCTTCAACCCAGGCGCACAAGTATGCCGCAGTTCGACCCGCCGCGGCGCCGCCTCGCGCGCCATCAGCCGCATCGCGGTGTCGACAAGTGCCGCGACATCGATCTCTCCGTCGGCGTTGCGCAGCGGTCGCGCAAAGCCAAGCAGCTGTTCGACGCACCGATTCAGCCGGTCGATTTCGCTCAGCATGATTTCGAGGTCCTTGTGGCAACGCGGCGGCAACTCCGGGTCCTCGGCCATCAATTGCGCCAGCGTCTTCATCGGCCCAAGTGGATTTTTTACTTCATGCGCGATCGTCGCCGCCAGCGTACCCATCGTTGCCAGTTGCTCCTGCTCGACCAGCGTGCGTTCGAGCGAAAGTTTCTCTTCGGCCAACCGGCACGCTTCGATCGAGTGCGCGATCTGTCGGCAAAGATCTTCAAGAACGGCGGCGTCTTCTTCCAACGACGCGCGCGGATGGC
>Ga0169931_10013529_pt1 | contig 11130 bp, 5 predicted proteins | sample Kivu_15m_20L_FD_129675 | JGI IMG/M metagenome (GOLD analysis project Ga0169931, IMG submission 129675) | Freshwater microbial communities from Lake Kivu, Western Province, Rwanda to study Microbial Dark Matter (Phase II) - Kivu_15m_20L... | ecosystem: Environmental > Aquatic > Freshwater > Lake ... | reverse complement strand
TAGATTATAATATTACAAATAAATACTTACTTTATATTATAAAAAAGATATACTAATATATAATATATTGGGACATTAATAGCTATGGATTTTGATGCGCGAAAAGACTCTTTGCTATCAGAACAAGATTCAGAAAAAGTATAAATTTTTTTATCACTTGGTAATGTAAACCTTTAGTCAGCTTATATTATTGTCTACCTTCAATAGATGAACAAACCTAAGAAAAAATTATTGCAAACAAAAAAGTCTAATTTATTCAATAAAAAGATTGATTTTACTGAAAGCTTAATTATAGATTATTTATTTTAAGGTATGATATCAATAATATAGTTCGTCAAAAATTAAGCATATAAATATACAGCGGATAAACATTTCAAAAAATTTATGACACTACTTAAGCAACAGTTGGATAAATTTTTAACGGTAGAAATAAAGGAATAGCAAAAAATCTAAAATTCCAAGGATATCAATACGGTGTCATTTTCTTAAGATGTTAAAAAATAGAAAGAGGGACTAACAAATATGTATAATTTTAGCTTGTAAGTCGCAATATTGATGTTGGAACATCTTGTTTATGCTTTGGTGAAGGAAAATGTCAATGGAAAATGTATAAAATGAAGAATAATGGAGAATATTTGCTTTATTAAAGCTAAATTAAATAAGGAAAAAATAATATTTTTAAGCCTTGTAGGATTAATTAAAAAAGATTGTGCAATAATAATCCCCAGCAACAGATAATATTTAGATTTTTTCAAACTTAAGAAAAATCAATCATAGGTTCAGCTGTGACTAATCTTTAAAATTTGAGCAAAGGAATTTTAAATTATTCAATTATGAATAATTATGCAGAAAGAGGATCTATAAGCCTTTAAAATTTTCATCAAACAATTAAATATGATTTTACTGATTATCTAAGTAGTGGAATGCAAATGGCCATGGTTGTCTGTATTGATTTTACGGCAAGTAATGGAATACAAAATCAACCAACTTCACTTCATTTTACAAATAATGCAAAAAAGAGTCAATACTAATAAGCCTTGAACTAAGTCTGTAATATAGTATTAGATTATGACACTGATAAACTTGTTCCAGTCTTTGGTTTTGGGGCTAAAGTCAACATGCCTAACTTCAATTCTCAAGGTAAAGTCCATCATTGTTTTCCAATAAATGGCTCGTAGACAAATCCAAATTTATATCAAAATTAAGGAATTAGACAGGGATATAGAGCTGCTTTACCATATTTGAATTTTTCAGGACCAACTTACTTTGCTCCTTTACTTAGATAAGCTATGAATGTCTGCAAAAATATGAAAAGCTAATTGAAAGAATATATGATACTTTTGATATTGACTGATGGAATAATTAGTGATAAATAATAAGTAAAGGATCTTTTAGTAAAATGCGGAAAGTTACCTTTAAGTATAATTATCGTTGGTATAGGAAATAATTAAGACTGGAGTCTTATGGATGAATTAGATGATAATGATTGCCGAATGACAGATTTTCAAGGCAATAGAACTGAGAGAGATTTAGTAAATTTTGTTTAATTTTCAAAGTTCAATAATAATTCTATCTAATTAGCAAGATAGGTACTATAATAATTGCCTCGGCAAGTATAATAATATCATTCATTATGCAATCTTACTCCTTAAGTTTATGGGCATAATCTTAATACCGATATAATTTACCAACAATAAAAAAATCTTTGATGAGTATTTATATAATCATTATATTCTTTATTTTTTATACTTTATATAGATTCTTAATAAATAAACATAAAAAGATCAATATAATATTAATTTCATATGTATTTTGTTGGAATTTATTTTTTCTTTTACATAATGATGATTTACTAAAGTTATTGTTAAATTGATTTATCTTTTTTCATGTTTAATAATATTTTTTTGCTTATTTAATTGCCTTTTTGAACAGAGGACACAAGTTTTATTATATTATCTTTATTTATATTTGATTATTTTTTTCTAATTACTAACTAATTCTAAGCTAATTTTTTATTATTTATATCATCTTCATTATAAATAGATTTCATAGTACCTTTAATTCTACCTTTTGATTTTGATTTTTGATCAGCTCTATATTTTCTATCATTTTTATCTGGTATATTTATTTAGATATTTTTAGTATTTGAAAAGTCATCAACAATATTTTAATTATCGTTTAAATCTTCTGTTTTAGGATTTATACTTATATTTTAACTTTATAAACCTTTTTTATCATTTAATAAGCAATTAGCTGTTTCATTTTATATTTGTTATTTTTAATTCATATTACTTTTTTATTAATCTTCAGTTATCATCTTTTTTCTTATTTATCTTATTCCTTAGGGATTAATGGGCTTCTTTAATTTCATGGCTTATAATTGATAATCTTAGAACAAAAATGTCATCGAATATTCGAGGAAAATAATTCTTTGCATCAGAAGCTTGATATCCAATTGATTAAGGATCTATTATCGGCATTGATAAATATACTCAAGTTTTGGATATCTATTTTCTTAAGGCTGTTATTCATGCTTATAGTTTTTCCACCATCGATAAAATACATATAGATAGTATTTAATAAAATCCAAAATAGTCACTGACAGCTATTCATGCATTTTTTCTTATTCAATTTACTTCATAGTCTTTGGCATAATAATTGTTTATTTGTTTTAATGCTTTTCAAAAACTTTATAAGCCACTGCCAATTAGAATGAAAAACTTGTGTAAGCATTGATGATAAACAGTAAGCCCAAAACTGCTCCTATGATACCTCCTATGAATGAAAAAACTGCTTAAAGTTTTTGTACTGCCCTCGTTATATAAATTTATTATTGATCTTTATAAATATTAAATGTTCCTAAAGAGGTATTCAAATCAATTTTAAATGGATAAATTTCTGAATTTTTGGAAATAGTATTGATTTTATCAGTTTTTATTTTTTAAAAAGGAAATATAGATTCATCTGAAGTTATTGTTACTTAATTTAGGTACATATTTTTTTAAAGTCCTATATCTTTACTTAATTTTAAAATATTTCTATCTTAAAGATAATACTAAATATATTATTTTTGATCAGGATTTATAATAGCATTCATAGTAAGAATACTAAAATACATTTTTTATACAATTGAAAGATATTAATTAAGATTCGTTGTTGATCCACAAGGTCGATTGGGATCAGTAGAATTACTGCAAGGCTTTAGATGTATTTATAATCTTTTAAACTATTAAGATGCTGGTTTGCCTCCAATATTTATTTTTTGATTATCTTTAATACAAAGAGAATTATTAACCATAAATTTGTCATAATTATTCATAATTTCAGGGATAAATTCTACATTTTTTTTACTACATGGTTAAAATTAAATACTATTGTATACCATTTGCGCACATCCATTGTTACAAACAACTTCATATGCAAATACATCAAAAAGTCGATAATCTTGGTTTAGATTATATCCTAATAAATTAACCCCAAATACATTCTTGCTTTCTTTATTGAAAATTAATTAAATATTTTTTGGATCACTATTCCTGATAATGCTTTGAGTATATGATATTATATTATGCTGAAAAGTGTCACTTATCATATTAGCAAAAGCTAAGATTATTGAAATGATCATTGCTATAGATAAGAGTCCTCCAGTAAATGTTCGATATTAACTATCATGCTAATATCTCAACATTTGTGAGGAATTAAAAAAATCTACTGTAGTAAAAAGCTTCTTTACTATTCTTTTGAATCCCATATTTGATTTATTTATATCAGTTAGATAAAGAAATTAATATAATTTGTAATTCTAAAGAATTCTAAAGGCTATTTTTAAATATAATGAAAAAATATATAAAAGAATAAATTAACTATCAATAATTTATTTTATTTTCTTAAATTTATATCACTTGAACATATAGTTTTTATAAAGGATATATTTATAAGAAATAAATAATGATTTTTAAAGGCTTGAAGAATTTGAATAAATATTTTTATTCAAATATTTCTATCAATTATAATCTTTAGAAGCATGCGGCTTTTGTAACAATGATTAATGTAAAAAAGAGAAATCCTCTTTCTCTAGAAACTATATCTGAACTAAATAAAGCATTTATATAAATCTCAGAAAATATTCAATAAAAAAAATTAAAAGTAAATCATAATATAACAAAAGATAATGATATTAAAAGGATAAGGCACAGTATTTTCTGCAGGGCATGATCTTAAGTAATTAAATAATACATCAAATCCTAAACATATTTTTTAAGAATGCACAAAAGCTCTCTTCGCTCTAAAAAAATTGCCCATAATAACACTTTGTGCTATAAATGGTGTTGCTGCAGCCGCTGGATTTCAAATGGCTTTGACATGTGATATGATTATAGCAACATAAAATTCTACTTTTAGTACACCTGGAGTAAAATGGGGTTTGTTTTGTTCTACACCTGGAGTTCAATTAATGCGCTCTATCAATTCATAAAAAAAAGGAAAATAAATGCTTCTTTTTGGTTAATCTATAAATGCATAGTAGGCTTTAAGATACGGATTAATTAATAAAGTAGTTAGTGTAAATTAAATATAAAATACTATAAATAATTATATAGATAAAGCCAATAAATTAAGTGGATAAGTAGTAGCACTAGGAAAAAGAGTATTGGATTAACATTAAAGTTAGTCTAACTTATAAGGGGCTTACTGTATAGCAATAGATGCTATGAATAAAAACATAAAATAATTATCAGATTGTAAGTAAGGTTTGAATGCTTTTGCTTAAAAAAGGCATCCTCATTATAACAAATGATCATTTATAGCATTTACATATTAAATCATTTTAATAAAAAAAATAAAATGTATGAGATCAATTTTATGGGTTTTTATCAGAACCCAATATTGGAGAGAACTTTAACGGAAGAATTTTATCTCTTCTTATTTTTAAATCTGATGATAATGAAAAATTCTTTCGACCATTCATTTTGAAGCCTGTTGATTTGTTTATAGGTGATAATTAATCGATTATATTTAATCTGTCTTTTCTTTTACTTATGACATGACTTTCTGATCTTTTTGAAAGGACAGGACTGTAACATTCTTCATTATCATAATTACTTTTTTAACCTTTACTATAGAGTAGAGATTTATTATATCTAGTATTGCTTTAGTTATTTGCCAAATTAGATTGAGGAATATTAACAGAGTTATCTTTAAAATGTTTAATAGCATTTTTTGTTCTTCTTTAAACATAAGGATATTTTTTACTAGGAGAATATATAAGTCCTGATTGATTTAAAAAACTTTAGACTTTATGACTTGAAAAATAATTTTTTAGATGAGGATCTGAAAGAGGATTATAATAAGGCAATGGGACCTAACAGATATGATACGTAGTTATAAATTATTTTGAGTGTAGATTTTTAATTATATAATTTCTATTCATATGTTGGTGAAGAATCTATGCAAATAAAATTAATATTTGAATAATTATAATGATTAAAAATCAATAGTATAAATAACCCTTTATTTAAAATCGATGCGTCACTCATACAAGACTTAAACTTTTTGCAGTTTTATGATATTTTAATGTCGTATTTGGTGTATTGTATCGATTTTGGGATTTATTTAGGCTCTTATTTTGATTATCATTGAATGAAATAGTAGTTCTATAATGAGTTTATATCGTTTTTTATTAATAAGGTATAGTATTCGTGAGTTCTTAATTGTTAGATCTCAATTTTGATTTTAAAAAACATTTTTATTCAGTATTTCTAACTAATTTATTGCCTAAACTATATTGATTTATCGTAAAGTAACGATTTGTTTTGTTCTTTATAAGCTATTTTTTATTATATAAATGAATGTTTTTCCATTTATCTAGATCTATTGATTTAGAACGTTTAGAATTTTTTATTTTGACATTTTTTGTATCTTTCATATATTTTTAAAATGATTATTTTTTTACAACTTGAGTAAAATAATTTTTATTCGGTAGCTAATTATTCTATATATCTTGATTTATTATTGTTTCTTATTTTATCTTCAATTTTTTATATTTTTTATATTGGGACCTATCAGTTCTTACAAATGGAATATACTTTTCAGTTGTATTTAATTATAAAAGTTCTTAGTCAGGAAACATTATTTTGATAACTTATTCATATGATTTGTCAGATAGATTATTTTTAATTTTTTGTGTATTTATTAGTTTTTTTCGTTTTAAATTTTGATATTGTTAGGTAAAATTATCAGAATAATGATAAATTTAAACAGCTTGATCTTTAGGTGGTAATCTATATTTAATGAATCGTCTTGGTATATCTCCAGCTTAAAATTCCATGACTTCTTGTAGATAAATATTACCAATATCATTCATAATCCATTTGATTTTTATATGTTCGATATATAATCTCGATGTCATATTAAGATAATGTACTATCTTATAAGTCATAAACTTTACATATTCTTTAGGAGTATTAGTCATCATTTAGTATTATAACTCTTATATTGTTTATAAGTCTTTCTTCTGATTTGCTTAATTATTGTTCTTTCCACCAATTAAAATTATTACTTATTATTATGCCTTTTTATCAAGTTATGAATCAAATTTTTATGATTTATAAGTATAATCAGAATAATAAATGGCCTCTGTTTATTGTTTATATTTTATATATGATTGTACATAGACTAACTATTATTGCAGTTTAGTTATTAATGATAAAGAATATAGATTAAATTATATTTGATTAAATAATTGACAATTGCCATCTTTATATTTTACTATACAAAAAGGCTATTTGTCATTCATTTTATGTTACTATAATCTTTGAATTTAGTATTTTTTGCTTTTATGAAGTACATATTTCTTGAATTGATTCTTGTTTTAATGAAGGCTGTCATTAGTAATTCCATCGTGAAAATATGAAGGTACATATTTATCAAAATATTTAATATGCATTAATTATGGATCGATGTTGTCTTTCATTTTTTCATGAAAATTTTATTAAAGTAAATTTTTATATTATTTTCTCATTCGAACTGTAGTTACATACATTGCTTTTAACGATATAGAATTTGTCAGTTTTATAATCCTGCTGTCTTTTCGACTTGTTTGATAAACTTATAAATTATCATCTTGAGTAACTAATAAATCAGGTAAATACAATTTTAATGTTTTAGCACCACTTAGACAAAGACCATCTAAGATTTTTTTGAGCCAAGACGAAGATTATACCGTATTAGTTTTAAAAAGATTTCCATCTTTTTTTTAATTAAATTGATTATGCTTTTGTAGGCACATATCGCATATACATGTTACTGTATGATATAAAGTATTATTTGGTTAGATAGTATTTTAGAGATCCTCAATAACAAATGACAATATTTCAGGATTATTTAATATTGGGCTATTTTTTCTAGCAATATTATTTTTTATCATAATGAGATCACTATTATAAATTTATTAAAGCAATTGTAAGAATAACTAACAACTAATATATTTTTTTTGCTATATTTTAATGTTAAATTGTTTATTTCAATATTTCATATTTAGAATAAATTAATAATAGATTCATTAATCATCATCTGGATATGGAATGGATTGTTTATCAACACCACATTTTCCATTGAACTGCTATAATTCACTTATGTCTATATATTTCCTTATGATTTCTTCAGCATTATCAAAATCATTCTCAATAATATTTATTATGTCTTTATTATCAAGGTAATAGTCTTTTTTGAATTAACTTTATGCATGATAAATTTATAATACTGGTAAAGTTATTCTTAATTAATGACCATTTTTCTCAAAAATATAATCTATTTATTGATACTTTTATTAATTATTAGAATGCGTACCAAGTTTATTTTACATTTTTTAGTAATCTATGGTTAATATTGATCCTTATTGTTTCATTGACAATTCAATCGCTTTTATTAATTTTGATGAAGACACATGCTGAACTAATAGTTTAAGAAAAGGTATTTGTAATGTTTAAAGTGTTCTTTGACTTTGTATAGATTAGATAGAAAAAGATTTTAGAGATGCCATTATTTTTAATCCCTTTATATCACAAAAACCTTTAAGTGTTGTTCGACCATCACTAAGAGATTTTCTTTGTCCACTTTTTGGCAAAGGAATTTTATCTTTTTCTTATTGCATTAACTTATCCATTGATATAGCAATATTACCAAATTTCTGTTTTTGATGAAGACTACTTGGGCCTGTAAAATTTCTATTTAATAAAACACCAAAATTATTAACAGTATTTTAAAAATTTCCAAAAGTAAATTTTGATATTTTTGTCAATGAAGCTCCAGGCTATGCATCTTAATTATGATATCTAAATAGAATAAATTAAATACTGATCAAGACTATCTTGTAGTTGTTTTGTAGCTATTGAAGAATTAAATACCTTTGGCCCAATCTTCAAGTATTGTATTTGAGCTGGCGTTAAAGATCTTTTTTATTCCATCAATAATTTAATTATAATTTTTCATATAGGTTTCATTAAATATATTTAATATGTTTAAAATTACAATATAATATTGCTATTAATATAATAAAAATTATTCTGCTTTTTATATAAATTATTTCGAAATGTATTCTCAAAAACAATAAGTTTTTCCAGAAGATTATAGCTGCATTATTGATCCTGTCCTAGGCAAAGGAGGGTTGTACATAGGAAATCTAGAAGCTGCACAGAATGTTAATACTCTTAAAAGTATATTTAAATTTATATAGAATTGTAGATTAAGGCAGTCCTTACTTCATGCAAAGGAATAGATCTAAATCATTCAAAAAATGATGTCCCATATTTCCTCTATATCCCTGCTTAAGATCATGAATCATGTGATATTAGCAAATACTTCAATCAAGCAGCTAATTTTATCAATGATTGTCTTTCAAGAACAAATATCATGGTTCATTGTATGGCTGGAGTATCAAGATCTGTTACTCTTTCAATATCTTATTTGATAAAATTCAAAAGAATGACTTATAATCATGCTTTTAATTTAGTCAAATCAAGAAGAAGAATAATTTGTCCCAATGAAGGATTCATTGATCTTCTCAAAAAATTCTAAAGATAACAACCTCCACTATAAGAAAAAGATTAAAAAAGATTTTATTCACCAGTAAAATCTAGTTCTTATGCTGATTTATCTGCGTTTTCTTATTCGCCTAAAAAAGATCCTAGGCATGAACAAAATATTGAAAACATTTTATCAAAGTACTAAAATTATAAAATAAACAGAACATTAGAGAAAAATCCTGAAACTTCAAAGTATACTTTTGAATAAAATCCACCAATAGCGTCATTTTCAAAATCAAAGCCATCTAGATTAAAGAAATATGTTTCGATGAATGTTGATTTCGATGATAATTATATTGAAATGTCACCCAGTCGACAATAAAAGGATCCATACGCCAGATTGATTAATAATAATTCTATTCGACCTTTTAACAATATTTAAAATACAGTGAATAGATCAGAAAATCCTGTTTTTAGCGATATTGATAAAAGAATACAATAAATAAGATAAAAATATACTTTTGAATCTAATTTAAGATCGAGTAATTACAAAAATGAGGTATAAAGGTCAAACCAATACCCAATAGAAGAGAATAGATACAGAGCTAGAGCTTCAAGTGGCTATAATGATTACAAAAATATGAGATAATCAAGAGATTACTTCAATTATCTTCCCGAAAGAGATAATATATATGGTGATAGAAGATAAACTTTTACTTCATCCTATTCAAGAGCCCATTTGCCAAATATGTCATCTAATAAGTTAAAAAGATTAACATCTCTTCAATAATACTGATTTTAAAACTTATGTATTTATAAATTTTTATAAAAGTATTTAGTAAAAATTATATAATAAATTATTTAGAAATAATCAAATGAAAGGTTATAGCATAAAAACTAATTATTAGTTTATAAAGATCACCATAGATTATAATAAAAAGATTCATAAACTTAAACTTCCAAGTAACACTAAAGTATTGCAACTTTAAGAATTTCTTAAGAAGTAAATAAAATTGAATCCGATTGAATCTATATATTTGTTTGTGAGACAAACCAGAAAATTAATGAACCCTTCGAAATAAATTTGGGAATATGCTTCTGAACCAAAAAATAAGCCGATTGATAATAAACATGGAAATTAAAAATCCATTTAAAAAAATGATTAAAAAGTTTTAGATATAATACTACGTAAAACTGATAATTTTTGAGTAGTAATAGGTGATTACTTTTTATTATTATTAATATGTAAAGAAATTTATATTTAAATCGAATACATGATATTTTTATAAAAGGAAGATTGAATATTATAAGAAAGAATTTATAAAGCTTATAAAGCTTATCAAATATTATAGTATTTTATCATTTTTAATTCTATATAGAGAATATAATATTTTCGATATATTAAAATTGATGAAAAAATAGATAGACCGAACTTAAAAAATGAACTCTTTAAATAAATATATCATAAAAATGATCAATTAAAAAAAATATCCTAATAATTATTCGAAATTAAATAAAGCACATAAAATTAGAATGTTAAAATCTGTAAATTAATCATCTTATCAAAACAAAAATTAACATGTTCCATCAGCCAATCAATTATCAATTTAATGCAAGTCCATTGGATAGTATTTTCTTGAAAATTAAGTTAAATAAATGATGAACTAGGGGCATAGAGTCAGTATGGATTTTATGGAGTTGACTAAAAATTTAAATAAGTATATTTTATAAAACAAGAAGAAAATGCATAGAAAAGTGAAGACACAGTGTGATTAAGAAAATATTTTATATAATAAAAAAACTTTATAAAGTAGTAAAACAATTGCTATTGCTAAAAGATCATAAAGTCAATTAAATATGAAATAGAATATTAATAATTTACGAAAGATAATGAAGGATAAATATAATAGATATTCATAAATCATTGATAATCCTTTTCATAAATCATAAAATATTAATTAGCAAAGTATAAAGAAAAAAACTGACTAAAATACACAAATTTTCTAAGAAAATGTATAATTTTAAAACATAATGAATCGATATTCTATTTTTGAAGAAAATCCATTGAGAAAAAATCAAAATTTATAAAAATAAATTTAAAAAGACTTAC
>Ga0169931_10013528_pt1 | contig 11131 bp, 8 predicted proteins | sample Kivu_15m_20L_FD_129675 | JGI IMG/M metagenome (GOLD analysis project Ga0169931, IMG submission 129675) | Freshwater microbial communities from Lake Kivu, Western Province, Rwanda to study Microbial Dark Matter (Phase II) - Kivu_15m_20L... | ecosystem: Environmental > Aquatic > Freshwater > Lake ... | reverse complement strand
CGATCGTGTACGGCCAGCGGTCAGGGAGATCGGTGGGCAGAGCCGGCGACGGCACAAAGGTCATCCGTTCTTCACCGGGGGCGACGTACCCGAGTTGTTCACGAGCGGCAGCGCGGATACCAGCGGGAGTTTTCAGGCGATCCACTTCATTTTGAAGAGCTTCGGTTGCATCTGCGAGCAATTCGAAGTCCTGCGACTTTTGTGTAATGGCGTTCCGTTGGCTGAAGTAGTCGCGTAGTGGCAACACAAAAAGTGACAATCCGAGGAGTGCGATGATGACAAGTCCCACGCCATTCACGATCCAACGCACAGCCACAGGTCGCGACTTTTGCGAGCGAGTCTTTGTGATTGGGCGAGCGGGCACCTCTCTATTGTGGCGGAGAGTTATCCACAAACCGTGACACGCGAACACGTGTTCGTTATGAGGAGTGTGCAGTGGGTGAAGATGAGAAGGGAGATCAGTGAAGCGGTGCGAGGGCTGAGGCACCGCGGTAGCGCGCAGTGTCTCCGAGCAACTCTTCAATACGCAGCAACTGGTTGTACTTGGCGACACGGTCGCTTCGTGCGGGGGCACCAGTTTTGATTTGGCCGCAGTTTGTCGCAACTGCCAAGTCTGCGATCGTTGCATCTTCAGTTTCACCCGAACGATGACTCATCACCGAGGCGTAGGAGTGACGTGTTGCAAGTTCCACTGTGTCGAGAGTTTCAGAGAGGGAACCAATTTGATTGACTTTCACGAGAACGCTGTTTGCCACTTTGCGATCAATACCCATTTGTAAACGACGAGCGTTTGTTACAAACAAGTCATCACCAACAAGTTGGATTCGTTTGCCGAGTGCCTCAGTGAGTGCTGCCCAGCCGTCCCAGTCGTCTTCAGCCATGCCATCTTCGATGCTCACGATGGGGTAACGGTCAACGATTGACACCCACCATGCGACCATCTCGTCACGACTCAAAGTCTTTCCTTCACCACTTAGGTGGTACTTGCCGTCACGGTACAACTCACTCATCGCAGGGTCGAGTGCGATTGCGATGTCTTTTCCTGGGGTGTGGCCGGCACGTTCAATTGCTTCCACCAATACGGCAACTGCTGCTTCGTTGCTTTCGAGGTTTGGGGCAAATCCGCCCTCGTCACCTACAGCGGTCGCGAGGCCACGATCATGAAGAACTTTTTTCAGCGTGTGATACGTCTCAACACCCCAGCGCAATGCTTCACGGAAACTGGGAGCGCCTACAGGCATGATCATGAATTCTTGAAGGTCAACATTGTTGTCTGCGTGTGCACCACCGTTGATCACGTTCATCATCGGCACAGGCAACACGTGTGCGTTAGGTCCACCGATGCTGCGAAAAAGTGGCAACTCCAATTCATCTGATACGGCACGGGCGATTGCAAGACTTGTACCGAGAATCGCGTTTGCTCCGAGTCGTGATTTATTTTCGGTGCCGTCTAGATCAATGAGTGCAAAGTCAACTGTGCGCTGTTCGGTGGCGTCCATACCGATGATTGCCGGAGCGATGATTGTGTTGACATTCTCCACCGCTTTTGCGACGCCTTTGCCGAGATACCGCGAACCACCATCACGAAGTTCGACTGCTTCGTGTTCTCCAGTAGATGCACCCGAAGGAACAATTGCTCGCCCCGTTGCACCGCTGTCTAAAGAAACTTCCACTTCGACGGTGGGATTTCCTCGTGAATCAAGAACTTCACGACCGGTGACTTCGACTATTTCGCTCATGCCCTGAACGCTAGTGACTTGAACCTTTTTTCACCGTGTCCCACAACTGGTCAAGCTCTGCGAGGGACATGTCTTTCATGTCTCGTCCTTGTTGGGACGCGAGTTTCTGGACTTCTTCCACCCGGCCGCGGAATTTTTGTGTCGCTGCTCGGAGGGCAGATTCAGCATCGATATCGAGATGGCGAGCCACATTGACGACCGCGAATAAAAGGTCGCCCAATTCAGCAAACATTTCATCGCTGTCGCCGTCGGTGATCGCGCGTTGTACCTCTCGTGATTCTTCATCGATTTTTTGAAGGGGACCGTTCACTGAGGGCCAATCAAATCCGATGCGCTTTGCTTTGCTTTGCACTTTCTGAGCGTAGGCAAGGCTCGGCGCACCTTCGACCACACCATCAAATGGACCAGTGCGTTCCGGCTTCTCGGCCTTTTTGATTTCCTCCCAATTGGTGACAACTTCACCGCTTGAGTTGGCAACGACATGACCAAAAATGTGCGGATGTCGACGAGTGAGTTTTTCCCGCACATTGCGCGCAACGTCTGTTATCGTGAAGCGACCCTCTTGTTCGGCGATTGTTGCGTGAAACTCGATTTGATAGAGCAGGTCTCCGAGCTCCTCGATGAGAGCATCGTCAGTTGCGGGGTCATCGGGATCAAGATGCATTAATGCATCGACAACTTCATACGTTTCTTCAATGAGATAACGCACAAGGCTTTGGTGTGTCTGCTCTTTATCCCAAGGACATTGCTCTCGAAGCACTCGTGCAAACTCGTGGAATGCGACAAGTTCGCCCCCGACCGGATCACGAAGTTGAGGGATGTAGAGAGAAGTCAGATGATCGGCATCAATAGTGCGGTCCATCTCTGACCAAGTGGTGTGGAGAATGCGTTCATCGTCAAGACCTAAATGATGAAGAAGTATGACTTCAGTACTTGGATCGACATCATCGCCTGCGAGTTTGATGTCTGATAACACCCAGTTTGCGTGAGTGTGTGCCACCAACATGGGGCCACCGTCGTTAGCAGCAGAAGTTGCAAATGTGTGACCGTCAATGAGTCGCACACCATTTTCGATTGGATCAATGGACAACGCACGCCATACGTCATCAAGAAAAGAAACGGCTGGAAGCACGGAGAGCCGCACGTTGGTTTTCTCACGTAGCAGTGTGACAGTGCGTTCAAGGACTAAGGGAGAACCTGGCACCGCATACAAAATATGTTCGTATTGAGTTGCCGCGTCTATGAGATCTGACGCGATTGCTTCATACACGTCATCAAACGAGGCACTCGATTCATAGTGGTGATCAAATGATGTTGCGTTCGGGACTAGATGGGCACTGGGATGATTCGCAGTACGGATGTATCGGTGTGCAATCGCCGTGATGGCATCCAACGTCTCAGACGTGACGCGGGACGGGTTCCCAGGACCAAGTCCGACAACGGTGATGTGTGGGGTCACTCGAGTGCGCCGTTAACAACGTTCCACGTGCCGATTGAAGATGCGACGGTGATCGCAGACGAGACGAGGTATCCCTCGTTCAATACGTTGCCGGGTGACGCTTCTACCAGTGCACTCACTGCGTCAGCGACTTGTTCCCATGGTGCATTCAGAATGACGTGATAGCCAAATGTTGATTTCACGGGACCAGTGGGAATGCCAGCACGAGCAGACATTGCGCCTGCAACGAACAACGGATCAAAGCCCTCTTGGCGAATACCGTCAAGTGTGAAACAGGGATTGTTGTCGTTCTGATTTGCGAGTACACCACCTGTTTGTAACGCGGCGGGCTCGATTGACACTTCTCGTGCGACAGTTGCAAAGTTTTCGCCGTTGTTCAGACGACGCAGCGCTTTCATTGCATCTTCTCGGGTTTCCACGACAATGTGGGATAGGCACAACACTCCGGCATGTGCAGGAAGGTCGTTGTAGAGCGCTTTCAGTGCGTCTGTTGTAGGCATCTTCACTCGAGACAGTGCCGTCTCGGATGCATTGATCTGCAACAACGTATTTTGAAGGGTCTCGGAGTACGAGTAATACGGATCCTCTGGTGTCACATTTGCAAGTAACGCTTCTCGATCAGCATCGGTGATTGATTCGCCTTGTGTTGCGAGAAACGCATTGAGTGCTTCTTGTCGAATGAGAATGGTGGCGACTCCACGAGCATCTTCTGCATTCGCGCCACCACCAAATGCGATGATTTGCTGTGCATCGATGAGTTCGGTGAGGAAGCCATTGAATTTCTCGCGCGACCAGGATGTGTCTTCAACAGTGAAGGCCGTGTCTGATGAAGGAATGACGCCACATGAGGCGAGGGCCATGACAGCGACAGCAGAAAAAGCGATACGACGGAAAATCACGTCAAAACATTAGTGGTCATTGGTGTCAAATAACTCGTTGATGAGACCAACAAGATGTTCCACCAGGTTCCCTTTTTTCGGTATCGGTAGCGAAAGTTGACGAGTTTTGCCGCGGTAGACATTGCCAGGTGCCACACGTCGCAACGTCATTTCTTGACTTGCACGAAGATCTACAGGTGCGATGCGAATGTCTCGTCCAGCGCTGACAATTTCGCGTATTCCGTATTGGTGGCACAATGCTCGCAGTGTGCCGATGTGCAACAACGCTTGTGCTGGTTCAGGCAACGGACCGTAACGGTCGCTCCATTCTTGAGAGATGTCAACAACTTGTGCCAGTGATGTGACTGCGCCCAGTCGTCGGTACGCCTCAAGCCGCAGCTCGGCAGTTGGAACGTATGTGTCAGGGAGAAATGCGTCAACGGGAACATCAATTTTAATTTCCTCAGGCGTGACTGAATCTTCTCCTTTCATTTCGGACACTGCTTCAGTCACCATTTGGCAATACAGGTCATAACCCACTGCGGCGATGTGTCCACTTTGTGATTCACCTAACAAGTTGCCTGCTCCGCGAATCTCAAGGTCACGCATTGCGATCTTGAAACCACTCCCCAGTTCGGTTGCTTCACCGATTGTGCGAAGACGTTCATACGCTTCTTCGGTGAGAGTCTTGTCGGCTGGGTGAAATAGGTACGCGTAAGCGCGATGATCGCTTCTCCCGACTCGACCACGTAACTGATGTAGTTGACCTAGCCCCAGTAGGTCAGCGCGCTCAACTACCAAAGTGTTCACAGTAGGCATGTCGATGCCGCTCTCAATGATTGTTGTGCAGACAAGTACGTCGTATTTTCCTTCCCAAAAATCAACAACTACTTGTTCAAGCGATGCCTCATCCATCTGTCCATGAGCAACGGCAACTCGCGCTTCCGGTACTAATTCACGGATGTATTGAGCGCGATCGTCGATTGACGTCACGCGATTGTGTACCCAAAACACTTGTCCTTCGCGGAGCAACTCTCGGCGAATTGCTTCGGCGGCGACTTTGTCGTTGTCTTCGCCCACGTAGGTGAGAATTGGCTGACGATCAGCTGGCGGCGTTTGAAGAAGAGACATGTCACGAATACCCACGAGGCTCATTTCGAGTGTTCGCGGAATTGGTGTTGCCGACATCGTGAGGACATCAACGTCTGTTCGCAGTCGCTTCATCGCTTCTTTGTGTTGCACTCCAAAACGTTGCTCCTCATCGACGATCAGCAATCCCAAATCTTTGAAGGAGATGCTGTCCTGAAGCAATCGGTGGGTGCCAATCACACAGTCCACCTCACCACTAGCAACTCCGGCGATCACTTTCTTTGCCTCACTGGCGGAAAGAAAACGCGACAGAACTTCCACGCGAATGGGGTAACCAGCGAATCGTTCGGTGAACGTGTTGCCATGTTGTGTTGCCAGCAGAGTTGTGGGCACAAGTACTGCAACCTGCTTTCCATCTTGAATTGCTTTGAACGCCGAACGAATGGCAACTTCAGTTTTTCCGAAACCAACGTCGCCACACAACAGGCGATCCATGGGCACTTCTCGTTCCATGTCTTGTTTGATGTCGCTGATTGCACGAAGTTGGTCGGGTGTCTCAATGAACGGGAAACGTTGTTCCATCTCGTACTGCCATGGTGTGTCGTTCGGAAAGGCGTGTCCTTTGACGCTGACTCGCTTTTGATACAAGACGACGAGCTCTTGGGCGACTTCACGAACAGCTGATCGAACGCGCGACTTTGTGCGCGCGAAGTCACTTCCTCCCAGGCGATGGAGAGTCGGGGTTTCACCGCCGATGTATTGACGAACGGTGTCAATTTGATCAGTGGGAACATACAACTTGTCCCCACCCTTGTATGACAGCAGCAGATAATCACGCTCCACGCCGCCAATTGAACGTTTCACCATTCCCTCGTAGAGACCGACTCCGTGGTGTGCATGCACGATGTAATTGCCGGGCTGAAGGTTTTCAAAAAGCGTCTGTGATGAGCGCGAACTACGACGGCGCAATGATCGAGTACGTCGTCGGCCACTGATGTCACCTTCAGTAACGATCGCGATTTTGACCGTGGGCAAGGACATGCCATGCGACAGCGCTGCAACGATTGCACGTGCGCCTGGTTGTGTCAGTCTTTGTGTGTGAGTTGATGAAGTACCAATTGGGATATCAAGCCCGCGGTCTGCGAAAAGTGACGTGATTCGCTCAAGCGCTTCAGGTGTTCCCGCCGTGATGAGAACGCACCAATCATCGGCGAGCAATTGTGAAATGTTTCGTGTGAGCGCGTCTGGGTCTGAAGCCATCGGACCCCAGCTGCTCGCTGCGACCGTCGGGGAGTCGTCGTTTTCAGCAGTTGATGCGATGGAAACGGTTGTGATCGCGGTTGCATCACTCAGCAGACGTTCTGGTTCGGTGTGCAAACGAGGAAACGCGACTGATTGATCGCGTGCCCATGTTGTGGCAAGCGCGCGCGCAAGATCATCTGCCTCAGTCAAAATGTCACGTGCACGGTCAATCATGCGTCGTGGTTCGATGAACACCAGTAGTGCATCGTCTGGCAAGACATCGGTGAGCAGAGTGTCTTTTTGAACCAGCCACGGCAGCCAACTCTCCATGCCATCAAATAGCTGTCCTTCGGCCAGACGTTCCCACTGCTCGCGTGCCCACGGTTCGCTCTCCACCAGTTCGCGTGCACGTAACTGAATGTTTTCATCGATCAGTACTTCGCGCACGGGAAAGATCGTGATGTCGGAGAGTTCAGTGGTGCTTCGCTGGTCGTCAATGTTGAACACGGTGAGTCGTTCAACTTCATCGCCCCACATGTCGATACGAATCGGTTCGTCCGTGTTTCCGGGGAACACGTCAATGATTGATCCTCGGCGTGCAAATTCACCACGATGTTCAACGATGGTTTCGCGCCGGTAACCGAATGCCGCAAGTTGTTGTGTGACTTTTTCGATGTCAATAGAAGACGAAACGGCAACAGAAATTGGGGTGAGAGTGTGAATAGTGGGTGAGAGTTTCTGTGACAGTGCGCGCACTGGTGCAACCACAATCTGTGGCGCATTCTCGTCATGGAGGAGTCGCCACATCGTCTCCACTCGACGACTCATTGTGTCGATGCCTGGACTCACACGTTCGAAGGGCAATGTTTCCCACGCGGGGAAGTAGGCCACCTGGTGCGGTTCAACAAAATTGGCAAGGTCTTCAAAGAGTTGTTGAGCAGCTGTGCCCGTGGGCGTTGCGATCACCACGGGTCGGCGCTGTTGCGTGTGCACCAATGCAGAGATCGCCGCTGCCCTTGCAATTTCGGGAATCGCAAGAACAGCGTTTTTCTTGCCGGCAATACGTGCGAACGCACTGTCTTTGGTTAACGAATGAACGACGTCAGAGAGGGAAGCGGTCACTGCAGAAGTAGTTGAGGGCGTGGCCGATTGCGCAGTAGTCATGTGCGCACCTACGGTTTTTGTTGGGAGTGAATTCGTAGCATTGCTTCATCCACGCCTACTGACAAAATCAATTCAACTGCGGTCACTGCAGTCTCAATTGCGTCAACCAATACCTGTCGATCATTGGGGCTCACTTTCGCAAGTACATGATCAGCACCCTGTTCTTTTGAACGAGGTTTTCCGACGCCAATGCGGACACGGATGTAATCATCTGTCTTTAAATGTTGCGAGATGGATCGCAATCCGTTGTGACCCGCGAGACCACCACCCACTTTGATTTTCACGACGCCAGGTTCAAGATCTAGTTCGTCATGAAGAACGATGATGCGCGCAGGGTCTGACACTTTGTATCTACGCGCGAGAGGGCCAACTGCTTCGCCAGAGTCATTCATGTATGTGGTGGGAACTGCCAGCACAACTGGCACATCATGGATGCGACACTCTGCAACAAGCGCACGGTCGCGCCCAGATTTCATCGCTGCGTTGTGTCGAGAAGCAAGAACGTCTATCGCCTCTTGTCCGACGTTATGACGAGTGCGTTCGTACTTTTTCCCCGGATTGCCAAGACCGACAACGATGATGCGTTGCAGATCACGATGCGACCCACGATCTGACGCGGAGGAAGGTGTGCGACGAAAAGCCATCACCGCATGACGCTAACGGAGCGTCAGCTTGCGGATTCGTCTGATGCTTCGGGAGCAGCAGCACCGGCTTCACCGGCGGCTTCACCCTCAGTGGCAGCAGGTGCTGCGGTGTCTTGACGCAATGTGAGAACGGTAACGACGAGCAGATCAGGATCGCCAACAGCAGTGGTGCCAGCGGGCAACACAATGTCTGTCAAGTGGATCACGGTGTCAACGGTCATATCGGTGATGTCGATCACAATTTCGTTTGGCATGTTCGCAGGTGTGCAACGCAATTCGATGGTGTCAACAGCTGGGTCGACAAGTCCACCATTCGCCACAACTGCCTTTGCAGTTCCTTCCAAGCGAACTGGAACAGACACGGTGATTTCTTCCGAGAGGTCAATCTGCAAGAAGTCAACATGGCTGACGTTACGACGCACTGGATGACGCTGCAGTTCTTTCACGATCGCGGGGTAACTCTTGCCAGCAACATCAAGCGTCAAGATGGTGTTCACACCAGCAGGACCAGAGAGTGCAACGCGAAGATCGCGACGAGCAACAGAGACGGTGACGGGATCCATTCCGTGGCCATAAAAAACGCCAGGAATGTGGTCTTGCGCACGAAGACGACGCGCTGCGCCACTACCAGTGGCGCGACCTACAGAGACAGAAAGAGAAGCGGTGCTAGACACGGCTCTCGAGTCTAGGAGGACAATTCCTTATCTCCCACTGGCATCTCCCACCGGCATCTCTGAACGGTGATGATGAGAGGCGCAAGGCCGAAGCAGGGCCCTATTACGACTGGTTCTCGCCGCCAAACAACTCACTGACGCTGGTCTCGTCAAAGACGGCCGAGAGAGCGTCAGCGATGATTTTTGCGACAGAGAGGACCTCTACGCGGTCGATCTTTTGGGCATCTGAGAGCGGCAATGTGTTCGTAAGAACGATGCGCGTGAACGGGGAGTTATTGAGTCGCTCGATTGCCGGCCCCGACAAAACGCCATGGGTTGCCATCGCCCACACTTCTTTGGCGCCACGTTCGAGTAGCAACTCGGCTGCTGACACCATGGTTCCACCGGTGTCGATCATGTCGTCAGTGATGATGCACAAACGCCCTTCAACGTCACCGATGACTTCTTTTGCAACAGCGACGTTGGCTGTACCTTTTGGACGACGCTTGTTGATGAACGCCACATCCGCATCGCGATCGGCAAGATGTTGTGCGAAACGTTCGGCAACTTTCACACGCCCCGCATCTGGCGACACAATCACGATGTCGTTGGCGGCATGTTTGCGCACGTATTCCTCAAGAACCGGCATTGCGGTGAGGTGGTCAACCGGACCGTCAAAGAATCCCTGAATCTGTCCGCTGTGCAAATCGATGGAGACCATTCGCGTTGCACCAGCAACTTTAAACATGTCAGCAACGAGACGTGCGGTAATTGGTTCACGACCCTCTGCTTTACGATCTTGACGCGCGTATCCGTAGAACGGGCACACAGCGGTGATGCGTTTTGCTGATGCACGATGAGCGGCATCAATCATGATGAGTTGTTCCATGATGGAATCATTGATCGACTGACCATTGAAACCGTGGTGCGTTTGCATGACGAACACATCGCCACCACGAATGCTGTCGGCGAAACGCGGGCGTATTTCTCCATTTGCAAACTCAACAATGTTCGCATCACCAAGTTCAACGCCAAGGTGGTCTGCGACTTCTTGAGCTAACTGAGGGTGAGTGCGTCCTGTATAGAGGGAGAGGCGCTTTGTTGTGACCTTCTCCATTGACGCTTTACTCATGAACATCCAGTGTAGAACGCGCCGGTTCTCTGACCATTGGCGACAGAGGCTCCCGGCTCAAGTGATGCAAAGGGTCCGACAATTGCGTCAGCACCAACCTCGGCGTCTTCGATGCGCGAGGAGTGAACAGACACACGTGCGCCGATGACTGAGTCAACGATGTGGCTACCAGGGCCGATCTCACAGCCATCACCGATCACGGTGTCGCCTTGGATGATCACCCCGGGAAACAGCGTGACGTCTTGGCCGATACGCACTGTGACATCAATAAAAGCCTGAGCAGGATCAAGCATGGTGACGCCAGAGAGTAACCACGAATGATTGATGCGTGCGCGAAGTTCGCGCTCGGCTAGTGCCAGCTGCAGACGGTCATTGACGCCGGCGGTCTCGCTATATGGCGCTTCGAGTGATTGAACGGTGTGGCCCATTTCAGCGAGCACTTCGATGACGTCGGTGAGGTAGTACTCAGATTGCGAGTTGTTGTTTCCGATACGGCGAAGCGCCGGGCCGAGCACGTCACGACGAAATGCATAGATGCCCGTATTGATTTCAGTAATCGCCTTTTCATCGTCGCTCGCGTCTTTGTGTTCAACAATGCGCGTCACACGCCCATCTCGTGCGTGCAAGATGCGTCCGTATCCAGTCGGGTCCGCGACGTGAGTGGAGAGCACCGTCGCGGCATTGCCGGATGTTTCATGCAAGTTCACAAGTTGGCGAATTGTTTCTGCACGAATAAGAGGTGTGTCTCCGGGAAGGATGAGAACAGTCGATGCGTCATCAAGGCGTTCTTCGCCGCATGCACGCAGTCCCACCACTGCGGCATCTCCTGTGCCACGTTGCACGAGTTGTTCGGTGAATGTGACCGCGGCCCATGTCGGTGCTTCCTCTTGCACACTTTTCGTGACACGTTCGGCTCCGTGACCCACCACAACTACTGTTTGCTGAAGCGTGAGACCTTCCAATGCATGAATGACATGCATGACCATCGAACGACCACAAATGCGATGCAATGGTTTTGGCCTAGTGGAACGCATTCGAGTTCCTTCACCAGCCGCAAGGACGATCGCGTTCACATGCATGGTGTATGTCTAGCAATCATGTGGTTCCGGGGAGAGGACTCGAACCCCTATT
>Ga0169931_10013526_pt1 | contig 11133 bp, 6 predicted proteins | sample Kivu_15m_20L_FD_129675 | JGI IMG/M metagenome (GOLD analysis project Ga0169931, IMG submission 129675) | Freshwater microbial communities from Lake Kivu, Western Province, Rwanda to study Microbial Dark Matter (Phase II) - Kivu_15m_20L... | ecosystem: Environmental > Aquatic > Freshwater > Lake ... | reverse complement strand
GTAAAAATGTGTATAATTAGAGTATAATTCTATAGATATGGTCAAATTAATCAATCTGAAAAACTAAGAATTAAGAATACTACAGATAAGTCACTAATATTTTATATAGATAGCTGTGATATCGGCGATAAGGGATGTGAATATGTTTCTCGAAGCTAGTGGCCCAACCTTCATGCTTTATTCTTAAGTAAAGAACTCTTAAAGCAGATTATAATAATATTAAAGACCTTGGTTGTAAAAATTTAACTAAAGCTAACTGGCAAAATCTAACAACTCTTTATTTTCGTATTGATTTTACTATGTAGATGGAAATAGTATAAAGCAAACAGGATGCAGGCATTTGACAAAAGCTAACTGGCCGCAGCTAAAATAGTTACATTTAGGTATATTTATAGTAATACAGGTGGAAATAATCTAGCAGGAGAGGGATGTAGGCAATTAGTCAAAGGAAAATGGCCGTAACTGTAATACTTGAATATAATTTATGATCCACAAAATAACGACTATAAAAAAATCATTTAAAAGATTGTGAACAGTTAGTAATAGCAAATTGGTCGAAACTTTAATTCCTTAACTTAAGTATAAATATATTAAATATTTAGATGGCAATAGCATTCCTACATTAAGAGAACAGAGAATAAAACAACTTTTCGCTCAAGAAAACTTAGCGATACTTTTGCTATGAAAAGTTTAAATTTATTTAATTCTTTATTTTGATACCAAACCAAATATATTGACAAACATTCTTATTTTGATAATATTTTGTATGAATTCTTCATCTCTTATAGTAGCAAATGTAGGCAAGAGTATTTCTTGCAGGTTAAAAAGACGCTATGCTATAATTATGATGTCTAACTGTTTATAACTGATAATAACTGATAATTCAAATGCAGAGCCATTCAGGACAGAACCCCAAACGTGGAGTCTTCACCAGCAGAGACAAGGAACTCGATAAACAGCATAGTACAACTCAACCACAGTCATCACTATCACAGACACAGCCAGCACATATGCAGGGACAGTCAACTCATGTGCATTCAGTTCAGGGGCAATCATCATAAAATTCAACAGGAGTAGTGATACGTCAAGCTGTTCCTGAGTACTTTCCCAGCCTTCCACCCCAGACTGTTATAGTCAGGCAGCCCATTAGCGAGCATGTTCAGTCTCAACCCATATTTGTTCGTCCACCCTCTGCCGAAAACATTCAACTTCCTCCCACAGTGATCGTACGTCCTCCTCCTTAGGGTCAAGTATTCTACCCAATAAACTCCTCCTTCGTTCCGCCTCCTCCTGAAAAATTCCTAGTCAGAGGTGAAGCACACCAAGGATCTCCTTCTCATTTACCTGTCAACAGCACTCATGGCATCAACACAGTACATAACATGCAGCCTATCTTGCATCCTCCATTTTTTCACCCTGGCCATTAGGTGAACTTAGTCCACAATATTCAGCAACCCCTATTTCAAAGCGTTCACAAGACCTATATTCCGCAGCATATTTACAACGAAATTCCAGTGCTCAGCAGCGAGACCAAGCAGTACTAGGTCGAACAGTCTTAAGAACTCAATGAGGCCGATTAAAGGATGCTGGAACAGTACTAAATTCTTTACACCAACTACCTTTAGCTTAAAAACAAAAATTAAACCCTCTAGGAGCTACTAAAAAATCAAAAATAAGTATACCAGGGAGGACTAATCAACAACCGAAGTCAGGCATATCAAGGTACACTCGAGAGAAAAGGCGAAGAGCAGAGTGTATATACTACTACAACTACTGATGTAAAACAGCTGGCAGGGCTACTTATGAGCAAGATACGGCCTGCAATTGGAAAGATCATGCAGCGTAGGAAGCAGGGCTGTCTAGGGAAACTACATGCTCTGTTGACTCAGTAAGCTCAGAACATACAAGTTTCAGTGAGCAAGAACTACTAGGAAACTCTTACCATCAGCAATGCTAGCAACAAATGATAATCAACTTACAGTGACCATTTAAAAACAATTCTTTCATATCAATCTATATCATATAGTTTAGAAAAAAATATTCAATCTAAATCTAACTCTTTTTCAATATTTATTTGCAGACATATCTATTAAATATTTTATAGGAATTCGCATCATTAATCATGAGCATCCCGGAAATCCAGACAAGGAGTAGAACTCATCTAACTTGGTAATGCTATTTAGGTAGGCAGCTGTCCTTAAATCAACCTTTTTTGCTAAAGCAATTTTAATAACTTCCTTAGAAGCCTATGTCATGACTTCCTAAACTGCACTCCGAACGATATCTCCCTCGGTTGCTCCTTTCAGCAGCTATGATTTGTCGTATTAAATGCCTGAAGCGTTTGCAATCACAGTTAATAAATTTTCCTTAGACTTTTCTTACCACAATCTAGAGATACGGCCTGGGGTAACATGCTTGAGATTCTTCAACCACTAGATATATCCAACGACTAATCCTCCGGCTCCCACCAGTACATCAGGAACGAATCTGATACCCTTAGCCTGACAAATCTTCTCGGCCTGAACAGTAGCTGGTAAATTGGCACCTTCTACGACCAATTTACACTAGAATCGATGGGCGTTAGATTGACTCATCACAACTTCCTTGGCAGCTGGGATAAAAATGTCACTGTATAAGTAAGCAAATACCACTGGCGATAGATGACTTCATCTTTTTAGGTATAATCTGCATCATAGAAGCCTTTGACTCCCTTATGTTGAATGAAGTGTTAGTTCAAAGCCTAAAGATTAATTCCTTTGGGATTATATAGACTACCATCAATCTAGGACACACCGATCAGCTTTGCTCCAGCCTAGATCAAATACTTACTGACGAAGTAGCCCATCTGGCCTAAACCTTGAACAATAAAGGTCTTTCCTGCAATTCCTGGGCTCAATTTCATTGATTTAGTTAGTTATGCGTTCTCAAGGACATTTTTGGTAACCACAAAAGCACCATATCCTGATCCCATACGTCTGGATCTCACTCCACCCAGAATCATAGACTTTCCAGTGACTGTTCCTTAGGTGTTGATATCCTGGTGTGAGTAGTACTGATGAAGACTAGTTTGCATCCAGTTCATCTCTCTCTCATTAGTGCCGATATCAGGTCCCGGGACATCAACTGCAGCTCCAATCGAATTCTTTCTTGCCAGTTTGATAGCGTACTGTCTGGTGATTCTTTCCAACTATTTTTCAGAATAGTTTTTGGGATCAAGTTTTAGTCCTCCCTTGGCACCACCGTAGGGCAGGTTGACGATAGTGCATTGTAGAGTTGTGATTAACGCCAACGCTTCGACTTCATCGACATCGCAATCAGGCGAAAATCTGGTTCCGCCTTTGGTTGGTAATTTATGAGTTTTATGTTGGCATCTGTAACCACTGATGGTTTCCATAGTGCCGTTGTCTATGTGCCAATATTTTTACCTCTGACGAGTGGGATGCTGCATTTGACGGTGTTTTAAGCCTTTTTGATGTAGTTGAGTCTATCGCTGCGGATGGTGGTATGCATAGCGGCACGGTCATAGAAGGTGTTGACCAACTGACTGAGGTTGCTGGCACCGAAAGAGTAAGCTAATACACGGGATAAGGGTAGGGAGCGGATGGTGTGACGTATCATCAATCTAACAAATCTTATTACAACTATGATGATTTAATGAATATTTCGCACAGAATTGTAAAATATAGAAGTTAAGTTTTATGAGATGTTCCAAGGTTCATATTACTATAGATTGCATATAAGAAACATTAACTTAAAAACTAAAAAAAGCATATAGTCATTAAATTAATCAGCTTATTTACACTTGCACTTCTGCTTTGTCACTGAAAGGCCCCTCCACTATTTTTGAACTAATCTACGCCTTTGCAATCAGAAATCTGTCCCGATCCTACCTTAATAGCGTATTCGATCCTAAATCCGATTATTTCTAACTGTTTTCATGACTTAAACTCTATTTTTGGGACAAAACAGCATCTTAGTATTTGAAAAGTGCTTCTTCTATAAATTAGAACATTTATTTTAGAACTTTTGGAGCTCTCTAACAGTTATGAGTGCCTTCAAATAACAACAATTTTTTATGTTTTCCTGGGAAGGCTGCATGCAACCTTTGAGTATGAGAACAATCTATCATGATATCGCTACGACCTGCCATAAACAGCACTTTTCTTTTAGGATTCATAGTCGTAATATACTTCTCTACCTACAATTAGTATGGATTCATCCCAGTTTTTTATTATACATCACTACTTATCATGCAGAAAAAGCAGGGAAAGAGGCAGTGAAATATACATAGGCAGGGACATGGTACTTGTTTTAAAGCAATTTATTTACAAAGCCCTTTGAGACTAGAAAAAGGCGAGTCTACGGCTATTACCTGGCATTATTGACTTAAAAGCAATCCTACTGATCCCATACTTCTGCCCCAGCAAGCTACTTTTAGTCCTCTTCCTTTCAAAAATTTGACAGCAGTATCGATCTATTCTGCCTCAGAATATCCCAGCGAAATAAACTCCTTTTCTATGCGATTTCCACATCCGTTGAAGTCAAAGCAGGCTAAACCGACTCCTTCAGGAAGCTCTCTTAATTGAGCAAAACCTTAGTGTCGACTAGAACTGCTGCCATGAAGATACAGCAAAACGTAGCGCATGTTGTGAGTTGAGTATAGCGAAAGAGGAAAAGGTATGTGGAAAATATCCAGCCCATACTTTCCTTTGTATTTGGGTACTGGGTTTAAAAGATTTTAGTTGTAGAGGAGTCGAGGTGGTCTCACCAGCATGTAGCTGTATTTCTAAATGCATCTCCTTGACTCATATTTTTTGAATTAAAAGGTCCGCGGCTGTTTCAAGGTTTTATCTTTAACTTCCATTATTAATACTAATCAAATTAAAACATACAGTCTGATATAATAAAAACTTCAAGAAAAATTTATCTTTATTTTTAAAATGTTTAAGTTCTTATTATTATTTCTTATCAAGAAATAAATACAATTATACATTGTTAATTTAGATCAATCACTGGCCTAATATCTCAATATCTTATTTACTCACTGCAGTCAGCTCTTACACTTCTGCTTCTTGCTTGTCATGCTAATCTATTTCTTCCTATTCGTCGAACATAATATTCTGCCCCTGTAAACATTACTCCACCTTCAAAGCTCGCTCTTCTTGTCCGTTGCTCTCCTGTCTTTCTACCTTGGATTAAAACTACCTCTTAGGAATCTCTTCCACTTCCCCGTCATCTACTACTTCAAACTATGACTCTGAATCATCCTTGAAGAAGTTATTAAGCTTATTTATGATCTTCCCTAGACCAGTGACTGATACCCTGTTGGCGATGTAGAACTTAAAAAGCAGTTATTTTAGAGATCTCGTTCTGTGACTGTCCAACAACATATCGATTTGGGCGTTAGTGGGCTGGGTGAATTATATAGGAATACTGGCTAGGTATCTTTCTCTAGTGCGTATCACTTTGCGGATAGTTCGTTTCAAAGAATCTTTGAGTAACACGTTGAGTGCATGAACTGACCACTTAGAACTATTGCCCCGTTGCCTGATCAATTTATCAGATATTCTACTTAGATTCTTATCCTTGAGGTATTGTTAGATCACCCACTTCTCCTCTATCTTGGAGTAATCATAAGGTCTTCCTTCTTGATTGATCGGCAAAACATCACCTTAGTTGATTTCCATGATATCAACGAAGGGACTTTTGATAAACTTGAGAAAAGTACCATAGAGAATCCTTGCTTCCTAGTACCCAATCTCCACATATTTGTGCTGATAAAACCTAGTAATAAACTTATAATAAGTCTGCAGTTGCTGCAGATGCTATGGACCCAGCCACTCCCTCACCTTCATCAACTGTAGTCTCAGTCTTCGCTTTTGCTCCATACTAATATACTAAATCTGGATATTACACTGGTAGCGTAAAAACTATTGTACTTACTGGATAGCTTGATTGTTGATGGTCTAAAGATAGCATCTGTATTGCTGGGGACTCAGCTAGGGAATCAGATAGCGGATGCCTGAATAGTTTACGCCTGTATCACAGAAGTACCTAGCTACTACTTTCAGCTGCTAGGCTCTTACTTGTTTATCGTGGTTATTGTGGGCCAAGCCGTAGACATTATCTCTGAGCTATCTGACATCTCTTATCTCATTAGTTCGTCTAGTTCTGAAACCGAAGGCTTAGTTTATTGTTTATTGATTGGGAAGAGAAGAAGTATGTCCTTTAAGCATAAGGTGGTTGGAAAGAGAAAATACGATATCTTAAACCGAATACTAAGGGAATCTTCGGTGCAGATTAAAGAGTGTTAGTTTGAGTTAGTCTGAAGTTATACTAGTACTTGCCTGTCTACGGTCAGTCATAGCGATCGCACCATGATTGTTGGTGACTAGCATGCTTATAGTTGTTACTGAATGCTGTTCTATTTGAAGCTTAGGCCTATGATTTATAGAAACGTGAGTCAACTAATAATTAAATACTAAATACAATTTAAAGTTTAAAAGAAGAAAGTGATGAATAATCTAAAAAGTAATGCATTTGTAGACCATATACTATCGAAAATCGCCATGAAATCCGCTAATTACTATATAAGTCTACTCTAAGAATCGGGTAAATAAATTTGAAAAATAAAATTCTGATAGTCACGCTTAAACTATACTGATGGTTTAATACATAAATAGTTTTAACTAAAATTTTGATAGAATATACTTCAATACTAGCAAATTAATTTTAAATTAACCATCTTTGGACTATAAATATTGCTATTTGTGTTTATTAGGGTGTTAAAAAACTAGGTTTATAAAAGTAATATAAAATGCAAATGTAATCAACGCACAAGCTTTTTAATTAGAAATAATGGCACTCCCTCCTTCCTCCCAATATTACCATACCGACCTGCTTTCTTACCCTCTCACCCTAAGACATCACATTCTTGACTGATGACAACACAGATCCGGACCCTAGTCTCTTCTCCCTTGCTTCCCTTGTAATCCCTATCATTAAAACACATCACGCAATATTCATCAAAACAGTCAACCGCACACCCAAAGACTGTTCTGTACTCACCCAGAAAATCACATCGTTGAGGTAGCTAGTGATGCTGTTTAAAGTATCATAATACCTGACAGAGGGAGTATGTTAAGAATAGCAACATGGTACTACTTTATTTGTTAGAAGGTACTAACATAGACTTTAGAGTGGTCTGGAACAGTTTAGAGCATATGTATGGTAATCTAGACTGGTTGGAGTTTGCCAAAAAATACCTTCGTTCTTGACAACCTAACCTACTATAAATCAAATAAACAAAATCAGTCTAATAAGCGATGTAATTAGCAATTTATTTGTAAACTACTAAGCAACTAACAGTAAGCAACAATCATTTTCATTTGTGTTTGATCTTTACGTCAGTCGTAATGGCTAGTAAGTGCTTTTGATGGCACTGTAGCCCTTCCATATCCATGGGCTGAGTCTTTTCCGCCAGTAGTAGCTATTTAAACACTATCTCACTAAAAGCAATTACCCTTTGGTAAGGGTAGTTGGTTCATAATAGCAACTCAAAGAGATTGATCTGTCTTCATATAGGTGCTTAGTTGAAACACTTGAAGAATGCGTAGGAATGGGTCTAATTTATGCACAAAATGTAAAAACAGTGATCTGAACATAGATAAATACCATACATTTAATTTATGGCGTCCCTATATAGTTATAGTAGTATGATAATATCCTATTAATTAATGCGAATATTTTGGATATTTTAAAAATAATACGTAATTGATGAGCTCAATCCTCAAGAAAGCTACACTAGGGTTGCTCTCCAAGCACCTCAATCAATCCTCGCAAGTTGTTCTGAGGGCAGACTACAATGTGCCCATCAAGGAGGGAAAGGTTGCTGATCTTGCCCGTATCTCCAGTAATTAAATTTTCATTTAGAAACCATTCCCACTCTCAAGGAAGTGCTCAGACACAACCCTAAGTCTCTGGTGCTATTGTCTCATCTTGGCAGACCTAATGGTCAGAGATCTGAGAAGAACTCCCTTAAGCCCGTCTTAGAGCCTCTACAGCAACTGCTAGGACGCCCAGTCACCTTCCTCAACGATTGTGTAGGTGACGAAATCGTAAACAGAGTCAACAATTCAAGTGGAGAAGTTTTCTTATGCGAGAACGTACGCTTCCATGCTGAATAATAGGGCTCGATTAAGGATAAATAAGGCAAGAAGATAAAGAGTTCCAAAGAATCTATTGAAAACTTCAGAAATCAATTGACAAGACTAGGAAATGTTTTTGTCAACGATGCTTTTGGCGCTGCTCATAGAGCTCATTCGAGTGTGGTTGGATTGAAACATCAACATAAAGTTGCTGGATTGCTGATGCAAAAAGAGTTGTAGTTCTTGGGTGGATTTTTGTAGAGCCCAAAGAAGCCAGTGCTCGTCATTCTGGGAGGGTTCAAAGTCACTGACAAGATCGACCTGATCCATAATTTGCTCAATATTGCTGATGAACTCATTATCGGTGGAGGCATGAGCAACCCTTTTATCCGACAGTTCCAAGGTCTCAAGCTGGGAAAGACTCAGATTGATATGCCCGAAAATCCTAATACTCTGCAAGGTATTCTTGACAAGGCTCGAGAGCGAGGAGTCAAGATTCATCTGCCGGTCGATGGAGTGTGTGCCAAGGAGTACTCTCCTACCTCACCCACCAGCATTTACGACAACGACAAGATTCCCGATGATCTGGAGATCTTCGACAAGGGTCCAAAGAGTGTAAAATTATTCGACGAGGTCATCCAAAGAGCCAGCTCCATTTTCTGGAATGGACCAATCGGTGTGTTCGAATTCCCTAACTTCAAGAACGGCAGTGAGGGCATGCTTAAGAGTGTGATTGAGAGGACTAAGAAGGGAGGAGTTTCGATTATCGGAGGAGGAGACACTGCTAGTCTGGTCAATAGCAGAGGCGCTGAGAAAGACGTTACTTATGTGTCGACCGGAGGAGGAGCCACTCTTGAATTCATGCAGGGTATCAAGTTGCCAGGAGTCTAGGCTTTGAGCGAAGCCAGCTCACTCAAGTGATGCAACAAACAATCACCATATCAACTAACTATCAGATTCTCATTTTTTTAGATAGGCTCTAAATAACCCTTTGTATCTTTTAAAATCGTTTTCTATAGTTTTTAGAGAATCTTTAATAATCTAAATCATCCATTCTTGAGCAATTGTTGCTATTGATCACTTAACTTAAAGCCTAATTTTTTCTTATTTTTGCCATCTTTGCACACTATCCCTCAAAAACTATCCTTATTTGCTACTTTCTGAAACATCTTGCATGCTTCAATTTTTGTCTTTGACTTATTCGTTTGTTTTATGCTATGACGTGTTTTAGAGGGGAATCGTTAAATAGCTTAACAATAAAAAATCAAGTACTCTCTAAGAGTCCTTTTATTGATAATAATAATGATAGGTGCATTCACATCACGACGTTTTTGATTTTACGCTACCTAACTGCATCGTATGCTGGTTGGTATGCTCCTGGTCCTAGTTTGGGTCTTATCGAAGGCTATTCAAATCTGGCACCACGGCTGCCCCTATAATTATCCCCATTTCTATTGAATGTCTTAGAAGCAAAATCCTAGTTAATAACATCATAGTTGCCTGGACCCAAACTCTCTTGCATGCTTCTATCAGGAATGAATCTCTGCACTTTTGAAGCAAAATTAGAAGAATCTACATGAAGAAATGTGTACTTTTCTAAACAGAGTAGTATTTTTTCTACCTGGGTTGCTATGAGCCTAATATATGTGAAAATTATGGCTGTGTTGTGTTTGATGATTCTATGCCTTTGTGGGATTGATGGGACTATAGGAGGTCTCTGCGAACTTTCACGTATTTTTGTTTCTTGAATTTTTTGCTTATCTGGTATGAGCCAGGACCTGGACTGCTCTTGATAAGTGGATTATTACTGACTGTACTGCCTTGGGAGCAGAGGTAAAGCGAGCGCATCCTGATCCGAAAATAGGAGGATAGTTGCCTTTAGCCTATACTGTTGCTTTCTACTTTTGATTAATATATGTTCCTGGTCCGGGTTTGTCCTCAGCCTGTGCATGCAAATGTCTAGTTTCTTTAGGAATAAACCCTCCCCTTTTATTAGCCTAGCCCTCAAAAGTATAGGCAGCAGGACCTAACTACTATGGCAACGGTTTATCGTTAAATCTTTTTTGTTTGCCACCCATCATCTATTTACCTGAGTTTTTAAGATCCTGTGTTTTGAATGCAGAAAGATGGTCCTGATGGTAATATCCTGGGGGTGGATTATCATCAGATCTTAGTAATTTCTATCTGAGAATGATTACTTCCAGACAGAGGTCAGATGGAGATATTTCACTTTTGTTAATAGTTGATGATTTTACGATGTTCTGCTTGCCCATTATCATTCGTCTTTAATTCCTAAGCTATTCATCTTAATAAACACCCATTTACTTATGGTGGGCACCTGTACTTCCATCTTGTCTTACTATGGTCCTTTCTTCCTATGTTATGGAGCGATTTTATGAGTGATTGGCTTAGCGTATATTTGCTTGTCAGTTATATTATATGACCCTGGACCTATCGAAGCATTCTAGTACTATTACTCGTGCAGAATCAAGATGCCTGGAGCTAACTCTTCATATACCCTTGTCGCTGATTTCTTGGGAATCGAAGGGATGGAACTTATTTTGATATTACTATTGCCTTCGCTTTCACTAGGTCTGCCCTACCTCTTTTGTGATTCTTCAATCAATCCTGTATTATGATACTGTTACTCTTTTTGACGTTATCTTTGTGATTATTTATGTATGTGCCTGGACCGGGCGTGATGGAAGTTTGGTCGGAGATAAAACGAGTGCCTTTGGCAAAGGAAGCAGCGGGACGAGAATCTAATTGCTCAGGCTGATAGTAGCCTGGTGGAGGATTGAAGACGAGTTGTTAGTTTAATTTTTTGGGTTACCTTGCAAACGACATTATTCTAATAATTATCAATATCATCATCAAGTATTGAAAATCTGTCTGTTTCTTATAAATAGATTGCTCTTAAGAAGTAATATAATAACATAAAAATTATGAAAACATAATTTTAGTCTAATTATCGTCAAATTATCAT
>Ga0169931_10013522_pt1 | contig 11134 bp, 11 predicted proteins | sample Kivu_15m_20L_FD_129675 | JGI IMG/M metagenome (GOLD analysis project Ga0169931, IMG submission 129675) | Freshwater microbial communities from Lake Kivu, Western Province, Rwanda to study Microbial Dark Matter (Phase II) - Kivu_15m_20L... | ecosystem: Environmental > Aquatic > Freshwater > Lake... | reverse complement strand
CGATCTTCGCCGCAGCCTCCTCAGCGCGCTGCTGGCGTTTGGTGCGCAGATTATCCGCATGGACTCGCAGCGAATCACCCATACTGGTACCAAAGCGATCGGCTTGTATCATCATTGCGACCAGTAAATCGATATCCTCGACGCCGGTACGCAGCGCCAGGTGACGTAGTGCAACCTCTCTGGAGAATCCACTACGCAACTCGATCAGCACCAGCGATAGCTCCTGCGCCAGCACCTTGCTTTTAATATCGATCTCGGCTGCGACCTTGGCAATCGCTTGATCCAAACCCATGCCGGCTTCGATACAGATAATCAGTAAGTCGAGCGCATCGGGAAATGATTCAAACACCTTGCGCTGACGATGTGCTATTTGCTGTCGCAATACCAAGTTTGGCAAGTAGTAGCCGACGGCTGCGGCTACGACGACATAAATCAGCAGGGTTCCGGTACCTGCTGCGAGTATCCGCTCCCCGCTCAGCAAGATCAGCAGCGTCGGCAACACGAACGCAAGCAAACTTTTGATGCCAAAGAAAATAGTTGGTGCAGCGTGATGGCGCCAGCCTGCGTTGATGAAGGCAATCCGTATCGGCGATTGCTCCCATCCCTCAGCAGGTAACGACAATTTGGCTAATGGCTGAATCACACTCGCCAGGCGCTCACGCCAACGGTGAGAAGATGACAAGGCTTGGTGTCCGCTCATGGTGTCAGCGATACGCTGCCTGATCCGGCTGTGAGTAAGCCAGCTAACCAGCCAAGCTGACAGGCTCGCCACCGAAATGAATATCACAGCAAGAATAAGCAGGGTGTCGGTGCTCATGTCTTGAGTCTTCCTTCTAATTTATCGCTTCGGGTCATACTCGAATTTGAACGATATGACGCATCCAAACACCACCGAGCAGCATTTGCATCGCCGCGATTCCAAGCATCATCCTGCCAAATGAATCGTCGACCAAGCGCCCGAGATAGCCGGGGTTAACGAAATACAGTAGTAACGCCATACCAATCGGCAAAAGAAACAAGATCCAACCAGACAGTAACCCTTCGGCGGATAAAGCCTTGATACGACCAAGTAGTTTCAGCCGCTCGCGAATCAGGTGCGACATGTTCTGCATGAGCTCAGCCAAGTTGCCACCCGTATCGCGTTGTATCAGTACTGCGATCACCAGAAAGCGTAAATCATCCACCGGTACGCGCTGTGCGAGTCGTTGTAATGCAGGCGGCAAACCGAGCCCATAATGGATTTCATCTGCCACCTGACGAAACTCGGTACAGACTGGCTCAGGCATCTCATCGGCGACCATTTTTAATGTCGCAGGTAGCGCATGACCCGCTTTCAGGCTACGCGCAATCAAGTCAGCCACCTCGGGCAGCTGCCGCTGAATTTGCTGCAGCCGCGCATGGCGTTGCCGGCTCAGTACGCCAATAGGAATAACGGCACCGACAATTGCAACAAGCAGTAGCATCCACCACAGCGTAAACATCAACGAGCCGATAACCATGCCGATAAAAAAGCCCACTGCGCAGTACGCCAACAATCGGGCAATACTGTACTGACTTCCTGCCTGTTGCAACTGCTGGTCAAGCGATTCGACGATTTGCCACTGGCGTAAAAAACGATCAAGCCCAGGCTGCTTGGCGAAGCGGCGTTGTTTCAGGAGTGCGCCACCGTAGCCGCGTGCCGCTTCTGCGCCGTCCATCGCGTGTATGCGCTGATTAAAACGTTTGGCCGAGTGGCTTTGCGTCGAGAACCACCATCGCCATAGCGCCTCAACCAAAAATGCTACTGCAATAAAAATAAATAGTGTGGTACCCAGATAGAGCCAATTCATGAGATCACCTCGTCTCAAGCCAGTGCCGGTGTCGGCTGATAGATCGAATCTGACAAGTGGATACCAAACTCACGCAGACGTTGATCAAATTGAGGGCAAACACCGGTCGCCGTGAAATATCCCTTGACGCGACCATCGCTAGCCACACCCGTACGCCGAAAATTGAAAATTTCCTGCATGGTGATTACATCGCCTTCTATTCCGGTCACTTCCTGCAAACTGACCAGCTTGCGGCTGCCATCCGTTAATCTTGACAGCTGTATCACCACAGTAATTGCCGATGCAATCTGCTGTCGCATAGCGCGCAAACCCAAATGAGCGCCAGCCATACTGATCATGTTTTCCAGACGAGATAACGCATCACGCGGCGTATTGGCATGTACCGTCGCGAGGGATCCCTCATGACCGGTATTCATGGCTTGCAGCATATCGAGTGCCTCAGCTCCCCTGACTTCACCAAGGATGATGCGATCTGGGCGCATACGTAGCGCATTTCTCACCAGCGCTCGCTGTGCTATCTCGCCACGCCCCTCGATATTCGGTGGACGGGTTTCAAGCCGCACCACATGCGGTTGCTGAAGTCTGAGTTCAGCGGCATCTTCGATCGTGATCACTCGCTCCGATGCCGGAATAAAACCCGAGATCACATTCAATAAAGTAGTTTTACCGCTACCTGTGCCGCCAGAGATCAGCATATTCAACTTGGCACAAGCCAATGCCTCAAGCAACTCGGCGATCTGTGGTGTCAGTGTGTGCTGCGCAATCAGATCTTTCATGGTCAGCGGCTGCACCGAAAAACGGCGAATCGATAGTACCGGACCGTCCAGCGCCAAAGGCGCGATGATGGCATTGATGCGAGAACCATCGGGCAATCGCGCGTCGACCATCGGGCTTGATTCATCGATACGGCGCCCCACCCGCGAGACGATTTTTTCGATGATACGCATCAGGTGCGCGTCATCATGAAACCGGATCGGCGTCAGCGCTAATCTGCCCCTGCGCTCAATTTAGACCTGGCGATGGGAATTCACCAGAATGTCGGAGATGGTGGGGTCATTTAGTAGCGGCTCGATCGGTCCCAAGCCGGTCATCTCGTACTGCATTTCTTGAACCAAGCGTCGACGTTCGGCTTGATTGACCGGTAGTTTTTCATCATCCAGAATTCGCTCAATCAACAACGCCAGCTCACGACGAAACTGCTCGCCGGATAACTGCTGCAAACGCTCGAGATCGATACGCTCGAAAATAGCGTGATACAAACGCCGGCTCAGTGCGCGGTACGTATCGGTCGAAAACGGATCAGTCTTGAGCTGATCATCGTAAAAATTTTCAGCTTGGTGACCAGCGATGACTCGGCCACGCAGCGCCGCCTGAATATCAGTCTCGGATTGAGTCATGTACATAGACGTAGCCAGGGTTAATTCGAGACGGCTGCCGCCCGACTGAATAAACGGCAAATGATGCTGTAGGAAGATTGATTGGGTTGCTCAGTCAACGACTGGACTAATTTGATAAAGCTACGTGCAATCGGACTATTTCTGGAGAGCGAGAGTACTGGTTCGCCCTGATTGATCGAGTCGCTGGCGATTAAAAAATTATTTGGCACCTGATAAGCGATACGCTGACCCAGCCCACGCTCCAAGTCTGCAACCGACACGACACTGCTCTCACTGTATCGGTTAAGAATATGTCGAATACTGTCTTTGTGGTAGCCAAGGGTACTGAACATATCCAGCATGCGCTGCCCGTTTCTTATGAAAGGCAGACTTTGCTGTATGACAGGAAAAATAAGATCGCTTCCATCCAGTGCGCGTATGGTCACCGCATTCACCTGACGACCAATATCGAGTAGTACATAGTCATAGTGGCGCTTGGCCAATGCCATTAGCGAACTGATATGGTCAGGACGCACGCGATCTTCCGGATCGGGATCTGAAGAGGCCGGCAGTACATCAAAATTTGATCCTGCATGGATGACGCTACTTTCCAATAACTGTGCATCGAGACGATGAATCTGTGCGCAGAGGTCGGACAGCGTAATATCCGGTTTGCTATCTGAAACAAACAAGGCAGCGTCGCCGTATTTCAAGTTCAAATCAATCAGTAGGGTTTTTTTGTGCGCAACCGTCGCGAGTGCATGCGCAAGATTGACTGCAATGAAAGTCGCACCACTCCCGCCCTTGCCGGATATCGCGGTATAGACCTTGCCCTCTTCACGCGCTTGCTCACGGCGCTTGGTTGCAATTCGATCAATCGCAATTTCAAACTCATCCGAATTGATCGGCAAGCCAATCACTTCCCGCACACCACGGCGCATCGCTGCAATCAATAAATCAGGTGAGCGCTCCGGTGCAAGCATCAGCACAACTGCCAAGGGATGCCGGTCGGTGATTCTGTCGAGCGATGACAAAACCTCTGCTTGATTACCACGCGCATCAAACAAGATCAGATCAGGCTCGGTCATTGCAATCGGATCTAGCCGCAGCATACCGGGCATATCCTTCACCAGACTGATGGGTGGCGTCAACGATGCGCATAATTGCTGCAGGCTCAGCTTCAGCGCTTGGTCGGTGGTGAGAATCAGTGCATTCATTCTTTCCCCATCTTCGTCAGGTACAACTGGAACTGTCCATCGCTTCACGTGTCAGCGTGGTTGCAAATGCAGGTATATCGATGGAAAAATTCGGCAGTGGTATGAGGGTATTGACCGTAGTACCTGGCTTGACCGCCACGGTCACTGACTGACAACTCGCGCGCGCACTCACCGGATCAGCCGCGCAGGCGGGTGGCTCATAGTGAATATCAACTGTCGCTGGATTCAATTGTGGCAGCAGCACTGACATGCGCTGCGTGATGAGGGTGGCATTAGCATCACAAACGACCGCCAGACGAGCGCCCAAACGTGTTGCTTCGCTTGCAGTATTAAAAATAAATAGCAGGCGGCCGAATTCAAATACAGCCAATAGCAAGACTACAAATCCCATACTTGCCACTAGCGCAAACTCGACTAATGCTGCGCCTTGCTGACGGTGGTGTCGATGCTGTCTATCGACGTGCTTCATAGACCCCTCATCACCGAACTGATGGTATTGAACTGTACCGGCGGACCCGCACCCGTCAAAGGCAAGCCAAGAAAATTGAACTGGTAACCGTCGATTCTGACAACGACTAATTGCACCGTACCGGTACCCATACCAGTACTGACATTTTGAACATCGGCGTTTTGCAAGTCAGGGCATTCGGCCACGGAGGCTCGGCTGCAGATCTTGACATGTGACGTGGCTAAACCGGGTGCCAGCGGTGTGTCGCTCACTAGGCATGTGGTTTTTCCATACACAGCGAGGCAGCGCGCTTGTGTTGCGGCCGTCGAGAAATTGACTGTATCGCTCGGGTCATGGGTAGCAACCCATCGAGATGCACTTCGAACTGACTTAACTACCGTATCGTAGTGATAAATCGCTCGACCAAACTCAACCACGCCAAATGCCAGTACCAAAAGCGGGATCAATACCAGCGCGAATTCAACCATCGCAGCGCCACGCTGGTTGACAGGGCTGCGAACCATGAATTTTTGCATCGACATGATTTTCATCTCACCAGCGCTGCGACCAGCGGACCGCTTGCACCACCACCCCCAGGCAAGCCAACTGAAGCGCACGGGCTGCCTGGCGCAGTGGCATTTCCTAAATATTCGAGATACATACGTGCCGGGCTAGTGCCCCCGCCACCCCCACCGTTGCCATTGCCGTTACTGTTGCCGTTACTACCGCCATTACCTTTGCCGTTACCACCCGCGTTACCTTGGCCATTGGTACTGGTCTGGTTGTTACTTGCTGCACCTGAACCTCCGGCCACTAACTGTGAGTTTCCGCTGGCGTTATTTACGATAGGGTGCAATAGCAGTACACAAGCCCACTGCAGCACGGGTGCAGTTTGACTACTCTGGTAGGTGGCGCAATCAACTACGGGCGCGACCATGATGCGCCGATCGCCGCCTTGCGCGGCTAATTCGTTCGAGCTCAATACGCTGCCGCGCACATCGGCGTTACCGCCTTGATAGCCAGCATTGGCTGAGCGTTTGGCGACAAAGTCTGAATACGCATTTCCACTGGCCGCCGACCAATTACCACCACTGGTGTTGTCGGTGTAGGCATAACCGGTACGGTCAGCTTGTGCATTCGCTGCACGCACATTGCCTTGGTAAATACCAAAGCGACTGTTGTACTCGTTGGCAAGTGATGTGGCATTACCCGGCTGCCCAATGGGTGATCCAGCCGGCGGCAATTGACACTGCCCTGTGCCTGTCAGGTTGGCTGCTAATTCGGCAGCACCGCCTTGAGGTGGACTCAGGTCGGCCCACATGAAGCTGCCCGTCAGTGCACCATCGCTACTCACAGCACCCTGTAACCAGCTACCTTGCGCGCCGATTGCGGCTCTGCATACCGCAATCGGCATTGCACAGCTGGTTTGCGAACCCTGCAAATGCGCGACTGCAGATGCTGACATGCTTTGCGATCCGATCTGAACGCCAGGGAGCAGATTCAAGACTTGAACCAACCATGTAGGAATATTGTCTTCGTGCAGACTGCAGCGGGCGTAGCGCATGGATAGCGTGGTAGCGTTACCGACCGACAGATCACTGCTGTGGTACCAAGGTCCAGCCAAACTGGCAGCGAAATCAATACTTCGATCGAGCTGTGTTGATACGGCATGCGACTGAAACAGCACCCGATGCCTGATGCTGGTGGTGATACCCGCAGCTTCACTGATTTGCAGCTGCTTACCATCACTGCCTGTCAGTGATTGGGCTGCCGCTAGTGCGCAGGCATCCGCAGCGTTTTGTAATTCGGCTTTGGCGACATACAACTTGCCGAGGTCCAGCGCCAAGCCGGCAATGCCTAACATCGACACCATGACGATCGCCACAATAATGGCGACAGCACCCTGCTGCCGGTTCGTAGCGTGGTGAGAACGGCGCGATCGCATGTTGAAGCTGAACCGAGGCCGGCGCTGAAGCTCGTCTTGCCGCTGACTGATCAGCGTGTCACGCCGATAGTGAATGATGAGTTCACCGGTGTCGGCTCTTTGAACGAACTACGGTAGCGTACGATCGCTTCTCTGCCGCTGCTACCGTCAATCCCATTGACTGGATCATCACCACCGGCTGTCGGGTCTAAAGTTTGCTGCTGCTGCGCGAGTCGTACCGATTGACCGAACTGTGCGTCCCATTGCGGTGTAGTCGGCACACAAGCCGCCAAGATCAGAGACCAGACACTCGTCAATACGGCTGCAAGGGCTCTGGGCAAACGATGCCGTTTCTGTGGCTGATAGCGTCTGCTATTGAGCGCTGTATTTTTTTTCTTGAACATAGCGGATGTCCTTTATTTCGATTCAGAGGAAACGCCTTGATTATTTTTGGGTGCAGCGTTATCACGGCTTCCGGAGCCTTCGAGTTTGCCGTCGATGAACAGCTCCTTGCGTGTAGGTTCGCGCAAACCATCGGTGGGTAATTGCGCAGATGCAGGTAGAGGCTTGACCAACCGTGGGGTGACAACGAATACCAATTCGGTTTTATCTTTTTGAAAATCGGTGCTGCGAAACAGTGCGCCGAGGATGGGTAATTCGCCAAGTATCGGGAACGCCTTGACATTGGCCGTGGCGTTATTCTTGATTAGCCCGCCAATGGCAAAGCTTTGGCCATCGGCTAGTTGCACCGTGGTTGATGCCCGACGCGTAGTGATCAGCGGCAGGATAGCGCGCGCCTGTGTGCTGCCATTACCGATGCCAACACCTTCACGAGATAACTCGGACACTTCCGGCGAGACCCGCAAGTTGATACGACCACCCGACAAAACAGTGGGTGTGAATCGCAGGCCCACACCGAACTCTTTTTCTTCCAGGGTGATTCTTCCTAATGCATCCTGCGCCACCGGGATCAAGATCTTGCCACCCGCCAGAAAGCTGCCCTCCTGGCCGCTAATTGCCATCACATTCGGTTCGGCCAATACCTTGACCAGCGAATCTTTTTTCTCGGCGTCGAGATAAACACCCGAGCCGGAGGCACGAGTAACGCTCAAATTGCCGGCAAGATTACCGACCAAAAAATTCGACAAAATACTCGTCGTGATCGCGCCTGATTGGGGCGTACCCTGCACGCCGACACCGAGTTTGTCGATCAGCGTTTTCGATACCTCAGCGACTTTCACCTCCAGCATCACTTGCTGCGCGGCGGCTACTTGCAACAGATTGATCACCCTTAATTGCTGAAGCGCGACGCTACTCATTTGCGCCGCATTTGTGCCCGTATTGCTACCCGCTGCCATACCCTCTTGTTGCGCGCTAGCGGTGACACTGCCAGGTCGGCGAACAAACGCCAGCGCCAGATCATGGACACGTGATGCCACCAAGGAGTCACTCACGGTACCGCTCAGGATCAAACTATCTGCTGCAGCCGTCACCCGAATCTCTTTTTCTTCGGGCATCAGTTCTTGCAATGTTGATTGCAATGCGCCAGGGTCCATCGTCACCAGTACATCGATCGCGCTGCAGCGACCACTCTTGCCTTGCACGATCATATTGGTGCTGCCAATGTCCACCCCGAGCAAATACAGTGTCTCCGGCGATACCAAAATCGCTTGCGCAACGGATGGATTACCCAAAGTTCGATTGACGATGTTTTCCGGCAGGCGAAGCAGTGTGGATTTCCCGAGTGCCACGGTCATGCGACTCGTCGCTGCCGGCTCGCCGTTGCAATCGAGTGGTTTCAATGAATTGAGCTGATTAGGTGCCAGCTTTTCGCTGTTGGGTCGGTTTGTAGCGGCATCCTGCTCTTGTGCGATCACGACGCTTGTCATACTCAGACAAGCTGCCAGCATGGCATGACGTAACACGAAAATACCCTTGTTCATTTCAATCTCCGTTGGAGCGAACCATCGGGTTCAGTAGCATTCCTGCCCGTTACGCAGGCCATTGATGACACCAACACAGGTCATGGACGAAGCCACTGTGGGTGGACTTGATGACTTGGCTAGGGCTGCCGTGGCTTTCGACGCGACAACCTGATCGGATTCTTTTGCAGCAGTTAATGACTTGCGTGATGCCGGCTTGGCGGTGCGCCGGGGGAGATTCGAAGCCGCCTGATTACGCGCACCGGTCTGTACTTGCTGCGTCTCTAGCAGAGGCTCAGCGGCTTGTTGCAGCAAACTGGTTTTGGTCGCACCGGTGGTCTCTGAGACTCGCGGATCAATCTGATTTCTAAGTACCAGCGACAAACTACCCACGCTGCGCGCAAGATCGATTTTTTCTGCTTGTTCCGGTGTGACTTCCAGGGTCACTGCATTCACCACGCGCGGACGGGTCTCGTCACGACTGACTTCCTGCGCAACGGCGAGGACGAGAATTCGTTCCAGTACGATTTTTGAAATTGATTTGTCACGCGCGGCGGCGTCTCCAGCTTCGCGCTGAGTATTGACGATGATGTCGACGTAATTGCCCGGCAAAGCAAAGCCAGCGACACCAATCACATCGTTTACACGTACGGTGATTGCACGCCTACCTTCACCAATCACAGCAGATAATCCGCCTTGGGTACCAACCGGTGCCAGCTTGGTTAATAATAAAGGTTCACCGCGCTGCAGGTTGGTGCGTAGCACTCGGCCATCCAATTCACCGACGTTTGAAAACGCACCCGGCGGAATACTGCGTGCAGGCCAATCGACCACCTGCAATAACTCCGGCGCCAGTCGCTGACCCAAACTGATATCGGTCGAAGCGACTACGACTTTCGTCATGCCACTGCCCGACTTGGCTTCCAGCCAGCGTGAAGCGAGCAGTACTGCCAGCAAACCAGCTACCAAGGCAACGCTCAGCATCATCCATGTTCTACTTATTCGCATTGCTTCTCCATTAAAGCGCTCGCATTGCGCTTAGCGGTTCGGGTACATCTCAATTGCAATCATCACCAGCGTGCAACCGATGGCGATCACCACCCCGTAAGGCAGCGTTGCGCGGGAATCCTGCTTCAATCGAGGCTCGGCTATTTGACGGCTTGAAGTACTACCGCCACCTAACTCACTCAGCCATACGCCGTAAGGCGATCGCACGAATAGCAAGGCAATCGCCCACACACCACCCACCAGTGCGCTAATCAGTGCAACATGAAGCGTTACCAGCCAACCCATGTGTAGCCCGAGAACACCGAGCAACTTGACGTCACCAGCACCCATACCGCCCATCAAATAAAACGGCATGAACAAAGCGAGCCCGGTAACACCACCCAGCAAACACGCACGCAAGGTGAGACCGTCTGCCGTAAACATCGCCAACATCAGCGCTGCTGCAGTACTCGCCGCCAGTAATTGATTCGGTATGCGCCAGTGGTACCAGTCAGATACCGCTGCCCACCATGCGGTGATCAAGACAGCTGCAGTGCTAAGCGGCGGCAGCAGCGCCGGTATCGTGGAGAAATCACTCATTTTTTTAGCTGACCGAATTCACTTCGCAAGGTGGGTGACGGCGTTGAGTCCGCCACCCGATTCAGACCATCAACCGCCAGTGCCGCTCGTACCACCTGTAGCACCGGCGTTTTTCACTGCATCTTTGACAGCGGTGAATTTGGTATTCAACTCACTGCCCAGTAATGCCACCGTGCCGAGAATCACGGCGGCGATCAGGGCCACCATCAGCCCATACTCCACTGCGGTTGCGCCCTGCTCATCGGCCAGAAAAGACTGCAGCTTTTGCTTCAATGTGTTCATTTACCGACTCCTTGATTGACGAGGTCCAATTCAAATGTCCGGGCGCCGAATGCGTGCATAGCAAGACAGGGCACCAGTTCGCCGATCTATGCGGGATGCTTTCCGCCAACAGATCGCTGACAAAAAGTTGCTTATTTGTGATTGGCCTCAGTGTGTGGCGAAATTGTCAAAAGAGAAATAGTACAAATGCGCTAGGCTCTGTTGTAATTCAGCACAACCTTTGAATTACTTGAGTATTGGCGAAGTCGGTGCAAACTTTTTCTGCCCGACTGGCCAGCAAGATCAGGAGAAACAGTGCGGGAAGATCGGGGAGAGTAAGGCTGAGAAGGCTGGGATGCGGAGCAACCAGGCCGGCTTGAATCTGGACATACCTGCTCAGCGGAGGCTGAAAAGGCTGGCGCCGGTTTGGCGGGGGCCTAATCCCGCCTGAGGTCGGCGGCGAGTTGTTTGAGTACGTGGGCGGCCGCAATAAAACCAAAGCTGGCGGTCACCACCACCGCCGATCCGTAACCGGCGCAGTGCAGGCCAGTCAGACCGGCGCTGTCTTGT
>Ga0169931_10013521_pt1 | contig 11135 bp, 11 predicted proteins | sample Kivu_15m_20L_FD_129675 | JGI IMG/M metagenome (GOLD analysis project Ga0169931, IMG submission 129675) | Freshwater microbial communities from Lake Kivu, Western Province, Rwanda to study Microbial Dark Matter (Phase II) - Kivu_15m_20L... | ecosystem: Environmental > Aquatic > Freshwater > Lake... | reverse complement strand
GGGAGCAGTCGCGTAAGAAGGGCGCACCTGACACTCAAACCAGCGACACAGAGCCTGCGGGCGAGGAGGTGCCATTCTGAACGAAGGCGCGCGGCGGGATCGGCGGCGGGCCTCAGCCTTCTGCGCTTCGCGCCGCCTCAAGCCTCCCCTAAACTTATCCACAGCACTTCACGAAAAATTGCTATCCACCCCCTGGTCAAAATTCAACGCGCATGGGTGGTCAAAATTCAACGCGCAGCGACACAGAGGCTGGCTTTGCGCAGCCGTAGTACCAAGCGTCGACGGGTCGATGGATCTCGTAAGCCGTCGAGCCACTTCTCAAACGACTCGGTGAGAACGACCTTAAGCATTCGAACAGTGTAATCGATTGTTCACGTATCAGCAACCCAAAGCATGGTGTTGGACGGCACAACGCCAAAGGTGTAGCCATCGGGCGCAGCCAAGGCAATCGCCTGCATGCCAATCTGGCCACTGCCTCCGGTGCGGTTCTCCACCACCATGGGCTACTTCAGGCGGGCTTCGACGCCGGGTCGCGTCGCGGCGACAATGGTGTCGATCAAACCGCCTGCGCCGAACGGATTGATGAAGCGCACGGGCTTGGTTGGCCATTCCTGTGCCGCTGCGTGGAGCGCGGTTGCTGCGAAACCCAGCGCAGCAATGCCACGGGCGATGGACAGTAAGCGCATCGTGAATCTCCTTTCTTGATCGGGCCGACCCCGGATCGTAGGCGCTATTGCCACAGGCTGCCGAACCACCGATCCGAATCCCGCCGGGGTTATCAATCGATCGCGCGGCGGCTATTATGCCACCGGAGCGACACGTCCATCGACGGTTGACCCGCCAAACAAAGGAGACACACATGAACCGATTCAGCCACTTCAGCGCCCTCGCCGTGCTGCTGGCCGGCCTTGCCTCAGGCACGGCCAGTGCCCAGCAACTCACTTTCATGACAGGACCGCAGGGAGGTGCGTGGATCCCTCTGGGTGGGGCACTGAAAGGACTTTGGGAGAAAGCCATTCCCGGCCTGCAGATCCAAACGACTCCGGGCGCGGGCATCAGCAATGTTCGGGGCATCGATGAAAGCAAGGCGCAGATCGGGATGGCCAATTCGTCCACTACCTACGACGGAATCGCCGGCAACAAGCCGTATCCAAAAAAGGTCACCAAGGTCTGCCAACTGGCCAACCTCTACCCGCAATATTTTCAGGTGGTGGCGCTTGCCGACGCAAAAATCAATTCATTCCGCGATCTGGCGGGCAAGTCGCTGGTCACGCAGCCCCGAGGCAACACCGCCGAATTGCTCACCGCAACCGTGCTCGAGTTGAATGGACTCGATTACAAGAAACTGAGCCGAGCCAGCTTTCAGGCAAGCTACACGGACGCGGTCTCCATGTTGAAGGACGGTCATGCCCACGTCTTCACGCTCGGCACCACCGCGCCCGCGTCCAGCGTCATGGATCTGGCAAGCGCGCGCGATATCAAAATGGTTCCGGTTGACGACAAAACCATGACCGAGTTGTCAAAGTCCAACCCCGGCTACACCCGGCAGATCATCAAGGCCGGCACCTATCCTAAGCAAAACGACGACGTACCGGTCATCGCCTACCTCACCCACGTGGTGGTGTCTTGCGACCTGCCCGAGGCGACTGCCTACACCATGACCAAGGTGATGGCGACCAACGTCGATGCCATGGCTGCCGTGGTCAAACCCATCACAGGGCTTACGCCGAAAATGATGGCAACCGATATCGGGGTTCCTCTGCACCCCGGCGCGGAGAAGTATTACCGCGAGGCTGGCGCACGCTGATCGACCTCACCTGACGGGCGCCTGACCGGGCGCCCGTTTGCGGAGTATTCATGTCAGACGAACAGGCAGCCGCGCTACCCACCGGTAGTGTTCTTCGCGCCATCGTGTCGACCCTGGCGGTCGCCATGTCGCTTTACCACATCTACACCGCAGCCTTCGGCCCGCCGGACGCAGTGATCTTTCGCGGCATCCATCTGATGTTTGCGATGGCGCTGGTTTTTCTGCTTTACCCAAGCATCAAGCGTCCGAGCGCACCTGGCCGTGTCCTCGATCTGCTGCTGCTCACACTCGCCTGTGGTGCGGTGTTGCACATCTTCATCAATTACGATTACTTCACCGGCCGCATCCTTTACATTGACGATCTCACCTGGGCAGACCAGTTCTGGACGGTGATTGCAGTACTGATGGTTCTCGAGGGCACCCGGCGAGTGATCGGCTGGGCACTACCGCTTACCGCCATCGTGTTCATCGTCTATGCCGCAATCTTCACGCAGGTAAAAATACCGGTCCTGATGGAGCAGTTGTATTTCTCCACAGAGGGCATCTTCGGATCCACCCTGGGCGTTTCAGCCTCCTACGTGATGCTCTTCGTGTTGTTCGGATCCTTCATGGAAAGGAGTGGCACCGGCCAGCTCTTCATGGATTTTTCCATGTCCCTCACCGGTAGCAGCGCGGGCGGACCAGGGAAGGTGGCAGTGATCAGCTCCTCGCTCTTTGGAACGGTTTCGGGCAGCGCAGTCGCCAACGTAATGGTTGATGGGCCAATCACGATACCGCTCATGAAACGGACAGGCTTCCGGCCCTCGTTTGCTGCGGCTGTCGAGTCGGTTGCGTCAACGGGCGGCCAGATCATGCCCCCAATCATGGGCGCGGCCGCCTTCGTAATGGCCGAGTTCCTCGCGGTACCCTACGCGCAGGTTGCGCTATGGGCTCTCATACCAGCGCTCCTCTACTACGTATCCGTCTTTGCCGCGGTGCACTTCGAAGCGCGGCGTTACAAGATCGCAGGGGTACCGAAGTCGGAGCTGCCCCGGTTTAGTGCCGTGATGCGCGAGCGCGGTCATCTCTTTATCCCCATTCTCGTCGTGCTGATCGGGCTGACCGCGGGCTACTCGGCGCCCCTCTGCGCGCTGATCGGTGCGTTGTTCTGCATTCCGCTTGCGCTGCTCCGCGCAAGCACCCGCGCCGACATCACCTGGAAAACCGTCTTCGAGGCATTGAATGACGGTGCGCGAAACACGCTTGCGGTCGCGATGGCCTGCGCCTGCGCAGGATTGGTCATTGGCAGCGTCACCATTACCGGGCTGGGCATCGAATTCACACAGGCGGTGATAGGCCTTGCAAAAGACGCCCTGTTTCTGGCTCTTCTCCTGACAGCAATCGCGGGCATCATCCTCGGCATGGGCATGCCCACGACGCCGGCATACATCGTGATGGTGTCGCTGCTCGTGCCCGCACTGATCAAGCTCGGCGCGGTAACGCCTGCCGCTCACATGTTTGCGCTCTACTTTGCGATCCTGTCAGCCATCACGCCGCCGGTGGCACTTGCGGTCTTTGCTGCGGCCGGGCTCGCAAAAACCAGCATGTGGGCAGCGGGCTTTGCCGCAATGCGCGCCGCCGCACCGGCTTATATCGTGCCCTTCATGTTTGTCTATGAACCGTCTCTCCTGCTGCTCGTCAAAGACTGGGGTGATCAGTGGTTCCAGGTACTGCTCGCAGTGCTGTCGGCCACAGTCGGTGTCATTGCACTGGCGGGCGGGCTGTTTGGATGGTTCGCGGGGCCCACGCGCGCATGGCACCGTGTGCTGCTTGTGATTGGAGCCCTTGCGCTCATCAAACCAGGATCGATTACTGATTTGATTGGCCTGGCACTGCTTGCGATCGTTGTGATATCGCAGAAGATGGCGCCGGTAAAAGACCCGGCCTAGGGCCGGGGCGCGCCTCAGAAATCAAGCGTCTGCTGTCCACCCACCGCGGGGCCGGACGCGACCGGGATGGCGTTGGCCGCAGCCTCACGACGTCTCACCCCCTCACGCGTAGGGTTACGGCTGCCGTGCTTCTGGAAGATCTTAGTGGCCGCCTCGGTCGATTCAGGCGCCTTGCGCAAACTCCAGAGTTGATCGCGGGCTGCACGCGCCGCTGCAAGATGATCAACGATAGGGGCTGGATAGCTTGCCTGACCGAACTCATGCACCCAGCGCGCTACAAATTCGCCACCGGGATCCTGGTCCTGCCGCTGCTTCTCGGGGTTGTAGATGCGGATCGTATTGATGCCGGTGGTGCCGCTTTGCATTTGAACCTGCGGCCAGTGAATTCCGGGCTCATAGTCGGTGTACTGCCGGGCCAGATGCTCGCCGGTCAGCTTCCAGTGCAGCCAGAGGTGCTGACTGGCAAACGAGGTGAGCATCGCGCGCATTCGAAAATTGATCCAGCCGGTGTGCGCAAGGTAACGCATGCAGGCGTCCACAAAGGCAAATCCGGTTCGTCCCTTGCGCCAGGCATCCAGACGCGACTGTTCGTGGCAGCCGCCAGGGGCGGAGCGCAGTCGGGGAGGAAGCGGCAGAAAGCTGATCCGCCAGACGGGGATGAAGGGCAGCTGGTAACGCAGAGAATCGAGGTGGCGCCAGAACGGGCGACGACATGCGAGCGTGATGGAGCCGCGACCAGTCATCGCGCGACCGGAGCGCACGCACCACACCGTTCTGTGGCAACTGCTGCCACTCGATGTGGCTCGCCCGACACCAGGCGAGCACTCTGCGGTCACGCTGAAAGCTTTCCCAGTTGCCGGTTTCCTCGTGGCTGTGCAGAGAAAAATTGCCAAGCGACAGTCGAAGCTGCTCAAGCAGTGCCGGCATCTCGCCCTCCAGCACCAGCACTGGTAACCCCGCCAGGCGGGCGTCGCGCATGAACTCTCTCTTCGAGACAGTCAGCGTAGAACGCAGCATGCCGCCCGCTCGCATCGGGAAGCGCCCAGAGCAACGGCTCGAACACCACCAGCCCCAGCACCGGGCCGCGCATGGCCGCCGCGTTGAGCGCGGGGTGATCATGGAGTCGAAGATCGCGCTTGAACCAGACGACCTGAAGCAGGGCGTTAGACACGATGAAAATCAGTCAGGTACCCAGCAAAAGCGATGCCCCACGCTCTCCGATCATAATGGTCGCTGCATTGGTGTTGGCCGACACCACGCGCGGCATGACCGACGCATCGATGACCCTCAAACCTTCCACGCCCTGTACGCGCAGTTGGGGGTCGACCACGGCTCTCATGTCACTGCCCATCCGGCAGGTGCTGGTTGGGTGAAACACGGTCCCGCCGAACCGACGCGCAAAATCTTCCAGACCGGTTTCACCGGGAAGCTTCTCCTCCACCCAACGGCTGGCAAATGCCGGCTGTCGGTAGATTTCACGACACATCTGAAGCCCATCTACCAGCGTTTTGAGGTCACGTGACTCGCGCAGATAGTTGGCGGTGATGCGCGGGGCCTCAGCGGGATCGCTGCTTCGAATCCGGACAGATCCGGTCGATTCTGGCCGACACTGACAGACCGAAACCGTAAAGCCCGGATAGTCGTGTAGCGGCGTTCCTGGCTTGTCAACCGAGAGCGGCATCACATTGAACTGGATGTCGGCCCGGCCGCCCAGCGCCTGCGAGGTACAGGCGAACCCTCCCACCTGCCCGGCGCCCACAGTCAGAGGCCCCCGCGCGTTGACCAGCCACTGCCAGCCCATGCGGGCAAGCCCTGTGGCGCTCCGAACCTGGTTGTTGAGCGAGACAGGATTCTGCAGGCGCACAATCGTCCGGGCTTGATAGTGGTCCTGAAGATTTTCGCCCACTTCGGCGGCGTCATGGATCACCGGAATCCCAAGTGCGCGCAGATGATCGGCTGGCCCCACGCCGGAAAGCTGCAACAGCTGCGGTGACTGCAGGCTTCCTGCGGACAAGATGACATCGCCCTCGCAACGCCACTGCTTCGTCTCGCCGTTGACACGTGCCTGGACACCTACGGCACGCCCCGCCTCGAAGAGCACGCGTGAGACCAGGACGCCGGTTTGCAACGACAGACCAGCATGCTCTCTTACCGGATTCAAAAACGCAGCGGCTGCGCTGGAGCGCCAGCGCCCGCGAATCGACAACTGGTAGCGGCCTACACCGAACTCGGTGTGCGCATTGAAATCAGGATTGGCTGGCAACCCGTACTGTTCCGCCGCTTCGAGCCATGCAAGGCAACTGGGATCATCGTTACGCAACTCGCTTACACCTAACTCCCCGTCGGTGCCGTGGTATTCACTCGCCGGACCTCTAAAGCGTTCCGACTGGCGGAAATAGGGCAATACCTCGCGATAAGACCAACCCGTTGCCCCAGCGGCCGCCCAATCGTCATAGTCCGCATGCTGACCGCGAATGTAGATGAGGCCGTTGATCGAGCTCGAGCCCCCAACGATACGCCCGCGCGGCCAGATGATGCGTCGACTCCCGGTCTCGGCCTGCGCCTCGATTTCGAAGAGGCGCGAATAGCGCTCATCGAAAATAGTGCGGAAATAGCCTACCGGCAAACGCAGCCAGAAGGCGCCGTTCGGGCCCCCAGCCTCCAACAGCAGGACCCGGCGACCAGCGCGAACCAGCCGATTAGCCAGTACGCAGCCAGCCGATCCGGCACCTACGATGATGTGATCCCAGCGACCCGCTGACACGAGAGGTTCCTCAGCCCTTTACGGCATTGAGGAGAAGAGAGGTGTCGAAGTAGGTCTTCGCCGGTACCGGATTCTGGATGCCGCCCACCCGCGCATAAAAATCAGTGACCTGTTGCAACCAGCCCAGAGCGGTACCGTCCTGGTAAAGCTTGCGCCATTCGGCAGCCGGGTAATAGCGCGAGGCCTTGAATTGCTCCTGCAGCTCCTCGAGGGGAACCTGGGCGTAGTTCTTGGCCTGGATCACCGGCAGGATCTCGCCGGAGTTGCGAATCAGATCGTCGTTGGAGGCCGCCCAACCGCGAACGACACGCTCGAGAATGGGACGATTTTTTTCGTAGTAATCGGCTCGCACAGCCCAGCCTCCCACAATGGCCGACTTCGGGAAATAAGCCGAGGCATCGACCAGCATTTTGGCCGACGGAACCCGGGCCCGAACCTGAATATTGAAGGGCACCCACAGCGCCACTGCAGGCACCGCGCCCGAGATGAAACTGGTCACCGCTACCGGCATGCCCTGATTCACCAGTTCAACATCTTTGGCCGGGTCGAGACCGTTGGCACGTAGCGCTGCATCCGCAAACACATGGGCAGTCGTGCCGAGCGTGGTCGCGATTTTTCTGCCTTTCAAATCTGCCCAGCTCTTGATGCCCTGGTCTTCACGAACCCAAAGCTGCGCGGTGGCGAACTCGATATTGTTGATAAGAAAAGCCTTGCCCTGTCCGCGCGCCGGGAAGTTCGAAATGACCGCGCCTGTGGAGAGCATGTCCAGGCTGCCGCCAATCATGGCGTTGAACAGTTCAAGCCCGGTGTTGAACTTCACCGGATCAAACTCGATCGCTTCATTGGCCCAATGCCCACGATGCACACCGGTCCAGATCTGGCCGGTGACCGCAAGCGTGTCCACGTAGCCGACCCGGATCCGGGTTCGCTGCTGTGCAATGGCGGGGGCACCCACGCCTGCCAGGCCCAGGGCCGAAGCCCCTGCCACCATCAATTGGCGGCGGTCGGTCTTGATCCGGTGACTCATCTTGTCTCCCTTTGCCGGTATCGGCCGGCGGTGTTGGTGAAGAGGCCATATCCCGCCATCGTGCAGCGACACTGCACTTCAGGCGGCATTCGAAGCGGCTGAGCCGAGTTGTTGCTGTACCTCGTACTCGGCCATGACCAGATCGCGTACGTGAGCCTTGAGTGCACCGAACTCCGGTGTTTCATGAAGCCCCTCCCGACGCGGGTAAGCAAACGGAACATCGATGATGGTCTTGATGCGGGCGGGTCGGGCGGTGACCACCACGATTCGCGAGGCGAGGTAAACCGCCTCATCGACCGAGTGGGTGATCATCATCACCGTCTTGCCTTCCCGTTCAAGCACTTCAAGCAGCAGCGTCTGCATCCTGGAACGTGTTTGCGCATCCAGTGCGCCGAAAGGCTCGTCCATCAGCAGAAAATCAGGTTGGGCCGCATACGCGCGGGCAATGGCCAGGCGCTGCCGCATGCCACCTGAAAGCGTTTTCGGAAATGCCTGCGCAAAATCGGCAAGCCCCATCAGCTCGAGATATTTCTGGCACACGCGTTGCTGCTCGGACGCCGGCACACGGCTGCTTTTGAGTCGCAGGCCGAACAGGATGTTGTCGCGCACGCTCAACCAGGGAAAAACACCATATTCCTGGAATATCACGCCGCGGTCGCGCCCTGGCCCGGAAACAGGCTGCCCGTCCAGCGTAACGCTCCCGGAGCTTGGTCGCACGAATCCCGCCACGATATTCATGAGCGTGGTTTTGCCGCAGCCTGATGGCCCCACGATGCAAATAAACTCCTGATCGTAAATGGAAAGAGAAACACCTTCCACCACGCGAAGCACGCCACGCTCGGTCTCGAAATCCACCGACACGTCGTCAAAAACGATACGGGGATCGCTCACAACACACTCTCCTTCATTGGGCCTCCACCCGGTCCTGCCAGCGAATCAGCCGGCGGGTGAGCGCGCGCAGCGCAAGGTCCATGCTGAGAGCAACCGTTCCGATACAAACGATTCCGACATAAATCACGTCGATCTGGAAAAACGATCCGGCACTTTGAATAAGCGCCCCAAGGCCCTGCTGAGCCGCCACCAGTTCGGAGGCCACCAGCGTCGCCCACGCCACACCCAGGGCCACCCGCAGCGCGGTGAGGATATGCGGCATGGTAAGCGGCACAATCACCTTGAAAAAGATCTCGCGGTCGCTCGCTCCCAGCGTACGCGCCACCTTGATGAAGATGGGACTGATCTGTGCCACGCCCTCATACATGACGATGACACCTGCGAAGAAGCTCGCGTAAAAAAGGATGATGACCTTCGCAGGCTCATCAATACCGAAATAAACCACCACCAGCGGGATCAGCGCAATCGGCGGAAGAGCGCGAAAGAAGTTGATGAGCGGATCGAGAAAAGTGCGCGCACTCCGGTACCAGCCAATCAAAAACCCAACTGGCACGGCAAGCAGGATGCCAAGGAGCACGCCCAGCGTGACGCGCTGCGTCGATCGCAGAATGTCGATGGCGAGCCGATCTCCAAATAAAAGGCTCGTGAGCTTGCTCCCGACCTGGGCAGGCGTGGGCATCAGCCCCTGATTGACCAGACCCGACACCGCAACCGCATGCCAAACTGCGATCAGCAGGCACCAGGGCAGCATGAGCAGTGCAGCGTGGCGCAAGAGCTTGACGATGAGGGTCTCCGGGATTGTTGTGCTTTGGCCGCGAAGATACACTAGATGCGCTCTCTCAACACTCTGCCCGTTCAGTTCCGAAAGACCCGCCGCGTGCCACGAATCGCGCTTCAGGTTCACCCCTCCGATAATGTCGTTACGCTGATCGACGATCTGGTTGACGAACCGAGTACGCGCTGCGGACTCAGACTGCGCGAACCAATCGCCTTCGGACACAAGGCCGCCACGCGAAATATCGCCGAGGGCGAGCCTGTCATCAAATATGGCGTGACCATCGGGCATGCCACCCGGGCCATTGAAATGGGCGACCATGTCCACATCCATAACTGCCGCTGACTCACCGCCGGGGTTTGCGGGTTACGTTCGTGCGGACGGCCGGGTCGGAGTGCGCAATCACCTGGCCCTGGTGTCCACGGTGGCGCTTGCCAATCGAATCGCCGAACTGTCGGCAGAGCGGTTCGACGCTGCGAGGGGACCGGGTACTGACCCTGTCTTACGGATACAAGGCGAGTTTCAGCGCGGACTGCAAACCGTCGATGCAGCGCTTCAGGATGAGGTGCTCTTCAGGCTCATCAGCCATCCCAACGTGGGAGCAGCGGTCGTTCTGTGCCATGACCGAAGTACGGCACAACGCTGGGCAAAGCGGCTGGAAGGCCAGACCACGCCCGTACGCGTCCTGGCGGTGATGGCGCATCAAGGTATCAACGACGCAATTGTTCAAATCGTAAACGCGCTGACCGACCTCGCTGCCTTGCTAAAGCCCATGCGACGCGGCTGGTGCGCCTTTTCCCGCCTCACCTTCGCACTCGAATGCGGTGGGTCGGATGCCTCCAGTGCGGTATGTTCCAATCCGGCCATTGGACGGTTTGTAGATCGCGCCGTCGCGCTTGGCGCGAGCGTGATCGTCTCAGAAACCGCAGAGTTCATAGGCGGCGAAGAGGTGGTGCGCGCCCAGTCGGCCAATGCCGATATCGCAGAACGAATCATCGACCGAATCGCCCGCACCGAGTCGCGTATGACCAGCGATGGTGACCGGTATCGGGGCACCAATCCCACCGCAGAAAATATCGAAGCAGGTCTCACCACGCTTGTCGAAAAGACCATGGGGGCGCTATGCAAGATCGGGCGCGCATCGTTCGTCGACTGTCTGAATTTTGGACAACCCCCCTCGCAGGCCGGGCTTTCCTTTATGGATACCCCGTTTTTCAGCCCCTGTTCGATCACCGGGATGGTGGCAGCCGGGGCGCAGATCACGCTGTTTTCAATGGGTGTCTTCAATCCGTCGGGTAACCCGCTTGCCCCTACGCTCAAGGTATGCGGCAACCCGGATACCGTCAGCCGATGGTCTGATGGAATCGATGTGGCGCTGGTCGATCTGATCGAGGGGCGGATCACTCTCGACGCGGCGGGTGAGCGCGTGCTGGAGGCGGTTCTCGGCGTGGCGGGTGGCGAACGAACGTACACCGAATCCTGGGGCGAGGGCCAGTTCATGATTCCTCGCGAGTTGCCAACATTTTGATGCGGGCGACGAGCGCGCAGACCGAGAGACACACGTGCTACGCGAACGCATAGAAGGCAAATGGATAGACTGCTTTACTGAGGTCTTCACGCTCTGCGGCGTACGGGCGGGTGACGCGGTTGCCATCTTGTCGGAAACCCAGTCCCGGCCGATCAATGTAGAACTCGCCGAACTGGCGCTTCACGCCCTCAGGGCACGGGCCTTTCACCTCGTCCTGCCCAGCCCGCGGCTCAGCGCGCCGGCACCGGGGTTGGACGGAAGAAGGCAGTGCGCCGTCGAGGGTAGTCACTCTATCGTCGGGGGGCACGTCGCCAGTCGCGCATCAGACGATGACCACCACCGCGAACTGGACCTCTCGCCGCCCCCCGCGCGCGCATGACAGCGGTCGAGCTGGCCGAGGGATTTCCCGAAGCAT
>Ga0169931_10013520_pt1 | contig 11136 bp, 11 predicted proteins | sample Kivu_15m_20L_FD_129675 | JGI IMG/M metagenome (GOLD analysis project Ga0169931, IMG submission 129675) | Freshwater microbial communities from Lake Kivu, Western Province, Rwanda to study Microbial Dark Matter (Phase II) - Kivu_15m_20L... | ecosystem: Environmental > Aquatic > Freshwater > Lake... | reverse complement strand
TCGCGGGGCGGGGGGGGCGTGGGGGAGGTGCGGAAAAAAAGGGGTGAAGTCGCCCTAGCGTCGAATCCCACATTGTGAATAATTTCACAATGTCATCGGGCACGCCGTGCCCCGCCTTGGCCCATGGGAGGGGGATTGACCCTTTCGCTGTCATGCTGCTCCTTGCTGCCGCGTCGATGGAATCGCAGGTCGAGAGTTTCTTCCCGATTTTCGTCTACCTGATCGTGGTGCTGGGCTTGGCGGGATCGATCCTGGTGCTGACGCATTTGCCGTGGATCAAGCCGTGGAAGAAGACGGACGTCAAGTCGATGCCGTACGAGTCGGGCATGGACCCGATCGACGACGCGCGGCAGCACGTTGACGTGAAGTTTTACTTGATCGCCATTTTGTTTCTCGTGTTCGACGTCGAGCTGTTGTTTCTTTATCCGTGGGCGGTGGCGGCTTATGCGAAGACGGGGGGCATCCCGCCCGAGGTGCGGACGATCGTCTTCGGGTCGATGCTCGGGTTTCTGGCGATTGCGGCGATCGCGTACATCTACGAATGGCGGCGAGGAGGATTTCAATGGCGGTGAATCTGCCGGAAAACGTCGTCGTTTCCCAGCTCAACGTCGTTTCCAACTGGGCGCGGGCCAATAGTTTGTGGCCGATGCCCTTCGCCACGGCCTGCTGCGGCATCGAGCTGATGGCGACCGCCTCGTCGCGCTACGACCTGGCCCGGTTCGGGGCCGAGGTGATGCGGTTCAGCCCGCGGCAGTGCGATTTGATGATCGTAGCGGGTCGCGTGGCGATGAAGATGCTGCCGGTGCTGCAGCGGATTTGGCTGCAGATGCCCCAGCCGAAGTGGTGCATCTCGATGGGGGCCTGCGCCTGCTCGGGGGGCGTGTTCGACACGTACGCCGTGGTGCAGGGCGTGGACCGTTTTATTCCGGTCGACGTCTACGTGCCGGGTTGTCCTCCGCGGCCGGAGCAACTGATCCAGGGCGTGATGGACTTGCAGGAAAAGATCAAGCGCGGGGGGACGATGGCGGGGGCCGAGTTCGCCTCCCGGTCGACTCCCGAGGGTCCGGCGAAGTTCGATCCGGGCGACGTGCGGCGGTCGGTGTTCCGCGAGGCGCCGACGGCAGACGCGCGGCAGATGTCCGAGCGGCGGTAGGCCGACGGCGACGAGTCCGCGGCGACGAGTCCGCGGCGGGGGATCGGGTCGCAGGGCGTACGGACGTCTTTAGGGAACCAGGGGTCGAGTGCCAGAATGGACGTCGGTTTCTTCGAGCAGTTGGCGCAGGCGTTGCCTGCCGGGGCGTTGCAGACCAGCAGTTTTCGCGACAACGAGCGGCTGCAGGCGGCGGCCGGCAGCGTCCATGCGTGCTTGACGTTGCTCAAGGAGCGTCACGGGTTCGACATGCTGATCGACATGACGGCGGTCGACTACCTGTACTATCCGGATGCGACCGATCGCTTCGGGGTGATTTACGCGTTGCTGAACCTGGCGGAGGGTCGGCGGCTGATCGTCAAGACGATGCTCAACGAGCCCAAGCTCGAGCTGCCCAGCGTGGTCGGCTTGTGGCGCGGGGCCGACTGGATGGAGCGAGAGATTTTCGACATGTACGGCATCCGTTTCACGGGACGCCCGAGCTTGCAGCGGATTCTGATGCCTCCGGAATTCGCCGCCTTCCCGCTGCGCAAGGACTACCCCTTGCGGGGTCGCGGGGAGCGGCATAACTTCCCGGTGATCACCCGCGCCGAGAGTTGATCGGCGGCGGCCGCCGGGTCGCGCCGCCGAAGCCTGCCGCCTCCGTTCACGCCGTCTCCGCAGACGCCTCCGTTCACGAAGCAGACCGTCATGCCGCTCGCCGAAGTCGAATCGCTCGTCGCGTCCGGTCCGCAGGAGCGGGAGTTCCACTGGACGCTCAATTTCGGACCCCAGCATCCAGCCACGCACACGACGCTGCGTCTGCTGCTGACGCTGGACGGCGAGAAGGTGCTGAAGGCGGCGCCCGACATCGGCTACTTGCACAGCGGGTTCGAGAAGCTGGGCGAGGATCTCGACTTCAACCAGTACGTGACGATCGTCGATCGGATGAACTACATCTCGCCGATCGCCAACGAGATCGCCTGGCACCATGCGGTGGAAAAGCTGCTGGACATCGAGCTGACGCCCCGCGGCAAGTACGTGCGGACGATTTTCGCCGAGTTGATGCGGATTCAGGACCATTTGCTGAACGTGGGGACGTGCGCCCTCGACCTGGGGGCCTTCACGGCGTTTCTCTATTTTTTCACGCAGCGCGAGCGGATTTACGACATCTGCGAGCTGGCCTCGGGCCAGCGGTTCCACAGCAGCTTCAGTCGGGTGGGCGGCTTCATGGCCGACGTCTCGCTGGAGTGGGTGAACAAGGTCCGCGACTTCGTGAAGGGCTTCCCCCAGGCGTACGCCGACGTCTCGAAACTGCTCAACCGCAACCGCATTTTCATCGAGCGGACCAAGGGCATCGGAACGCTCTCGCGCGAGGACGCGATCGACCTCAGCTGCACCGGCCCGATCGCGCGGGCCAGCGGCGTGGTCCGCGACTTGCGCAAGGACGAGCCCTATCTGGCGTACCCCGACTTCGATTTCAAGGTGATCTGCGGCAAGGCCGGCGACTGCTACGCGCGGTACATGGTGCGCATGCTGGAGATGCTCGAGAGCCTGAAGATCGTCGAGCAGGCGGTGGAGAACCTTCCCGCCGGGCCGATCAACGCCGACGTCACCGGCAAAGTCTCGCTCCCTGAGAAGATGGAGGTTTACGGCAGCATCGAGGGGCTGATCCACCATTTCGAGATCTCGATGCCCAATCGCGGCGTGCCCACGCCGACCGACGAGGTGTACGCGGCCACGGAATCGCCCAACGGCGAGTTGGGCTTCTACCTCGTCGCCGACGGCTCCAACCGCGCCTACCGGGCCCGCACGCGGCCTCCCTCGTTCATCCACTTCGCCACGTTCCCGCACCTGATCGCCGGCCACACGCTGAGCGACGTCGTCGCCGTGTTGGGCAGCCTCAACATCATCGCCGCGGAGCTTGACCGATGAGCGTTCTGTCCGACAGCATGCGGGAGAAAATCGCCGCGTACCTGCCGCGCTATCCGCAGAAGCAGGCGGTGACGCTGCCGGCGCTCCACGTGATTCAGGACGAGCTGCGGTGCGTCCCGCAGGCGGCCCTTGCCGAGGTGGCCGAGATGCTCGAACTGCATCCGTCGCAGGTCCACGATACGCTCAGTTTCTACGGGTTCTTCCGCCATGAGAGCACGCCCCTGGGGACCCACCGCCTGTGGGTCTGCCGCAGCATCAGCTGCATGCTCCGCGGCGGCGAGGAACTGCTCGCGGAATTGAGCGAGAAGTTGGGGATCAAGCCCGGCGAGACGACCGCCGACGGCCGGGTGACGCTCGAATTCGCCGAGTGCCTCGGCAAGTGCGAAGGGGCCCCCTGCGTGCTGTGGGACGACGAGTGCCACGGGAATCAGTCGGTCGAGTCGGTGCTGCAACTGATCGCCGCGGAGAACGGAGCCACGCATGACTGACTCTCCCCTCGCGCTGCTCGCCCGGGTCAACCGCCCCGACAGCCAATCGCTCGCCTCGTATCTCGCCGACGGCGGATACTCCGGCTTCCAACGGGCCCTCGGCATGTCGCCCGGCGACGTCACCGACCTGGTGAAGCGTTCGGGCTTGCGGGGACGCGGCGGAGCCGGCTTTCCGTGCGGGCTGAAATGGTCCTTCCTGCCGAAGGACCATCCCGGGCCGGTGTACATGTGCGTCAACGCCGACGAGAGCGAGCCGGGCACCTTCAACAACCGCATTCTGATGGAGCACGATCCCCACCAGCTGCTGGAGGGGATCATGATCGGGTGCCGCGGCACCCGCGCGACCACCGCCTACGTCTACCTGCGGTACGAGTACGGGCGGAGCTTCCGCACGCTGGAGCGGGCGATCGCCGAGTGCTACGCCCAGGGGCTGCTCGGCCGCAACGTCCAGGGGAGCGACTTCTCCCTCGACATCCACGTGCACCGCGGCGCGGCGGCCTACATTTGCGGCGAGGAGACGGGGCTCATCGAGAGTCTCGAAGGGAAGCGGGCCTGGCCGCGGATCAAGCCGCCGTTTCCCGCCGTCGAGGGGGCGTTTCGCAAGCCGACGGTCGTCAACAACGTGGAAACGCTCTGCTGCGTCAAGCACATTTTCGACCGCGGCGTGGAGTGGTTCCAGTCGATCGGCGTGCCGCCCGATCCGAACAACCCCCGCGACGCCGGCAGCTACGGTCCGAAGCTGTACCAGGTGAGCGGGCACGTGAACAATCCCGGCTGCTGGGAGCTGCCCCTGGGCGTCACCGCGCGGCAGCTGATCGAGGACTACGCCGGCGGCGTGTGGAAGGGGCGGCAGGCGAAGGCCGTCGTTCCGGGAGGCTTGAGCACCGGCTTCATGACCCGCGAGGAGCTCGACACGCCGCTTGATTTCAACGGACCGGGTCGGGTCGGCTGCCTCGGTCTGGGGACGGCCGCGATGGTCGTGATCGACGACGCCACGAGCATGGTCGACGTCCTGTACAATAGCTGCCGGTTCTACGCCCACGAGTCGTGCGGCCAGTGCACGCCCTGCCGCGAGGGGACGTCGTGGATGACGAAGATCCTCCACCGCATCCGCACGGGGCAGGGGACGCTGCGCGACCTCGACCTGCTCGCCGAGGTCGCCGGATCGATCGGCATCATGCCGGGCACGACGATCTGCGGCCTGGCCGACGGGGCGGCGTGGCCGGTGAAGAACGCCATCCAGAAGTTCCGCCACGAGTTCGAGGAGTACGTCGCGCAAAAGCGGACCAGCGCGGATCCGCTGCGCGAACTGGTCGGGGCCCATTGAGGACCGCCGTCCGTTTTCGACCCCGTTCGCCGCCGCACCCGCTTCAGCGACTCCGTTTCCCGCACGCCTTGCCCGCGCCGCGCACGCTCCGCCCCCGCCACCCTCTCGCACGCAAGACCACATGGCCACGGTCACTATCAACGGACACGACATCGCGATCGGCGACGACGAGCGTCTGAACGTCGTCCAGGCCGCCCAGCGCGCCGGCGTGGAGATTCCCCACTACTGCTGGCACCCTTCCTTGTCGGTGGTGGCCAGCTGCCGCATGTGCCTGGTGGAGATCGGCGAGAAAAAGCCCGACGGTGCCGTGTCGATGATGCCGAAGGTGGTTCCCGCCTGCCAGACGCCCGCCAAGGCGGGCACGGTCGTCGTGACCGACAGCAAGAAAGTCAAGGACGCCCAGGCGGCGACCCTCGAGTACCTGCTGCTGAACCACCCGCTCGATTGTCCGACCTGCGATCAGGCCGGCGAATGCTTTCTGCAGGATTACAGCTTCCGCTACGGCCGCGGCGAGACCCGTCTCCGCGAACCGAAGACGATCAAGCACGACAAAGACCACATCGGCGACCAGATCACGCTGTTCACCGACCGCTGCGTGATGTGCTCGCGGTGCGTGCGATTCACCCGCGAGATCAGCGGCACGGGCGAACTGCAGATCGTCAATCGCGGCACGCACGCCGAGATCGACGTCTATCCCGGCAACCCGTGCAACAACAAGCTCGCCGGCAACGTGGTCGATCTGTGCCCGGTGGGCGCGCTGTGCAGCAAGGATTTTCTGTACAAGCAGCGGGTGTGGTGGCTCAAGACGCGCGACAGCGTCTGCCCGGGGTGCAGCACCGGGTGCAGCATCCACGTCGATCAGAACGAGGACCGCGTCCACCGCTTGCGACCCCGGTCGAATCCCCAGGCCCAGGGGGATTTCATGTGCGACGAGGGGCGGTTCGGCTTCAAGTACCTCCACGCCCCCGAGCGGCTGATGTCGCCGCTGCGGAAGTCGCCGCCCGTCGATGGCGACGCCGCGGCCGACGCCGCCGCCGGCGGTTCGCCCTGGCCGGCGATCGTCGACCACGTCCGCGACGAACTGAAGCAGATCGCCCGGAAAACTCCCCAGGCGATCGCGGCGATTCTCTCCCCGTGGATGACGTGCGAAGAGGCGTACCTTCTTGCCGGCTGGCTCGCGCGGCTGTCGCCGAAAATCCGCGTGGTTCCGGGACCCGTGCCGGTCGCGGGCCATGACGATCGCTACCCGAAGAATTGGCGGGGCGAGCCGCAGGAGCCGACGCGGTTCACCATCCGTGCGGAAAAGTGCCCCAACCGTCTGGGCGTGGCCGCCGTGATCGACCACTTCCAGCCCGAACCCGACAGTTTTGCCGCCGTGCTGGACGCCGCACGGCAGGGGCGGCTGCACGCCGCGTACGTCGTCGGCGGCGGCCCGCCGGGCTGGCTCGACGACGAGGCGGCCCGGGCCCTGGCAAACGTGCGGATGCTCGTCGTGCAAGACATCCTCCCCTCGCCCGCCTCGGAGGCCGCGCACGTCGTGCTGCCGGGGGCGTCGTTCGCCGAGAAGGAGGGGACCTACGTCAACCACGCGGGGCTGGCCCAGATGATCGCGCGGTCGATTCATCCGCTCAGCGAGGGCTACAACGACGCGCGGATTTTCATGGAACTCGCCCAACGAGAAGGCTTGTTCAACGCCCGGGCGATGCGGCAGGAGATGGCCCGCGCGATTCCGGCCTTCAAGCCGCTGGCGGCCGGGGATTTGGGCCCGCAGGGAGCATGGTTGCCGGCGTTGCGACCGCTGGCCCCGGAACCGGTCGCAGGAGGCCGAGCATGATGGAGACGCCGCTGGTCGTGTGGGGGGTGAAGATCGGCATCGTGCTGGGGATGATCCTCACGTCGTGCGCCTATCTCATCTACATCGAACGCAAGCTCGCGGCCTACATGCAGGACCGGATCGGCCCCAACCGGGTCGGCCCGTTCGGCCTGCTGCAACCGCTGGCCGACGGCATCAAGTTCATTCTCAAGGAAGACGTGGCTCCGCGGCACGCCGACCGGTTCCTGTTCTTTCTCGCGCCGACGCTGGCGATCATCAACACGATGCTCGCGTTCTCGGTGGTGCCGTTCGGGCCGACGTCGAGCGATCCAAGCCAGTGGCAGAGCGTGATCGCCCCCGGCGTGGACGTGGGGATCGTGTTCATTTTCGCGGTCGGCAGCCTGGCCGTGTACAGCATCATCCTCGGCGGCTGGTCGAGCAACAACAAGTACAGCCTGCTGGGCGCGCTGCGCTCCAGCGCCCAGGTGATCAGCTACGAAATCCCCCTGGGCACCTCGATTCTGGGCGTGGTGCTGCTGGCCAGTTCGCTGAATCTGGAAGACATCGTCCACTTCCAGGCTGCCGGCGGGTTCTGGCAGTGGAACGTCTGGACGCAGCCCCTCGCGGCGCTGATCTTCGCCGCCAGCGCCCTGGCCGAATCGAATCGCCTGCCGTTCGACCTCCCCGAGTGCGAGCAGGAACTCGTCGGCGGCTACCACACGGAGTACTCGGCGATGAAATTCGCCATGTTCTTCCTGGGCGAGTACACGCACGTGATCACCATCAGCTTCCTGATGGCCGTGCTGTTCCTCGGCGGCTGGCATTTTCCGTGGATCGCCGAGCAAGCGAGCTCCTACGCGGGGGCGTGGGCGGTCAAATGCGGCGTGCTGGGCTTGAAGGTCTTCGCGCTGATCATTCTGATCATGCTGATCCGCTGGACGATCCCGCGGTTCCGCTTCGACCAGCTGATGGGTCTGGCCTGGCAATCGCTCGTTCCGCTGTCGTTTCTCAATGTGCTCGCCGTGATGTGCGTCAAGCAGTTCGAGTGGCCGCTCTGGACGCTGTCCGTCGCGTCGCTCGCCCTGCTGTTCGGAGCCGCGGCGCTGAAGGGGATGGCGGTGCAGCGTCGCCTGCAGTCCGCCGGCCGTTCGCCGTCGCCGCCGTCCGTCGCCGCCGCGACCGCCCTCGGCAAGGCGTAATTCGAGGCTACTTGCTATGTCGATTGAAGAACAAGACGTCAGCTGGGTCGAAGAGCCGACCATCGGCCTGTGGGAAGCCATGTACCTGCCGGCGATCGCCAGCGGACTGGCGACCACCATCCGCCACGCCTTCCAGAAGCCGGTCACGCAGCAGTACCCGGAGGTGAAGCCCGACCTGCCGCTGAACTACCGCGGCGTGCACCGGCTCAACCGCGACGAGCAGGGCCGCGTGAAGTGCGTGGCGTGCATGCTCTGCGCCACGGCCTGCCCGGCCCGCTGCATCGACATCGTCGGGGCGCCCACTCCGTGGGCAGACCGCGACAAGTATCCGACCAAGTTCGAAATCGACGAGCTGCGGTGCATCTACTGCGGCATGTGCGAGGAAGCCTGCCCCGTCGACGCGATCGAGTTGACGTCGATTTACGACCTTACCGGTCTCAGTCGGCAGGAAATGGTGTTCGACAAAGAAAAACTGCTCAGCGTGTACGACGAGACGATCCAGAGCGGCAAGGATCCCGCGCGGACCGCGCGGGGCGTGCTCGGACCGGCTGCTCAAAACCTGGTGCCACCCGAAAAACTGGCGGCCCCGATTGACGAACTTCCCCCTGCCAGATGATGCTTGCGAAGCGTCGCGGAGCGTGCAAGGAGATCCCCACGCGCGACGCCCCGATGGCCTGCGGCCGGCTCCCGAAGCCGCCCGCCGGAGCCCGGCGTCGCGGCGGGGAGGCGAAAAAAAGCTGGCGCCCTGTGCCGACCCGTGCCGCGGCTCGGCGCGGGCCGCTCCCCGACGCCGTGCGGAGGGGGGCGGATCGCGCCCTCGCGGGCGGCAGTCGACGGCGTCGGCTGCTCCCGAAGCCTGGGCCCCGAAGCCTGGGCCCCGAAGCCTGGGCGGCTGTGCGGACCTCCCTTCCTGTTGACCGAAAGCGATCCTTGTGATTCCCCTGGCGTTGGCCGATCGCGGTGCGACAATTTCGCCCCTGGCGTTGGGCGTGCCCATTCTTCTGGGAGTCGTCGGCTACCTGCTGGCCGCCGCCTCGCCGCAGCGGCGGCGGAGCCTGCCGGGACTGCTGTGCCTGCTGGGGGCCGTCGTCGCGGCGTGGTTCGCCTGGTGGCAACTGACGGGCAATCTGGCCGAGGACGTGCTGTTCACCAGCTTTGCGGGATTGATGGGCGCGGCCGGTTGCGGCATGCAGGTGGAGTCGTCGCCCGTCTATTCGGCGTTGTGGTTCGCACTGGCGATTCTGGCCACTTGCGGGCTGTTTCTCGTGCAAGGCGCGGCGTTCATCAGCGCCGCGACGATCATCGTGTACGCCGGGGCCATCGTCGTCACGTTCCTGTTCGTGATCATGCTGGCCCAGCAGACGGGCAAGTCGCTCTACGACGTGCGGCTCATGCAGCCGATGGCGGCGGTCGTGTCGGGGGGGCTGCTGCTGGCGGCCCTGGTCTTCGCCATCCGCCAGCCCGCTCCCGCCGCATCGACCGCGGCTCCGCCGGGCGTCACCGCCAGCGCGCCGACGCCGGAAGACGCCAGCACCATCGCCGTGCTGGGGAGGTCGTTGTTCGTCGACCATTTGCTGGCGGTCGAACTCTCCAGCGTTCTGCTGCTGGTCGCCATTTTCGGCACCCTGGTAATCGCCCTGCAGTCGCGGGAGCCGCAGCGATGAACGTTCAACTCTCCGATTCGCTGCTGATCAGCGCGGTGCTGTTCGTGCTGGGGACGCTGGGATTCCTCACGCGTCGGAATCTGATCGTGATGTTCCTGTCGGCCGAACTGATGCTGCAGGCCGTCGCGCTCAATCTGATCGCCTTCGGCAGGGCGCACGGCAACTACCACGGGCAGTCGTTCACCGTGTTCGTGCTGACGGTGGCCGCCTGCGAGGCCGGCATGGCCCTGGTGCTGTTTCTGGCGCTCTACCAGCGGGCGAGTTCGCTCGACGTCAGCCTGTGGCACGACCTTGGCGAGACCGACGCCGAGGAGGTCGATCCCGACCTCTTCGACGCGGAGGGCCTGGTTCCGGCGGAAGTCGTTCGCGATCGCAAGTTGACTCCGGCCGGTCGCGAGCCAGCGCTCACGCGGTCCGCGACGACGGCGGCGCCGGCCAAGAAGGGAGCCTCCAAGCGTGGCTGATGGGCTTTTGTGGTGCATTCCCGGGGCGCCCCTGCTGGCGGCGGTCCTGCTCGCGCTGTTCGGCAAGACGGCGCTGCGATCTTCCAGCCCGCTGCCGTGCATCGTCGGCGTGGGGGTCTCGGCCGTGTTGTCGCTCGCGCTGCTCGCCACGCGGAACGTCGCCGAGGAGCCGATCCGCACCACGGCCTATCGCTGGCTGTCGGTCGGCGACCTCACGATCGACGTGACGCTGCAGGCCGACGCACTGAGTTCCATGATGCTGGCGATGGTCACCGGCGTCGCTCTGCTGGTGGCGATCTACGCCACGGGCTACATGCACGGCGATCCCGGCCAGCCGCGGTTCTTCGCCGCGGTCAGCCTGTTCGTCTTTTCGATGACGATGCTCGTGCTGAGCGCGAATCTGCTGCTGCTCTACGTCTTCTGGGAGGCGGTGGGGTTGTGCAGCTACCTGCTGATCGGCTTCTGGTTCGAGAAGCCGGCCGCGGCCGCGGCCGCCAAAAAAGCGTTTCTCGTCAATCGCATCGGCGACTTCGGCTTCGCGCTGGGAATCTTTCTCACCTGGCTGCTCGTCGGCACGGCGCTCGATTGGCATCCTCCGGCGGGAAGTCAGTTGCTCGATTACGCGACCGTCTTTCAGGCGGCCGGGTCGATCGCCCGGGAGCATCCCGCACTCCTGACGACGGCGTGCTTGCTGCTGTTCGCGGGAGCGGTCGGCAAGAGCGCCCAGTTTCCCCTGCATGTCTGGCTGCCCGACGCGATGGAGGGTCCCACGCCCGTCAGCGCCCTGATTCACGCCGCCACGATGGTGACCGCCGGCGTCTACATGACGTGCCGACTCTCGCCGCTGTTCCTGCTGGCCCCATCGGCCCAAGCGACCGTCGCCGTGATCGGCGGCGTGACCGCGCTGCTGGCCGCGCTGATCGCACTCACCCAGTACGACCTGAAGCGGATCCTCGCCTACTCGACGGTCAGCCAGTTGGGCCTGATGTTCGCCGCCCTCGGCGCCGGCGCGGCGGGCCGGGACCTGCTGCCGGCCGCCGCCATCGCGGCGATGTTCCACCTGTTCACCCACGCGTTTTTCAAGGCGCTGCTGTTCCTCGGGGCCGGCAGCGTGATG
>Ga0169931_10013519_pt1 | contig 11136 bp, 5 predicted proteins | sample Kivu_15m_20L_FD_129675 | JGI IMG/M metagenome (GOLD analysis project Ga0169931, IMG submission 129675) | Freshwater microbial communities from Lake Kivu, Western Province, Rwanda to study Microbial Dark Matter (Phase II) - Kivu_15m_20L... | ecosystem: Environmental > Aquatic > Freshwater > Lake ... | reverse complement strand
TGGCGACCATGAAAGGTGCCGACTCAATTATTTTGACGCATTCCCCTCCTATTATTTTACTGGAGACGCAGCCAAAAGGGATGCCGAGGGAAGATACCGAATCATCGGTCGGGTTGATGATGTTATAAATGTTTCCGGACATCGTTTGGGTACAGCCGAAATCGAAAATGCTATCAACAGTGGGGCTAATGTTGTTGAATCAGCTGTTGTAGGATACCCACATCCGATCAAAGGCCAGGGCATTTATGCCTATGTCATCCTGGAAATGGATAAAAATGAGCCCGGGGCATTAGAGGATCAGAAAAATGAAATACAAAAAAGTATAGCCAGGATGATTGGAAAAATTGCACTTTGTGATGAAATCCAATTTGTGAAAGCCCTACCCAAAACCAGATCTGGAAAAATCATGAGACGAATCCTAAGAAAAATTGCAGAAAAAGATTGCGAGCAGTTGGGTGATATCAGCACACTTCTTGACCCCAGTGTTGTAGAAGAAATCAAAAAGCAACGCCTCAGTTCATTTTAATTAACTGCTGGCCCTTTGTTCCTAATTGAATTATGTAAATACCTGCTTCCAATGCCGACAGATCCAACTCCTCTTGACTTTGGTTGGATTCTTTTTCCCAAACCAATAAACCCAGCAGGTTGTAAATGCGAATCAGCCCTAAAGCAGTCTCCTCCTCTCCTTGCTTGATCCATACAGTAGAGCGGAAGGGATTGGGATAGACTGTCCATCCGTTTTGTCTCAACTCCTCGGTTTCAATCGAAACTTGCTGATCTTCTCCCTCCCAGCTATTTTCCTGACTATCTGTATTTTCTTCAACTGAATGAGACGCTAAACGCAACATGATAGCAGGATCTGATTCATTCCCAATCAATGAGTTAATTGCCCTAAATGTAAATTTAAAATTAGGCCGGTAATAACTCAATGTACCGGTTGTTTTAGCACAGAGATTTGAACTGCTAAGATTCGCTCTGGTGAAAATGGCACGATAGGAATTCAAAATGGTAGTGGGTACGATAGAATGGCTGGTATAAGAACTGTTGTTCCAACAAATAGTTACTAGTAAATTTTGACTGCCATTGTAAGGAAATGGAGTATTCAGGGTAAAATTATTCCAACCTACAAAAGTTGTTGCCGTAGCACTATAGGTAGAGGTGGCACCAGAAGGAGCGATGAAATTAGAATTACTAAAGACGGAAGAATTGGTATGGGAAAAGGTAATGGTAAAATTATTCATCGCCTGACTGGCAGCCGTAGATACCTGTATGGATAAAGTCTTCAGATAAGGATTGGTAGCAGACCAACCGGCGGCAGCCAATTCTGCACTTGTAAAAATATACTGTGTTCGTTCATCTGAAAATCCTGTGGCAAATGGATGCCCAGAATAGGCCTGTGTTCCCGATCCAATGGTAAGCTGAATGTCTGGTGGCGCAGCCGTGGTAAATGTGGAAGAATTACTAAAAGCACTGGTATTGGAAGCGCAATTGGTTTGAACTTGAAATTCATAATTGCTGGCTGCCTGCAAACCGGTAAGGGCTTTTGAATTTGTTGTGGAGGAACTATTGATCCATGTACTCGTCCCAACTACACGATACCTAAGGGTATAACTTAAAGCGCCGGAAACTGCTGTCCACCGCAGGGTTGCTGTAGTACTGCCAATCCCTGAAACAGAAAGGCCAGCTGCTATGTTACAAGGTGGAGCCAGCGTAGTAAAAATCAAAACATTTGAATAGACACTGTTATTTCCGTTACAAATGGTTAAAACCCTGAATTGATAAGAGGTGGAAGCATTTAACTGTGCAAGAGAAACTGAATTATTGCTCGTATTTCCAACTGTCCAGTTCGTTGCAGCTGCGGTTTTGTATTCATACTGATATGAAAGAGCAGCTGCAACTGTAGACCAGCTTATCAATGCAGAATTAGAACTAATCATTGTCGGGCTGAGTTGTGCTACAGGATCGCAAACCACCAGGGTACTAAAACTATTTTCTCTTGTATATGCGCTCTGTCCTGAAATGCAATTGGCTCTAACCTTGTAGTTGTACAATGTATTGGGAACTAAACTGTTGATTTGATAGCTCGTTCCAGTTACTGTAATTTGGTTCCAACTCAATGAATTTGAAGCCTTATAAGCAAGTTCATAAGATTGTGCATTGGAGATTGATGACCATTGTATTGTTGCAGACTGCGTGCTTATGTTTGAACTAGATATGCTCGCAGGTGCTGTACAGGCATTACAGCTGTCTATAATTTGCTTTGTTCTCGTTCGCATGGCAGGAATTCTTCCATATAAAACTGTACCCGGACAGCTGGTCTGACCCACATCCTTATGTCCACAAATTCTTGGTTTTACCTGAACGCCAAAAGCCTGCGTTGTCATGGAGGCTGAACTGGTAGGATCGAATCCGGTTCTGTCAAACCACCAGGCCATCAATCTATTAACGACCTCCAATTGAACAGGGGTTGCCAGGGTAACATCTGCATTTCCTGGAAAATTAATTCCAATAGAGCCAGAATTGGCATTGCCAGCATGTGCCCCACGGACATCAGATGTACTTAGGTTTGGATTATGTCTGCCCTGATAAAAATTTCCAAATTTATCAACAATGAAATTGTAACCAATATCCGTCCATCCCAGCGTATTTACGTGATAATTATAATAGGATTGCACCACCGCTGCACCATTGGTATAGGTGTCAGGTGAGGCCCCATGATGTATCACAATATGCGTCGGACTAATATATGTGGGTGTATATGCCGTATTCACCTGTGTACATGTAGCTGAACCGCCACACCACTGGCTTCTCGGAATAATATTGGGAAATGCAGGACAATTTAATGGATTAGACTTGGGGGCTTCTAATGGACTTGTTTGTGTTTTACCCTGAAAATTCCCATCAAAAAGCTTCACCTTTATTTCTTGTACAGTGTTTGGAATTGCAATGATCAACTCCAGGGACTGATGACTTTGGGCATCGAAGGTAAATGTTGCATCGGACCAGTACATTAATTTGGGATTATCGGCAGGACCAAACTCTGCCTCTGTTTCCTTCCACTCTGACCAGTTTCCTTCTACAGAAAGTGTTCTGTACCTAAAATGAAATAATGCTAAAGGAAGTTGATGATCTGTGGCTTTCCAACCCATTCCAAAACAGGAAAACAGATGTGATGGCTCTAAAACAAGATGCAATGGTGTATTTTGTTGGGTTTGATAATTCCATTCTGACTCTGGCGCCCCATTTTCAATTCTTTTATCTTGAAACTGGCTGGCATCTATTCTGATTTGAGCAAAGGAACTACTGGTAAAAAGTAATAATAAAAAGACAATGCTTTGTTTTATAATATTCATTTCAAGGAACGGTTGGTTTGTTTGGTAAATAGACTGTAAAACTAAGAAAAGGGATTCATATTTCAATCCTCATTGTCATAAGTTTAATTAATTTACAATGATTTAACTATTTGTAAATCAAAGTCTAATTCTCATCAAAATTCCATTTTCTTAAAACAGGAATCAGCAGGGCAATAGTAAGTAGAGTAATTAAAAACCCAAGAAAAAAAGGAGCCCCGGGAAAATAAACAGAGGCCGATTTACTTGTAAACAAATAAAAAAGATTGGTCATAAGTACCGGTCCGGCAATAGATGACAAACTGATAAGTCCGGTGAGGGCTCCTTGAATTTCACCCTGTTCGTTATCAGGTATTTTATTGGAGATCAAACTCTGAATGGCAGGTTCACAAATGCCACCCAAAAGATAGGGAATCATGAAAAGATACATCATCCATGATGCTGAGGCAAAGGAAAAGCAAAGCAAGCCAACTGCCAGAAAAAATGCACTTCCTAAAATGGTCTTACCTATTCCAAAATATTTAATTACCGGATCAATCATGAATCCATTGATGACTGTAACCAGCACACCTATCACCGCCAATGAGACACCTATTTCCCACTCTGTCCATTGAAAACAGGCAATATTAAAATAGGTCCAGGTGCTTTGAATCGAATGACCTGAAAGGTAAAATAAAAAAAAGGCCAGCATGAGCCAGTGTAATTCCGGATATTTTTTCAAATGAATGATTGTACCCACCGGATTGGCTCTTCTCCATTCAAAAGCCCTCCTTTTTTCAAGGGGCAAGGATTCCGGCACAAAAAATAATCCAAAAAGACAGTTTAATCCTGAAAAAGCTGCTGCAACATAGAAAGGTATCCTGTTCCCCAAAGATCCCAATACCCCACCCAAAAAGGGTCCGATTATAAATCCAAGTCCAAAAGCCACACCTACCAGGGCAAAATTTTTAGCTCTTTCCTCTGGCTTACTAATATCAGCAATATAGGCTGTTCCGGTTGTATAACTTGCCCCCAAGATTCCAGCGATTACCCTTCCTACAAAAAATAAAAATATAGTTGGGGCTATGGCTAAGAATAAATAATCTAAAGTAAAACCAAAAAGTGAGGCCACAAGTATTTTTTTTCTTCCGAATCTATCACTCAAAGCTCCCATCAGCGGAGCAAAAAGAAATTCAAAAGCAGCATAGGTGAACATCATCCAACCGCCATAAAGGGCAGCTTCACTATCGTTTCCACCTGTCATTTCCTTGATTAAAGAGGGCAATACAGGAATGATCAGACCCAGTCCCACCACATCAATGAGGATAGCGGTAAAAATAAAGCCCAATGCACTTTTGTTCATAATTGTAATTTGCTGCAAAGTTGCTTTAAAAAAATGAAAGCAATGATTCTTATTGTTAAAAATATACATTGACTCATTGTTTTGTAGAAAAATGTATCTTTAGGTAAATTAAAAACATGATCCGGAAACTGTTTTTTTTTCTATGCTTTCCCTTGATGCTTTCTGCACAAGACAGCCTGCTTTTGGTTCTGGATAGCCTTCCCCCTAGGCAACAAAAACTTGGTTTTTTCCAAAGAGCCGAAAAGCCAGACCCATGGAGAATAGGAATATTGAGCGGATCGCTTGCCCTCGGATATTCTGCCACTTCCTATGGTTTGGCCAAAGCCTGGTATGCAGATTATAAACAGGCTCCTTTTCATAGTTTTGACGATTGGTATGAATGGAGGCAATATGACAAGTTGGGACATTTAATGACGACCTATTTTGAGGCCAATTGGGTTTTTCAAATGTACCGATGGGCCGGTGTCAAAGAAAACAAGGCAGCCTGGATCGGCTTTGGTGCCGCCATGTTATTTCAGGGAACAGTTGAGTTAATGGACGGATTCTCAGCAGATTGGGGTTGGAGCTGGGGAGATATTGGATTCAACAGCTTAGGGGCTGCCGCTTTTTTAAGTCAGCAGTTGCTATGGAAAGAACAAAGGATACGATTCAAAATTTCGGCTCATAAACCCAAATACAGTCAGGATCCCATTCAGGCCTTAAACAGTACCGAAACAACAACTTTACAACAACGTGCCGATGCCCTTTTTGGGAGCAGTATACCCGAGATGTTTTTTAAAGAATACAATGGCGGTACCATTTGGGCCTCGGTTAATATAGGTTCTTTTATCAAAAAAAGACCCAAATGGGTATTGCCCTATGTCAACATCGCCCTGGGCTATGGCATAGAAAATGTATTTGGCGCAGAGCGTAATAAATGGTATAATTCGTCACTTTCTGTATTTGAGGTTCCCCAAAGCTACCAGAGGCAAAGTCAGTTCTTTCTATCTCTTGATATAGACTTTGAAAGAATACCTACCAAGTCCAAGGCCTTGAAAACTTTATTTTCTCTGCTCAATGTGATTAAAATTCCTTTCCCAGCTGTAGAAATCAATAGCCTAGGACAATTTAAATTCCACCCATTTTATTTTTAGTGGTTCTGTTAAAAAAATTGCACAAAAAAAGCCGGCAGAGCCGGCTCGTACAATTTAACTTTACCTCCAATTACTTGGCTGTGAAATTCAATTTAATTCCCATATCATTGCTGATTAAATCATCTTTTTTACCAGTAAAATTGATTCCCCAATTCTGACGGTTGATAACAAACTGAGGAGTACTGATTGTTGCAGCTCCGTTCTCCATTGTAATAGTAGCAGGAATTTCTACACCAAAAGATTTATCTTTTAATGTTAAATTACCAGAAACCTTGTGAGTAGCACCATTCTCACCCGCTTCAGCCTTTACCCCTGTGATTTCAAATTTTCCTTCAGGAAATTTGTCAGCTTCAAAGAAATCGCCTGTTTTCAAGTGACCATCCAATTTAGCTTTCATGTCGCCTTTCAAATCTGTTGTATTGATAGAATTCATATCAATTACAAAACTACCACCAACTAATTCAATTCCTTTAACCATTAATGAACCTGATTTGATGTTAACGGTACCATTATGCTTTCCTGTTACTTTAGAACCTTGCCACTCCATTTTGGCAGATGCAACATCTACTGTTAAAGTTTTTGCTTCTGCGTCTTGAACTACTTCCTGGGTTTCAGTTGCTTCTACTTTTTCGCCTTCCACCTGGTTGTTACAAGAGGCCAATAATCCCATTACGGCCAAAAATCCGAATAATTTAACTGTGTTTCTCATGATTTTTTTTGTTTTAAATATTAATTTTTTTAAACATTACGAAAAGACTAACATGTCTTATCCAAAATTGTTGCACAAATTACAAAAAAAATTAAACCCCGCAAATTAGATGTTTATACATTGATTGTTTTAACATGAATTTAAGTTTTCTTAATCCGGAAAGCTTTTCACTTATTTATTTACAATGCCTGCTGGCTTTTTTTTAACTCATTTCCTATAATTTTATTAACTTGGGCATTCAAAATAATAAAATTCAAGCTTTTCATTTATAACCTATTCATTATGAATAATTTCAAATTTTTAAACAATCTTGGTGGCTGGCTTATGTTTCTGGTCGCCAGTGTAGTTTACATGCTTACTGCCGAGCCAACTACCAGCTTATGGGATTGTGGCGAATTTATCTCAGCCGCACACAAACTAGAAGTGGTGCACCCTCCCGGAGCCCCTCTATTTCTGATGATAGGAAGAATGTTTTCCTTTGTTGCTGAAACTTTTTCTATTGACAAAGCCAATATTGCCTATGCCATTAATTTGATGTCGGGCTTATCTACCGCGACCCTGGTCCTTTTTATATTTTGGTCCACCACTATATTGGCTCGCCTCAGTTTGGTAGGTTACAAAGGTGATCTAACGCAGAAAGGTGATATTCTCGCCGTTATAGGTTCTGGTGTGGTTGCTGCTCTGGCTACAACTTTCGCTTCTTCTGTTTGGTTTTCTGCTGTAGAGGGTGAGGTATATGCCATGTCTTCTGGATTCACAGGACTTGTAATTTGGGCCGCTCTCAAATGGTATGTATCCACAGATGCAAAAGCAGACAGATGGTTGGTTTTTATTGCCTATATGATCGGTTTATCCATAGGCGTACACTTGTTAAGCTTGCTGGCCATTCCCTTTATGGCAATCTTGTTTTATTACAAGAGAAAGAATGTGGCAGATATGACCCTCTCCTCAAACGCAATCTATGGTGTTTTAGGACTCACTGTTTTGATTGCTGTTCAATTCATGAATTTTCTTCCACTTTGGGCACATATCATCTTTGCATTAGGTGTTCCCATTTTGTATACTTTCACTTACATGAGTTCTAATGAAGTGGAGAAGAAAATATGGGTCAATTTCCTGATTTATTTTGCCATCGGTTTTGCTTTATTGATTTTTGTACAGTCGATATTCATTCCCAAATTACCTGAAATTGCCGCCTACTTTGACTTTAGCTTTGTGAATAATTTCGGTTTGGGACTTGGCACCGGGATGATCTTTTTTCTAATCATTCTTATTTTGGGAATGGTAAGCGGCTTGTATTACAGCCAAATGAAAAAATGGTACAATCTGCAATTGATTTTTATGATGTTCACTATGGCATTAATGGGATTTTCAACCTATGCCATGATCGTAATCAGAGCCAATGCGAATACACCGATCAACATGAACAATCCGAGCGATCCTTATAGTCTCCTTTCCTATATCAATCGCGAACAATATGGAGAAAGACCTCTGGCTTATGGTCCTCATTTCGCTTCTGAAAATGTAGGATATATCAGTAAGGGAAAATCTTACAGACCTGTAACAAGAGGTACGCAAACTACTTATGAGGTTGTTTCCGAAAAAGGAGATTACAGATATAAATCTGATGACATGATGCTTTTCCCTCGTTTGGGACATATGGATGAAAACCGGGCTAACCAATACAGAAGATGGCTCAACCTGGCTCCTGATGAAAAACCAACCATGTCAAATAATCTGGATTTCTTTTTCAGGTATCAAATTGGTTGGATGTATACAAGATATTTCATGTGGAATTTTGTGGGTCGTCAAAATGCCATACAAGGATTCAACGAACAGGATCCATCCAAAGGCAACTGGTTGAGTGGTATTTCATTCATTGATCAGATGCGACTCGTACCTCAGACTGATTTACCTGAATCTATGAAAGACCAGGGAAGAAACACTTATTATTTCTTGCCTCTTATTTTTGGTTTGATCGGTTTGCTTTTTCAAATTCAAAAAAGACCCCAAGATGCCCTGGCCGTGGCTGTCTTATTCTTGGTTACGGGTGTTGCCATCATTGTTTTCTCCAATCAACCTCCCGGAGAACCGAGAGAAAGAGATTATGTACTGGTAGGTTCTATTTTCACTTTCTGTATATGGATAGGACTTTCCGTTACTGCAATCTATCATGGCCTTCAAACCAAAGTAAAAAACTTACCTGCTGCCGCTTTCATAGCCTCATTGCTGGTGCTAACAGCTCCGATCCTTATGGGCTCACAGAACTGGGATGACCAATCAAGAGCCGGACATACAGCTGCGAGAGATTATGCCAACAATTTCTTACAATCTTGCGCTCCCAATGCCATTGTATTTACCTATGGGGATAATGACACTTATCCACTGTGGTATGCGCAGGAAGTAGAGGGGATCCGTCCTGATGTAAGAGTGGTTAACTTTAGCCTTTTGGCAGTGGATTGGTATATCGACCAACTCAGAAGAAAAATGAATCAGTCTGATGCCATTCCTATGAGCATAAGCAAAGATGCATACAGAGGTTCCGCAAGAAATGTCTTACCCATTCGAGACAACAACAGGGCTATGTCTTTACTTGATGTAGTTAAATTTATGGGCGCTGATAACCCTACAGGAAATTCTGTAAGTTATGTTCCAGCCACAAATATTTATATTCCTGTGAATAAATATGAAGTAAAGAAAAACAAAGCAGTTTCCTCCAATGTGCAAGACACATTTATCGTGCAGGCCCTCAACCTGAAACTGGAGGGAACCATGTTGTTCAAGGATGACATGGCTCTTTTGGATATCATTGCAACGAATGCAGCGAATGGATGGAAAAGACCTATTTATTTTGCTGTTACTGTCAGACCTGAAAAAATTGGCCCCTTCAAGAATTATCTGCAATTGGAAGGTCTGGCCCAAAGAATTGTACCCATTTTCACACCCGGATCAGAATCGGCAGGAGCTATGTCCATGGGTAGAACAGAAGTGGATACGATGTACCGCAATATCATGGAAAAATTCCGCTGGGGCGGTTTTGACAAGAAAAAAATGTTTGTGGATGAAAGTTACTCCCCAAGCATTCAAACACAACAGTATGCATTCTACCGTTTGATAATGACCCTACAAAAATTAGGAGATAAAAAACGTGCGCTGGCTGTATTGGAGAAAATGTATGAAGCATTTCCACATAAAAACTTCCCATTGGATGAATCCTATGCCAGAGTTGCTCTTTCCATGTTTTTTGATTTAGGCGCCGAAGAAAAAGCAAAGCCTTTGATTTTGGATATGGCCAAAGCTTCTGCCTCCAAGTTGAAATATTTCTCAAATATGATTGGCGGAAACTCAATGTCTGAGTTTATGACTAACCTATCTTCCTATACCTCAGTTATTGAAAACAAGAGAAGAGAAATCAATCAAATCATTCAAATGAGTGGTGGCGTAGAGCAAATGGATCAAAATATGCAAAACTATGCCATGAAAGCCAAATCTGAAATGGACCAGGCTGAGGCGCAAAAAAATACACTTTTGAAAAACTGTGCCAAGCCACATTTAGTAAGTTTATTTGAATCAGATATTTCAAATGCCATAGCAACTGCTGAATCTGCCCTTGAGCTTGTAGCAAGAATGAAGGATAAAAGTTTTGCTAAAGATGTGGAACAACTCTTTGCCGTCTATGGATTGAAGTCCAAATCTACCAGCGCAGCTCCTGCTCCACAAATTACCAGTCCTGTAACAGATACGGCAAAGCCGGATAGCCAGGCCAAATAATAAATTTCACCAAGGCAGTTCTTAGAACTGCCTTTTTTTTTGGCTCCCGGCGATAGCAATCTTGCAGAATTTGGAATTTATTTGGGGAACTGCAGATAAGCTTTTATTTTTACAATGACTCAATCCAAACCTATGAGAATACTCCTGCTTCTTATTTTGCTACCCCTGCATATGTATGCTCAAGATAATTACTTCCAACAGAGAGTAGATTATGACATTCGGGTAAGTTTGGATGATCAAATGCATATGCTTCGGGGCGAAGTTTCTTTTGTATATTTCAATGCTTCTCCGGATACCTTATTTTCCCTGATGATACACCTATGGCCCAATGCCTACACAAACAATCAAACTGATTTTAGTAAACAATTTACAGAAAACGGGAATAAAGATTTTCATTTCAGTAAGAAGGAAGAAAAAGGTTTTATTGACTCCCTCTCCTTTCAACAGAATGGCAGAACCTGTAAATTTCGCTATTATGGAAATATGCCTGATATCGCAGTGTTAACCTTAGAGGAGCCGCTTCTCCCGGGAACCAAAACCCTTATCAAAACTCCTTTCCGCGTAAAAATTCCGGCATCTGTTTCCAGACTGGGGCATACTGGGCAGGCTTATCAAATTACACAATGGTATCCCAAACCAGCTGTGTATGACCGGGAGGGTTGGCATGCCATGCCCTATTTAGATCAGGGTGAATTTTTCTCTGAGTTTGGTAATTATAGAGTACAGATTAAAATTCCAAGCAATTATATCGGTGCCGCAACAGGCATACTAGAAACTGCCGATGAAATAAAAAAGGTTCACGAAAAGGCCGCACATGATAAAAATCTAAAC
>Ga0169931_10013518_pt1 | contig 11136 bp, 9 predicted proteins | sample Kivu_15m_20L_FD_129675 | JGI IMG/M metagenome (GOLD analysis project Ga0169931, IMG submission 129675) | Freshwater microbial communities from Lake Kivu, Western Province, Rwanda to study Microbial Dark Matter (Phase II) - Kivu_15m_20L... | ecosystem: Environmental > Aquatic > Freshwater > Lake ... | reverse complement strand
CTTGTTAGACATTTGTTTCCTTTCAATAGTCGTCACGGAGACGTTCTCCATGGCGGCTTTGAGATGGGTCGCACGTGCTGACACATCTCCATCCCCACCCCGTTTCCGGTAGAGGTGAGGAAACTTGTTCTTAGACCGCCTCATTATGCCCCATCTCCCTGAGAATCAGCTGATACCAGCACCGCCTGAGCCAAAATTCTGGTCTTTGTCGGGTCTAGGAGGAGCTTCGTGGAGATGGCTTGAGGGGCTGAACTGAGGTCAGTTCCAGAGGTCCCAGTCGGAACCTTGACGGCGGTCTCAAGAGCAGATTCCACCATCATGAAAGCAGTAAGGAGATAGTTGCCGGAGGCAAGTCTCTCCGTGTCGGATGAGACAAAGGAGAGAAGCAATGGTTGCCATCCTCCGTTGATCCCAACCGAAACTTCGGCAAGATAAGAAGTGCCAAATGAATCGAGTATGACTGATTGATTGATCAAGACATTCGTTGCACCCGAGCGTGTGCTAACGATGTTTGAGAGAAGTAACCCAGTCTCGGTCAACATCGAGTTCTGTTGGCCCGCGAAGAGAGGACCACTGCGCCCAAGGGAATCTGCCACGGTGAAACCAATTGGCACCCCCTCTGCATCCAATCCCACAAAATCAGAGTCTGAAATCTCAGACGAAAACGACTGAAGGGTGAATTTCTTCTTATCGTCAGGCGGCGTATCAATTGGTCGTTCTGCATTTACTTCATCTTGAGCGGAATTAGGGGACCCTTCCTGACTGGAAGAAGTTTCTGGGGCGCCCTTACTTGATCCTAACTCTGTGGTAGAAAGCGGATTACTAGTTCTGAATTCTCCCTGAGCCAGAGAACCAAAGCCAAGGAAGGCGGCCGCCACAATGAGCAAGGACATTGCGGCTCGAGATGCCTTCTGAGCATGCTTGCCCGCTCTTCGATAAGCCACGGAAAGGAGATCAAGAGCTGTGAGTCCGCGCTCTTCATCAATGACTCGCTCTGCAAGGATCCGACGCAAACCTGCTCGCGCGCGAGAGAGCGTATGTCGGACAGCGCTTTCTTTTATGCCTAGCTCGAGGGCAATGTCGGCTGCTGAGCGACCTTCGAACTCCCACATGATTAGAGCAGCACGCTCAGCTGGGGAGAGGAGAGAGATAGCCTCGCGAACGATGGCAGCGTCATCAGCGGCGGCAATCAAGTCGGAGTGATCGGGGGTAGCGCTCCACGAGGCCTCGATCTCACTGGTGGCTTCATCTAGAACGACTAGACGAGGCTGACGACCCTGGCGACGGTGAAGGTCAATGCTTAGATTCTCAATAACTCGATGAAAATAGGATAAAGCGTGCTCACCATTGCCGAGTTCTGGCGATGCAAGAAGCACGCGGACTAAAGCATCTTGCACAATCTCTTCTGCCTCAAGGGAGGTTCCGGTGACGCGACGAGCATGAGCTAGAAACTGAGGTCGATGCTCGACAAAGAAAAAACCCAAATCGGCAACGCTCCACTCACGCGGAGGGGTCTGGTCTGTATATTGCATGACCCTCCTTGGCGGTTGGCTGAACCCTTGCACACTCAACAACGCTCATTGGGTCTACAAGTAGCGGAAAAGGTATAAAACGGACAATTGGTTTAGGGTACTGGAACCGTCGTGGTATTGAAGGGATCCAGTTCCCGAAGGCGCTGGGATGCCTCTTTCCGCCGCTCTGGCGTAGAGGTAGTTAGGACTTGCCTGACCCGCCAAGCCATGAAGTCTCTCGGGTAGCGCTTCAACAACTCGTCCGTGATCTCTCCAGTCAGTGTCTCATCGCCAGCCTTGATAGCAGAATCCAAGGAAAGCTCCATGTGATAAGCCGCGCTCCCCAAAGCTTGAGCAGCCACAAACTGGTCCCTGGCCACGCCGGACTGAAGAGAGGTCCTAAATTTGGCATCTGCATTGAGGGGAATGAAGGCCAAGGTGAAGCCGAAGCCAAAGCCAAAAATGCCCAAGAGCGCTGCTGACGCAGGTAGTTGCACATGCGATTGACGAGAAACTGGCTTTTCAGGCTTTTTAGAAGGCTCCTGTCTAGAGGCTTTCTCGTAACCGATCAACGCACCTGTGAAGAGCCATCCCCAAATGCCAACTCCGACTTGATTGATGCTCACACCTGCCTGAATGAGATAAGCAACCCATGCCGAGAACATGGCGGTGAAATAGGGATTGAATTCTGTCTGTCTTCGGATAACACGAATAGCTGCGCCAAGGGCAAGACCAATAATCACCATATAGAAGATGAGTAACGGGAAACCACCACTCGCAGAGATATCCAGATAGATATTGTGGGCGGTGTTCGTAATGCGATCCGGACCTGTACGCAAGGTCGCCACTTCACCTCGCAACTCACGATACCAATCACCATAAGAATCCATTCCAAGTCCAAGAATCGGGTTACGAAGCGTCATCATCCAGCCTGCGTACCAATAGTCGAATCGGAACAAGATTGTGTCTTGAAACACGAATCGAGCAAGGGGTCCCATATTGAAAAGGGCGGCAACCACAAAACCAGTACCCACTACACCTAGAGCTAAGTAGGGCAGTTGTAGATTCCTGAGTTTAGGGGCAGTCCTGATCCAGACGAAGACACCCACCCCTAAACCGGCGATGAAAATCATGAATCCTTGGATTGATCCAGTTTCCAACACGATGAGCATCTGAACAACTGCAAGCAAGAATAGTGCGCCACGTAACAGAAGTGAGTTTTCCCTGTCTACTCCCAAGGTGACGGCACAGAGAGCAGCTAGTCCGAAGAATGCAGATGAGAAGTTGATATTCCCTAATGTCGCAAAGGGCGCCATTTGACTCCAACTGATGGGGTCTCTTCCGGCAATCTGCACGAGCGCATAGCCTGTCATCGGAACAGAGGTAAGGACTAAAGCGTCAACCAATTTCCGATAGAAACGCACATCGAATACCAAGGCCGTAGCAATGAGAACGATTACGAGCGATGTGTATGTAAGTATTCCCGTACTTCGGCCAAAGACACCCCAAATCTGCTGATTGATGGGAGCGTCAGATGCAAAGAGAGCGACAAGCATCCAGATTACAAATCCTGCTGATGCCGTCAAAAGAAGTCTCTCAGAACGAAATGGGCGATGAAATCCTCCCGATATGAGAAGTGCCAAGAAGGCGAACGCAAAACTGGTCACAAACAGGAGCTTTACTAAATTGATGGGATCAAAATTGTAGAAGGGTGAAACGGCGAAAGTAGTGATGGGACCCAAGAAGAGCAGAAGTGTTCCGATACGCCTTCTGACTGAGAGTTCAATCATGGGATTAGTCTAGGAGCAACAGTTCAAGAACGATCAACCATCAGCTCTTGTCTAAAGTAGTCAATGGTCCGACTCAGCCCCTCAGATATCGAAACTTTAGGCTCCCAATCAAGCCACTCGCGAGCCAGGCTGATATCAGGCTTGCGTTGCCTTGGATCATCGGATGGGAGGACTTGATGTGCGACTTTGCTAGTCTTTGACCCGGTAAGTTCAATGACTTTCTCCGCCAGTTCCAGCATGGTCATCTCGTGAGGATTTCCCAAGTTGAGGGGACCCACTCGATCCTTGGCCGTGCCCATGAATCGAGTAATTCCATTGATCAAGTCGTCAACGAAGCAGAAGCTCCTTGTCTGATCACCTTGCCCGTAGACGGTCAGATCTTCACCACGTAGTGCTTGAACAATGAAGTTCGAGACGACGCGCCCATCGTTGATTGCCATGCGAGGGCCATATGTATTGAAGATTCGCGCTACCTTGATTTCAACCTGATATTGACGAAAATAGTCAAAGAATAAGGTCTCGGCACACCTCTTACCTTCGTCATAACAAGAACGAATTCCAATTGGATTCACATTCCCCCAATAGTTCTCGCTCTGAGGGCTTACATCTGGGTCCCCATATACTTCCGAGGTAGATGCTTGAAAGATTCTGGCACCAGTACGCTTCGCCAGACCCAACATATTTGTCGCACCATTGACGCTGGTACGGATAGTCTGAACGGGGTTTCTTTGATAGTGGATGGGCGACGCCGGACAGGCTAAGTTGTAGATCGCATCCACTTCAATAAAGAGTGGAAGAGTGATGTCATGCCTCAAGAGCTCAAAGTTGTCATCTTGCAGAAGGTGATGGATGTTTCTCCGAGATCCCGTATAAAAGTTATCCAAACAGACGACCTCATGCCCTTGTGCCAGTAGTCTCTCGCAGAGGTGCGACCCAAGGAAGCCTGCGCCACCAGTGATCAATACGCGCACAAATTTCCCTTTCAGGCCATCAACATAGAAGATGCGCTGTTGCGCACATACCAAAGTCTAGCCCGCCGAGAGTATCGCATTTGCCTCCGAGTAGTAACTAGCGATTGATCATCTGATCTCTCCCCGAATCCAAGCCACACTATATTTATTCTGGGAAAACATAGATTGTGGACAGTGGGTCAGGCAAAGAAAATCAATTCCAGTCGAAAAAGACCACTACCTTAAGGGACGTTCGCAAACCTAGACCGCTTACTCAGGTCTAACATTTATGCCAGTCATATGGGGAGATGATGAATGAATCGGTTCCAGAAAAATCTCATCGAGATGAAATCTTTCCTCGACAAATCGGGCATCTTAAACTTTAGATTCTCGCAAATTCTCTACTGGTATATCTATCGCTTCTACAAAAGACAGTATGAGGGGCGAAGTCTGCACCGAGTAATCAGATACCTAGCTCACAATCCCACTTCCCATGAGAAATTCAAGGTGATTCTAGATGTTGGCGCACACATTGGTTCTTCAACGGACTTGATGATCGAATATTTTCCACAATCCAGGATCATTGCCTTTGAACCTGACCCAAGAAATACAGAGTGGTTTGGAAACTTCCTATCGCAGCAGATCACCAAGGGAAGTGTTGAGTTAATAAAGAAGGCGATTTGGAGCTCTTCTGGTGAGATTCCATTTACCTTCCAAGCCAGTAACACTGCTGACAACAAATTTGATGCTGGTTCAGATGTAAAGGTTCCTTCCATCAGCATTGATGACTACGCACTACGAACTGGAATCAAAATCGATTTGATGAAAATCGACGTCCAGGGCTTTGAGTGGGAGGTAATCAAAGGTTCACTGGTAACTCTTCAACAACAAAGACCCTCTCTGATTCTTGAGTTAGATCTCGAAGCACTCAATGCTCGTGGAGGATCTGAAAATGAGTTATTCGATCTCTTGGGAGAGCTCAACTATTCTGTAATCAATCCGATTGATGGAAAGACGCTGAACCGGTCAAGGGTGAAAGATCTGATCGCCGCTGAACGATGTATAGATCTTCTTCTAGTTCCTATTTCGGACAAGGTGACGGAGAAAAGCTAGGAACAGTTGTAGAAGATGAAAGCCATTTGACCATCTTCGGATATTGGTCTCCCCATAAGATCTCGCCAAATAGTGAACTGGAATACTTCTGACTCGTGAACCGGCAAGGTACGCGCCTGCTATCAAGGAGAAATCTCCGAATGGATCCCGGTCCTTTACCTCAGAAGGACAAAAATCAAGGAGATTCCTTTTGAAAATCTTAGTTCCACAGAGAGTGTCGACTTTGTTTCGAAGTATCAACCCCCAGAGGACGGCAAAGAAGTGGTTACCCAAGAGATTGAGAAAGCGCATCGCACCTTTTTCACGCTTTCCTCGAAGCCGATCACCAGTCCAGAGGGCGGATGGATCCTCAGTTGCAGAGTCAAGAAGGCGCATCTGATCTACGAAGGCAACGGTCCCATCCGCATCCCAAATCACAACGTGGTCTGAGGATGAGACCCGTAGTGCACAAAGAACTGCGTTGAACTTATTCTTGCCATCTTGTTGTAACGCGTGGACTTTGGATGGGTACTTCGACTCAAGATCCTTCGCAACACGCCAAGTATCGTCCTGTGAGTTTCCCTCACAGATGATCACTTCATGGACATTTGATTGCTGATTCAAAAATTCCACAATAGCCGGAAGATTCAATTCCTCATTTCGAGCGGGGACGATAATCGAGAACTGCATTTCCTAACACTATCGTGCATTATGGTTGTTGGCTTGCTTTGATACACTCAGTCTGGTGAGCACGAGATTGATCAAAAATGCCGCACTTTTTTGTTTTCTATCTTTTCTGGCACTTCTCGTCTTTCTCACTTCCTCAGGCCCTCTTGATGCTTATCATGAAGGAGCAATCTTTCCTCCCGGAGTTGCAGTCGCTGATGGATTGACGATATACAAAGAAGTCAATCACCAATATGGTTTTCTGCACATCTACATTAACGCTTTTGTCTTCAATCTTGTAGGCAATCAACTCTTTGCATACCGCTTGATTGGTTTGGCAATCGCCTTAGTAAACGCGTTCACTCTGTTTCTGATTTTACGACGTTTCAGTTCTCGAAGCCTCGCAGCCGTCTTTTCTTCATCGACACTCTTGATATCGCCGGCATGGAGTTATACCGATTCTCAAACGTTGGGGACTATTGGACCTTGGCCAAATATCTATGGATTGACCTTGACACTAATCTCAATCTATCTCCTCTGGAGAGTCACACAAGAGAGAGGAAACGTATTCTTGATATTTCTCTCCGCTCTCTTCTCCACCCTTTCGATAGGTTCGCGAATACAGTTCATTGCAGTCGTTCTTTTTCAAACACTCCTTATAATCGGGCTTGCATTTCGTCATAGAGTTCGGTTCAACGTACTATTGAATTGGATTCTTGGGGTCGCAATAGGAATGAGTTCCCTGATCTTGACGTTATGGTCACAAGGAATTCTTGATGATGCCTTCGAACAGTTACTTTTTGTCTGGACGCTTGAGACGCCAAATTCACCGCATCTTGGTCCGATAGATTTCTTGAGGAGTCTCGCCCTTATTCTCTTTTTCGCAGTTGTTTCGTACATCCTCTGGTTCTTCAGTAGAAAGAGAGCAAAGTCCTTAGGATTTGTGGTTGTCTTATTGGGCATCTTTCTTCTATATGCGCTCCAGAACTTCACTGATTTTCTTAGTTTGTTTCCAGCAGACCTTGCAAGAATCATGAACCACTCGCTTGCCCAGGCTTTGTTCTCTATTGCAGTTGTTTTCGTGACCACTTTCCTTGTTATGACAGCGAATGACACCATAAAACTAGCCCGAAAACTCCCTACAGGTTCATTGCAAAGTATTGATCCTTTTTTCTTGTTCTTGTCAGCGACATGCTTTGGAATGCTCTTTCAATTTCACAATGTGAACGGTCCTTACCTCTGGATGTGTATACATCCATTCATCGCATGGTATGTCTTGAGATTCAACTCCAGCACCAATTCAGGATTGTTCTCACACGCGTTGAGTAGTGCAAGAAGTTATATGGTCTTCGCCATCATGGCATCAATGTCTTTGGCTGCTTTCAAGGTTGACTTTGAAAGATTTTCGTATTCAACTCCGATGCTCAGTGGAATCTACGAGTATGAACAAGAAAAGCAGGTTTTTGTGGATGAGAATTTTTCTTTCTTACGAAGTTTAGATCAGTTTGGCAAATTGCGTCTGGATTGTAGTGCTGGCATCTATTCAGTTGACGAGCGGGGATACGCCCTTGATAGCAAGTGGACTTGGAATGAAATTCCATTCAGTTGGCGTAAAGAAAACATTGAATCATCTATCCCGGGTCACACGCTGGTTGTATGCAATCCTGATGAACGCTGGAGTGGCATCTATAGTGAATTGCAGACCGGTGGATACTTGGAGTTCATCACAAGCAACAACTACCTCACCGCATACCGAGTAATCAAGCTACCAAAAATCTCCAGTTATTGATCCCTTAGAGGTTTCCCTCGTAGATCATCAAAGCCTAAGCAACATTGAACTTTGCAGTGGGCCCTGTCGGGATCGAACCGACGACCCACGGATTAAAAGTCCGTTGCTCTACCGACTGAGCTAAAGGCCCCGCCCCAATCTACCGCGCTTTTGGAAAGCGAAATGGTGTTGTCCACCTCATCATCATTGATTATTCGTCTTTCAGCGCGATATTTGTGATTTCAGTTCGAACATTCCACAACTCTGGGAAAAATGTAAAGGAATTTAGCTTTGCCAACACTTGAACAGGGGTCCCCTGCGTTCCTTCAACATCCTGTCCAATACTCCGCGCCACGACTTTAAAGTGTCGGCTTCGCCATAGAGCTATTCGCTCATCCAGTTCCAGCAGCCATTCCGCCAACTGAAAAAGGTCCTCGAACTTTCTATCGTTGAGAAAGAGTGTGATTAGGTCAATCTTCTCCTGAATCAATAAGCGCTGAAGCTCCACACCGAGGTCAGGCATCAATTTCCTGAGTTGGTTGAACCCGGGAGAATCAAAGCCAGATCCATGCCCTAACGCTCGACGCACCTGTTGATAGTCCCAGGGAGACATCTTCTCCAACATGTCGAGTGCATTATGGGTTTGATGAACACAGAGAACAGCTCGACTCAATAGCCGCTGAGGTTCCCGTAGATTGTTCCGTCGAAGATTCTCAATCGCTTCAGAGATTTCCGAGCTCGCCAATTTCAACCAAAGCTCGGAGGCTTGATGCACAATAGTGAAGAGGAGTTCATCTCGATGCTCCCATTGATCTGAGTTCTTCTGCAGATTCAATAACTCATCTGTCCGCAGATAGTTCTCGTAGTCACTCTTGCCAGATCCAGTCAAGATGGGCGGCTTGGCATAGGTCATAGACAAAGACTAACTGACGCTAGAAGAGACGAGTAGACCTTTATGGTCAAGGAGCGACTTCATCAGTGCCTCAACATCGCCCTCAGTGTTATAGAAATGGGGACTGATCCTCACATTGCCGTCCCTAGAGGAAACGATTACCTGATCATGGTCAAGGGCAGAGACGAGTTTGTGTTCATCTACTGACTTGAATGCAATCAGTCCTGCGTGTGATGTCGAATCTCTCGGAGTAACAAAGGTTGCACTTAGACGGGAAAGTTCCTGTCGCAGCATCTGATGAATGGCACTGGTCTGACGCCATGACTGTTCCAAGCCAACTTCGAGGAGCAATCTCAATCCTGCAACGGCAGCAACAACACTCGGAATTGGAGGAGTTCCGCCCTCAAATCTTCGCGCATCGGTCGCAGGGTCATACTTGTCGATCTCCATAGCGAATACATTCCGCGCTGCAAACCAGCCTGTTTGTGTAGGCAAGGACGAGTTATCACCTTTGGCCAGGAGAAATCCAATGCCAGGAAGTCCAAGTATGTACTTGAGGAATCCCCCCACCATGAAGTCAGCTCCGACATCATCAAAGTCGATGGGAATGGAGCCTGCGGATTGGTAGGCATCAACGATGACGGGGATTCCGCGCTTGTGAGCGAGTTGACTGACTGCCTTGATGTCGGACATTGCACCGGTGCGGTAACAGACATGAGTGACGGCAACCAGCGCTACCCGATCATCAAGTGCAGCCTCAAGCCTGCCTAAATTCAAAGTTCCATCCTGGTCAGCAGCCACATGAATGACCTCCGCGCCTCGACGTTCCTGCGCATGGAGGATCTGTCCCATTGTTGGAAACTCAAGATCTGTTGTGACGATTCGATTCCTTTCTCCAGAAAAGTCAATAGAGGACATGACTGAATTGATTCCTGCCGAGGCATTCGCGGTAATAGCAACATTTGATGGCGCAGTCTTGAATGCCTGCGCTACCAACAGTCGCAACTCCTCATGCTTTATGACCCACTTATCCCAGAGCGAGCCCTTTTCATACATACCATCAAGGTACTCGTCGAGTGCATCCCGAACAGGGATCGCAAGGGCTCCTTGGGAGCAAGAATTGAGATAGGTCACCTTCTCAAAAACGGGAAAGAGGTGGCGGTACTTTGACGCGACATCCATCTCTTCTTCCCCTTACCTTCCTGACGAGGGATGAAATATATCTCTGGATGGGGTGGTTCCTTGCATCTCCTACGCGATAATCCTCTCGTGGATGTCTACATCGCGGAAGCGGCAAGAACCCCTTTTGGATCATATTTCGGAGCACTTTCTGAAGTTAGAGCCGATGATCTCTTGGCAAGGACGATAAGGAACCTTCTCGAGAAATTGCCAAGTCTTGATCCTCAGGCAATCGATGATGTGGTGATTGGAGATTCCAACGGGTCAGGTGAAGACAACCGAAATGTTGCGCGCATGGGTCTTCTTCTAGCAGGACTTCCAGTCACGGTCCCCGGAGTGACCGTCAATCGTCTCTGTGGTTCTGGAGGAGAAGCCATCATTCAAGCCTCAAGAGAGATTAGAACTGATGACGCCGACTTTGTGCTCGCAGGTGGAGTGGAATCGATGTCTCGAGCGCCGTGGATAGTAAAGCGCACAACAAAGAAAACTCCAGAGAGTGTCTCAGTCGATGAACTCCATCAATCGACAGTTGGTTGGCGGATGGTCAATCCTGAATTCTCGAGTGAATGGACACAGAGTCTTGGGCGATGCGCTGAGTCCGCTGCCGAAAGAATCGGTGTTTCGAGAGAAGAGCAGGATGAATGGGCTCTTCGGTCACATTCAAGAGCACTAGAGGCTTGGCAAAAGGGCCTTCATGATGGATTCGCTTTTGAATTTGCAGGCCTTACACGAGATGAATCAATCCGACCCGAGACCTCTTTGGAAAAGCTGGGAAGCCTGCCCTCTGCTTTCTCTGAGGGGGGTACTGTAACTGCTGGAAACTCATCACCAATCAATGATGGCTCGGTCGTGACACTCTTGACGACACTTGATGGTCTAAAGAAGTTGGGGATCGATACCGGCAATTCAGGTGGATACGGAAAGATCTTGGGGAGTGTTGTAGTTGGGCGAGCACCACATGAATTCACACTTGCACCGATTGATGCCGTAAAGGCGCTGATGGCAAAGTTGAACTTGAAATTCACAGACATCAAAGTCTGGGAGATAAATGAGGCCTTTTCGGCGATGGTTCTGTCGGTTCTCCACGGTTTACCTGAGATCAACAGAGAGAAGGTCAATGTCAATGGTGGAGCTATCGCTATGGGACATCCCATTGGAGCATCTGCAGCACGGGTGATCGTGGAAACGACGAGAGAGCTACGAAGAAGAGGTGGCGGCATTGGGATTGCCACGGCCTGCATCGGCGTCGGGCAAGGAATTGCTGTCGCCGTAGAGGTCTAGATCTCCT
>Ga0169931_10013517_pt1 | contig 11136 bp, 18 predicted proteins | sample Kivu_15m_20L_FD_129675 | JGI IMG/M metagenome (GOLD analysis project Ga0169931, IMG submission 129675) | Freshwater microbial communities from Lake Kivu, Western Province, Rwanda to study Microbial Dark Matter (Phase II) - Kivu_15m_20L... | ecosystem: Environmental > Aquatic > Freshwater > Lake... | reverse complement strand
TGAAAAGTTTATGAGTTCTTTAGAAGAGTATAGCTATATATTATATACGACTAAAAGATCAAAAAAGGGTGATTTACGATTTAGATTATTTTTTTTCTTAGACAATAATATAGAGAAAGATTCATATTCTGTATTTTCTACTAATTTTGCTTTTGCTAAATTAATGCCTTTTTATAAAGGTATAGATAGATGCAGCTTTGAAGCCTCTAGGTTAGTATATTTACCCCATAAACCTAAAAGTGATTATGATTTTTTATTCTTAAGCAATGAAGCAGCTTTTATTGATCCAAAACAATTCGCAACTATTGAAAAAATACCTAGAAATGACGATGAATTAATTATCACGGAAATAAAAAACAGACCGCTGCAAATAACTAAAATTGAAGTAATAGATATATTAAATAAATACCCTGCACAAGATACGGATTATCACTTGTGGTTAGAAGTAGGAATGGCAATCCATCATCAATTTAAAGGTAACGATGAGGGTTTATTACTTTTTAGAGAATGGTCTTTGAAAGACGACCGTATTGGAAAAGAATTTGAATTAAATAAGACTTTAGAAGAAATTACGTCCACGTATAAATCTTTTAAAACATTTAAAAATAATCCTATTACCCTTAGTTCTATTTTATTTCGTATAAAAGAGAGAAAAGATAATTTAATTAAAATACCTCAAAAAATAAATCCGTCTGACTTCGTACATGTGGATATTAACATTAAAACAGGTTCTTTTAAACCTTTGTCTACTTATGAAAATTTTTTAATCATGATAGAGAGAGAGAATATTAAAATTAATTATGATTTAGCTACAAAAGAAATAGTAAGCAATAAAACTACCGATATTGAAGACTTAACGACAAGTGTAAGTTCTCTTATACAATTAAATAAGATGGATAAAACTAATACTTTACCTTATTTAATTAAATTAGCTAAAGATGAAAAAATTAATTCATGGTGTGATTTTATTTTATCTAAAGACTGGGACAGCGTGTCAAGATTAGAAGAGTTTTATAGCACTGTTGATACTATCAATGTGAGTAATTTAATAAGAAATACTTATTTGCTGAAATGGCTGCAACAAATGTTATATATTAATTTTAATACCGATAGTCAGAAAACGGCAAGATATATACTTATTTTTAAAGGTAAAGAAAGAACGGGTAAAACAAGCTGGTTTAGAAATTTAGTACCTACGCATTTAAGGTCAAAACATGCATTAGAGGGGACTTATCTTGATGTTAGTAACTCAATGAACGTACTTACCGCATGTAAAAAAACATTTGTAGAGCTATGCGAATTAGGTGCAACTTTTAGTAAATCCGATAGCAACGCAATAAAAATGTTTTTCGGTAGAACGACGGATACTATTAATATTAAATATAGACCTATGCCTGTGGAGTATAAAAGAACTACGTCATTTTTTGGTAGCATTAACGATGATGTTTTTTTAAACCAAAACGATGAACATACGCGGTTTTTAATATTACCCGTTCATAGTTGTATCTATGACCATAATATAGATATGCAGCAATTATATGCAGAAATTTATCATAACACCGATTGGTTAAACTTTGAATTAACGCAAGATATTACAAACGAACAAATTAAAATTAATCAAACATTTAAAGAAGAAAGTAATTTAGAAGAACAATTTTTAAACTGTTTTGAGGTATCATTACCTCCTATGGTTAAAACAAAATTCAATAAAACTGAAATATTAGAACAATTAGGCTATAAAACAAAAGATATCACAAGAGCTAGATTAAAAGAAATAGGCTTAATAATGAAAAAATACAATTTTAGATATTATAAAAATATAAATAAATGGGAATTAGATTTAAAACAATATAATGATTTTTTAAATTAAATATAAAAATAATATTTGACATACTTAAAATAATACTTTATATTACTTATTATAATCTTTAATGTAAATATATGAAAATAACAAAGACAACCTCCAAAGAAGATGCTGCATTTCTTCAGTTTTTATTAAGAGATTATAATAAAAAACATAGTGAATTTAGAAGATTAGTTATTAATAAAGATTTTCACGGTAGACAAGCAGGTCTACTTACTCCGAGTAATGGTTGTTATAACGAATATAAAAAGCAGAACAAAGATATAAATATTATTATAATAAGGCAGAGAAGAAATACAACCATCCATACTTGTTTGTAGCTGAAGTATTAAGAGAAATTGGAAGAATTAAAGATTAATCATAAATATTAAAGTAAATATATGGAAGTTAAATTGATATCTATAAGCGTAAGAAAAACATTAAACATGCATAATTATAATTCATTATCTATTGAAAGAAGAATTGATGCTGAAATTAATAAAACTGATGATTTAAATGAATGTGTAAATAAAATTAGAGAAAAAACATGTTTGTTATTAGATAAAGATATTAAAATAATTAAAGAAGAAATGAAAAAACAAATAAAGGATGTTTAAGATGGTTTGGTTATTTTTATTTATTGGGTTTGGACTTTGTTATCCTCCTTTATTCATATATGGATTTATAGTAGGTATTTTATTTTTATGTTGGATATTTCCTGAACTTTTAATTTGGTTATTAGTTATAATATACGGCTTTGGAATTATAAACACTATTTTTAAATTTATAATTAATATTAAAAAAGAAAAAGGTTAAAATGTCTAAACATTCAGAAATAAGTCCTTCAAATTTTGAACGTATATATTTATGCCCTGCAAGCCTTAGGTTAAGTTTAGATTTACCTAATGTTGTGAGTGAATATGCACTTGAGGGAACGATGCTTCATAGTGAATTTGAACATTATGCAACTAAGTATAGTTTTAAAAACAGTTTAACTTCAGAACAACAAAGAGCGGTGCTTTATGCGTATAATATCTTAGAGCCGTATATACTTAAAAGTAGTTTTTTTATAGAAGAAAAAGTTAATATATCAGATGTTTATAATGGCATTAAAGGCACTATAGATTTTGGTTCATATTCTATTTGCGATATAAAAAAACAAATTTACTTACATGTTTGCGATTTAAAATTCGGTAAAGGCGTGATTGTAAGAGCATATAAAAACATGCAATTATTTTTATATATGATAGGGTTCTTTAAGTTTTTACAATCGCATATTCATCGTGATATTTATTCAAGTTACAAAGTATCGGCAACGCTTAGGATTATCCAGCCTTTTATAGATATGGATAACCTTGAAAATGAAGACAATATCTGGGTTATAGAAAATGTAAGGGAAGCTATAAAAACAGGTTTACCTAAATTAAAAAAAGCAGTGGATAATGCGCTAAAACCTAATGCTCCTACTAAACCTAGCGAAAAAGCATGTAAGTTCTGTAAAGCCAAAACAATATGCCCTGCTCTTAATGATTTAAATAGTGCTATAGCAGAGTTAAAAACCAAGACACCTAAAGTTGAGGAATTAACTAATGAAAAAATAGGTGAGATTTTAAATAGATCAAGCGAAGTAGAGACTTATATCGCAGCTGTTAAAAAATTAGCTTTAGAGCGAGTTATTAATAATGAAAAAATAAATGGATGGATGTTAGGGCAAGGTAGAAGAATGAGAAAATATTTATCGCATGCTGAAGACGTATTAGTAAGTCATTTAGGAGATCAAGCTTATGAAAAATCATTAATAGGTATAACGACTGCTGATAAATTAATATCTAAAGATATTATGAACTCTATTTGTGAAAAAACAGAGGGTAAACAAATATTAGTTAGAGATAACAGTTTAGAGATAGAAAAATTATTAAACAAAGGAGATTAAAGAAAATGAATTTAATAGAAGTATTAGAAAATGAAAATAACGTAGTTAAACATCAAGATGTAGGTGATTTAATTTATATGGATAACCAATATGGTTTATGTTATATTTCAACTTCTGAAAAAATAAGTTTAACGCTTGAATTAATTAAAAGTGATAACTGGGAGGTCGCAACAAAAGATGATATTTTAAAATATAAAAATGAATTTATAACTGTTATTATAAAACAATCATTAGAATCTATAAATAAAATAAGTCTTAAATATAATGATGATATGAATGATGTTAAATTAGGATTACAAACAATATTAAAATTACAAGAAAAACTTAAATAATTAAAAGGAGAATAAATACTATGGCAGCTAAGAATTTTTATAGTGATATTATAGTTTTAAGGAATGTTAAAATTAAATTTCACTCATTATTTGAAAAAACAAATAATCCTAAATATCCAGGGACTGATTCCAAATACAATATCATTGTTTCTTTAAATAAAAATAATGAAGATGATATGAAAAATTATAATTTATTATCTGAAAAGATAAATGAATTATTAAAAAAAGTATCAGATGAGCTATATAATGGAAAGCTTATTAAAGAATATAAAAACGTTATTATTAAAGACGGCGATGATAGTGAACAATCAGAAAAAGCATTAAAGTTTAACGCTAATCAATGGATGATTAAAGCTACAAGTAAACAAGATATAAAATTAATATATAAAGGTAATAGTAAGAAAGAAGTAAGAAAAGAAGATAATCTATTACTCCCTGGCTCTACTGTAGACTTATTTATTAAGTTAATAATGTATTATCCAGATGATAAAAATAGTAGAGGAATAAGTGCTTTATTATTAACTGTTGATTTTAGAAAAGAAAGTGATTTATCAAGTCAAAACGATGTTAGTCATTTATTGTTACCTATGAATGATGACGAAGATGTAAGTTTTGATAATAATGACGATGATTTTATGTCTGATTTAAAATAAATAGTAGGTCGTTATGCAAGAATATACAAAAGTTATTCTACTTAAATTAAATAAACCAAGATTTTTAGATGATTTTAGTAATATTAATAGTAATGATTTATATTACTAACAAGTTATTAAAAGATATTGAAAGAATAGAATTAAAAATAAAATTTAAATAAGGAGAATTAAAATTATGAATGAAAGTAAAGAATATTTAAAATTAGATTGTTTAAAGCTTGCAAGTGCAAATAACAGGTATGTTCCAGATATATTAAAAGCAGCAGAAATGTATTATGATTTTATTATGGGTTCAGAGGATAAAATGTCTGCTTTTAAATCTTATCTACTTAATAATATGGAGCATAATACTATTAATGATGCATCTAAACTTATTGCTGAATCTATATTTAAGATAAACGAAAATAAACTTTTTTATTTAGATAAAGATTTTATAGAATTAAAAAAGATTCTTTATAATACTATAACATGTTTAAATAATATATCAGAATTAAATAAAAAATAAGCAATTAAGGTAACATTCAATGAAAGAGAAATTATTTTTTGATATTGAATGTTATCCTAATTATTTCTTAGTTTATTTTAAAACGATACAAGGTAAAAAGAAATATTACGAATTAGACCAAGAAAATAAAGTAAATGTAAAAGAATTAGAAAAAATTTTGAATAATTATACAATCATAGGTTTTAACTCTAGGGTATATGATATACCTATGCTTGTAACATTATTAAATAAACAATGTAATTATTATTTAAAAGCTAGGTCTGATGAGTTAATTAATACTAAAGTTGATAGTGATGTATGGAATATTATCAAAAAACATTCTCTATGGTGTCCTTATACGTGGGATCATATAGATTTAAGGGAGGTAATAAAGAAAACTAAAGAGTATGTAAGCTTAAAAATGTATGGAGCTAGGATACATACTAAAAAGATACAGGATTTACCTTTTGATCCTAATAATTTACTTAATTCTGAACAAAAAATTATAGTTAGAAATTATTGTGAAAATGACCTTAATATAACTATAGATATTTATAAACAAATTGAGCCTGCTATAGAATTTAGAGAACAATTAACTAAGCAATATAATATTAATTTTAAATCTGATAGTGATGCTAATATTGCCGAGAAATTAGTAAAAAAGTTTTTGAATTTATCAAATGTAAATATTGATAATTATACTTATAAATACAAAGCACCGACATTTTTGAAATTTAAATCAAGTAATCTTAAAAAGATTAAAAATGATATAGAAGATTGTGTTTTTGATATTAATAAAGACACTAAAATTGACGCTAGTACGATTAAACAGTCGGTAGATATAGGTGGTAAAACATATACTTTAGGGGTAGGCGGTTTACATTCAACAGAAAAGAATAAATATATTATAGCAAATGAAGATGAAGTTATTATTGATATTGACGTTGCTAGTTATTATCCATCTTTGATATTGAATAATGATTACTACCCTAAACATTTAAGCGATCAGTTTAAAGCTTTATATGAAAATATTTATAAAGAGAGAATAAAAGCTTTAAACGATGAAGATAAATTTAAAGCCGATGTTTTTAAATTGTTGTTAAACATTCCGTTCGGAAAGTACGGCAATAAATACAGCGTTTTATATGCACCAGATATGCTACTTAGTACCACGATAACAGGTCAATTATTATTGCTGTGGTTAATAGAGAAGCTGGAAGAATATAATTTTAATGTCATTTCCGCCAATACCGACGGCATAACGACGTTGTTAGATAAATCAAGACAAGCTTTGTTTATAAAAATAATCAAGGCGTGGGAATTGAAAACTAATTTTAATACTAAAGATGTTTATTATAAAGCTTTGTATAACCAATCCGTTAATTCTTACGTTGCGATAAAAACAGACGGCTCGTTAAAGCTTAAAAATGTTTTTAGCGATGATAGTTTATATAAAAATCCTCTAATCGGTATATGTAAAAAAGCAGCTATAGATTATATGCGTTGCGGCAACAATTGCGAGGATATTATTAGAAATAGTAAGGATATTAAAGACTTTATAGGTGTGCGTAAAGTGGCAGGCGGCGGGTATTATAAGGGTAATTATTTAGGTAAAACAGTCAGGTGGTACTACGGAAAAGACGGAGACTATATAATTAACGCAAAAGGTCATAAGGTGTCGTTTACCGACGGATGCGTGCCTATTATGGATTTAAGCGATGAGGTAAAAAACATAGATTATGATAGATATGTTTCGGAAACTATAGAATTATTAAAAACAGTAGGTCTTTTCGGAGGACTAGAAATTAAAAAGAAAAAGGTAAAATTATGAACGAAAAAGTTATTGAACATAAAGTATGTGAATATGCTAAAAGTAAAGGAATGTTGGCATATAAAGCTTCATCTATAGCAAGAAGAGGTTTTCCCGATAGATTGTTTTTATGTAAAGGCGGTATTAGTTTTTATATTGAGTTTAAATCAACTACAGGGCAATTAACAGTGTTACAAAGAAAAACAATAAATGAGTTAATAGATTACGGTCAAATGGTTTATGTGGTTAATAATGTTGAACAAGGTAACGCTATTATTGATAAATATGTAAATAAAGTTAAAAATCCAGATCAATTAGAATTTAAAATATGATTATTAAATGTTTAAATATTTAGATTTAAAATCATATCAACTTAAAGCTATTAATTTCATTAAAATTAAAAAAAGATGTGCTTTATTTTTAGATATGGGGCTTGGTAAAACTATATCGGCTCTTACGGCTTATGCTGAATTAAAAGACGTTGAGGTTAGGAAATGTTTAATCATAGCACCTTTAAAAGTAGCAAACGACACATGGATAGATGAAATTCAAAAATGGCAGCACACCAAACATTTAACTTATTCTTTATGCACAGGGTCAAAAACTAATAGACTAAAAGGTTTTAATCAGGATGCCGATATTTATATTATCAATCAAGAAAATGTAAAATGGGCATACGATAACGGCTTTAATAAATTCGGAATGATTATTCTTGATGAAAGTTCAAGCTTTAAAAACTCGGCATCAAAAAGATTTAAAGCATTAAAAAATTTTACCTATAAATATTTTATTTGCCTTACGGGTACTCCAGCCCCGCAAAATTATATGGACTTATGGGCGCAAATATATTTATTAGATAAAGGCGTTAGATTAGGTAAAAACATAACTACTTTTAGAGATGTATTTTTTTATTATAACTTATATACGATGAAATATATTTGCACCAAACCACAGCAAATTTATAAAAGAATATCTGATATTTGTCTTACTTTAAAAATTGAAGATTATTTATCAATGCCGCAGAAGATAATATATCAAACTAAAATTACCTTATCTACTTATAAGCAATATAAAGAATTTGAAAAAGAGTTCTTTATAGCATGCAATAATAACGAATTATCGGCCGTTAACACAGGTGTTTTGACAAATAAGTTATTACAATATTGTAACGGAGCGGTGTATGACGAAAATAAAAACATTGTAGAAATTCATAATGATAAAATAGACGTTTTAAGGGGTATTTTAGAGGATAACGCAGACGAGAATATAATTGTAGCTTATAACTTTAAATCAGACTTAATTAGGCTTAAAAAGACCTTTAATCATGCTGTAATTTTAGATAAAGACGGAATTAGTATTAAGCTGTGGAATGAGGGTAAAATAAAGTTATTATTATGCAACCCTGCATCAGACGGAAAAGGTTTGAATTTGCAACAAGGAGGTAGGATAATTATATGGTTCGGACTTACTTGGAACTTAGAACATTATAAGCAATTTAACGCTAGAATATATAGACAAGGTCAATGTAAACCCGTTATAATTAATCACATTATTGCTAAAGGCTGTATGGATGAAAAAGTTATCATGGCTTTAAATATTAAAGATATAACACAAGAAAAATTATTAGATTATCTAAAGGTTAAATAATGATTGAAGAGTTTAAGGATAAAAAACCTAATAATTATTTCTTTGATTTATGGTTTAATAAAGTAAGTAAGAAAACAATAACTAATGATGAAGAAAATAAATACGTACCTGAGAAATGGAAATATTGAATGACTATAATTGAATTTATACTTATTTTTTTATCTATATCTCAATGTTTAAATTTTTATATGACAATTAAGATTAACGATAAGGTAACAAAAATATTAGAATATATAGATTTTAGTCCTGAAAATAATAAAGGTTAAATAATGAGTGAAATTAGCGATTTAAATTTTAATAAAGTAATAGACGATCTTCTTAAAAAAGAAGGTGGATATGTTAATGATCCAAGCGACAAAGGCGGTGAAACTAAATACGGTATATCCAAAAGAAGTTATCCTGAAGTAGATATTAAAAATTTAAATATTAAAGATGTAAAAGAAATTTATAAAAAAGATTTCTGGGATGATAAATTTTACAGTGAAATACTTGATTGTATTATAGCTGGAAGATTATTTAATTTTGCCGTAAATGCGGGAAATAAGGCTGTTAATATTATTTGCCAGAGAGCTATTAGAGCTTGTGGGGTTAATTTAGAAGATGACGGCATTATAGGAGTTAAGACTTTAGAAGCTTTAAAAACTATAGATTATAGTAATTTTGATATTGCTTTAAAATGTGAAATAGCAGGATATTACAGATGTATAGTTGCTAAGAATCCAACGCAAGATAAATTTATTAAAGGTTGGTTAAATAGGGCTTATAGTTAATTATGAATATGTTTGATAAATTATTAAGTATTTTCGGTTTACGTAGGATTAATAATAAGCCTCGTATTACGATTGAACTTAGTTTTAACGATAACGTAGATACTAGGTATGTATTAGACATAGGGAAATATATAGCTGAATCTATTGCATTAGAATGTTATATGGCTATGGAAGAATATAATAAAAATAAATTTAATTAAATGATAACTGAAAACAAGCTATACAAAGATATTTAAGTAAGGTTTTTGATAAATGATAACATTTATACTAGCTAATTTAAAATCAATAGGTGTGGGTTTAGCTTTTTTATTCGGTATTAATTTAATTAAAAAGAACCAAAATTTAAAGCAAGAAAATAAAGAGATTAATAAATTAGTAGACATTCAACAAAAGGTTATAGATGCTAAACATGACGATAAAATTGTTACTAGCAATGATGTTATTAACAGCATGCTCAATGACAAAGAGTAATGTAGCTAAAATAAAACTACCAGAAATGCCTATAGCAGGCAGTAATGTAGGTAAAGAGATCGTTGCTGTTTGTGATGAAACTAAATGTAAAAATATCTATGAATGGATAGTTAAATTGCATGAGTTTAGAGTAGAATATAATGTTTATAGAAATGAATTATTAAAATAATGAATAGCTTAATTGTTCTAATAATAGCATTGTCTTTTATTAAATATTGTTTTAAAAAATATTTTGAATATAAATTGCAGCTATAATTAACTCAAATAGAAAAAGATATAGCTGCAATCAGAGTTGATACAATATCTATTTTAGTAAATAGGATGTATTAAATTTAATTTATAGCCATTGAATTTTGCAATATAATACTGCAAGATGTCATGACCAATAGGTAATTGCAGTAATCTATTGTAATTATAAATAATATTTGATTATTTTGAAATAGACGGTATAATGTAATCAATAAAACCTACTAAGGTTAAGTTTTAAATAAAACTCCTCAAATCGGTGGGTTACTAAGTGATAATGTTATAATGAATGCAATATTTATTAGTTTTTAGGAAATTATATTTATTAATAAAAACTAATCCGTTAAAAGCTCTATTTTTTAGCGGATTACTCAATTGTGTACTATTAAGATGTATATATTTAGAAACTAATGATATTGCAAAACTTGTTGAATTATGTATTATGTTAATTAATGTAATACATCCTATATTAACTGCAACAGTATGTTCAGTTAATATTGAACATAAAGACGAGAAAGGAAATGATGGATTTTGAGGAGTTGCTGAAGCAATTAACGATTAACTTAAAAAACGTATTTTAGAATTTCCATTATTCTTTTACCTTACCTATAGATATTTACCTAAAATAAAATATTTTTTTCAATACACTTACTATGTTGTAATTTTTTTTTTCTTAGGTTGATAATTTTTTATATTTATTTTCAAATTTGGAAAATAATAAAAAGTTAATATTGAATACCATCTTTTAAATAATCCTCTGCTCTTTTCATTTCTTTATCTGCAATATTATTTTTATTATCTTTCCAATATTGTTTACCCTCTTCGTATTTTTCATTTAAATAATTTTTACCTTTTATAAATGCATTATATTGTAAAGGATATTTAATATTTACAGTATTAATATATGATTTTTTTATAATATTTATTAAAAAATTTAATAAATATTT
>Ga0169931_10013516_pt1 | contig 11137 bp, 22 predicted proteins | sample Kivu_15m_20L_FD_129675 | JGI IMG/M metagenome (GOLD analysis project Ga0169931, IMG submission 129675) | Freshwater microbial communities from Lake Kivu, Western Province, Rwanda to study Microbial Dark Matter (Phase II) - Kivu_15m_20L... | ecosystem: Environmental > Aquatic > Freshwater > Lake... | reverse complement strand
TTAAGTTAAGACAAGGTTAAGACCAGGTTAAGACTAGGTTAAGTTAAGACAAGGTTAAGACCAGGTTAAGACTAGGTTAAGTTAAGGAAAGGTTAAGGCTAGGTTAAGACTAGGTTAAGTTAAGAACTGGTTAAGACGAGGTTAAGGCAAGGTTCAATTGAGAATGAGTCGCAATAGCAATACGACACGGCTCGGACCCTCCTTTTAGGACCACGGCCGGATCCAGAAGCCAAAAACCAGCCGTGCCCTGAACAAGCCAAAAACCAGCCGTGTCTAATTTTCAAAAACAAGCTTTTTTCTAGCCGTGCCCTTAATCTTTTCCTAGCCGGATCCAATAGAGTTTTGACCAGTTCCAAAATTATTTCCAGCCATAGCCATTTTGAGCCGCTGCAATTGCAGCTTCTTCGTCTTCATACGGTCCTCCCACATTCTCTCCATCATCTTCATACCAATACCAACCCTCTGTGAGTTCTGTGCCTTTGCAGCAAGCTTCCGTGAAGTAGTCAATGAGAATCATGAAAAGTCTCCAACGAAATAATCAATGGGAGCATCCAACCCTGCGTTGCCTATGCAATGGTTGCCATCAACTATGTGTCTAGCAAGCCCAAAAGGACCAGGAATAGCATGATTATTTTTTAGCCATTGTAAACTATGAGGCTCTTTTCTTCCTCTGTCCCAGACAATGGTGAAGAACAAGCCAGGATCCACTCTCTCGCCATATTCATTTCGTATTTCATAATTGCCTTCTTCAACGAGCGCATCAATATGGCTCCAAATATCTTCCCAATCAAAAAGAAGCTTTTCAGGGTAAATGTGAAGACCAAAACACCACCCCAGAGAAGTTTTACCTAAGTGCAAAGGCTCTTTTGCGTGGCCGCAATGAGAGCAGGCAGGAGCATGGAGATAGTAGTTGGTACTCATCAGCCTTTCCCCTTGCATTGATTGGCCAGAGCGTTGAAATGGCCTGCCATTGGCCCTCCAGGGCGTCTCAGCACATAGTACCCCCTGGGCATGTCCCAGCCCCCTTCCCCATCAGGCTCGGGCTCGCTGTCGTCCTCCCAGAGGCCAACGCATTGATCGTCATGCCACACGCTGATAACGTGCTCGAGGTCTTCCATGGCAAGGCGCGTGTGGAACAGCACGTCCTTGAGCGAAGCGGCCTGGTAGACCATCACCGTAGGCTCCCAATAGGGGCCATTGTCTTTGTAAGTGCGCACAGTTGTTTTCATGGTCAGAAAGGCTCGTAAAGGGGCTCGTCGTCGTCTTCGTCGCTTGGCAGTTCTTTGATGATGAACGAAGTGCCAGCGGCCTGATATATGGCATGAAGCTGATCACGCTCTTCAGCATCCATTGCATAATCTTCGTAGCCATCTTCGGAAGCGAAATGAAATACAGTGCGAATCATTAATCTTCTCCAATGATGCGAAAATCAGGATCGTTGTTTCTCTTTATCCATCGACATTGATTGAACTGCGGAAGCACGATGAAAAGCTTGTCGTGGTGATCCTGCTCAACAATGGCGGTGGTGATAGTGGTGCCGATGCGGCTACGGCCTCTGTTGCTGATGGCCAGAAGGTTGATGGTTTCCATGAGAGAGGAGACGATGGAGGAGAGCGTTACGGCGGGCCTTGGCGGCTCTTAGAGCTTGAGGCTTGAGCCTCCGCTTGGGAGGCTTGCCTGAGTTGTGCTGGTGGTTGGGGACGTTCATGATTCTTTCCCCCATCGCACGATCTTGGCAACGATGTCATCGCTGGTTTCGTTGAAGCAGGTCCAGAACGTGCCATTGCGGCCAAGCATGAGGCGGCCATCTTCCCGCTTGCGGAGAGCGGCCATGGAAGGGAGCAGAAGCTCTTCACCAGGCTTGCCTTCGACAATGAAAGCAGCAACAAGGCTCAGAAGCTGGTCTTTGATGAAAGAGGAGGTCATGGTCTTGGGAATGGTGGAAGCTCGCGCCTCCGTTGACTTCCCAACAATAGAGCAAAAAGGGGCTGGTGCCAGCCCCTTGAACGATCACTGTTGTTTATCTTTACAATCAGCGCTGCTGGTCGCAAATGCCTGCGAGCACCTCCCCGACGTACTGGTGGGCATCGCGAAGCTTGTCGAGGGCCGCTTGGCGCTCGTCACGAGCCTGGTAGTAGGTGCTGCCACCTTGCGTGTAGAAATCTCTTCCGTTGCACGTTGCAGCAGCCAAGGCGTCAATGGCCTTGTCGATGGCATCGTAAGCAGCAGCGTATTCATCACGCAGAGTAGTGAAGCCGGTGCCGTTGAGATGGATGGTGGGAATGGTTGCCATGGGAGAAAAGAAAGGAGGCTCGCGCCTGAACAAAGGAACAATAGAAAGGAAAGGGGCCCTGAAGGCCCCTTTGTCACAAGGCTTAACAAAAGGCAGTGCGACCGTTGCTGTAGGCAAACCATTCTTGCTTGCCCTTGCGGGCTTCCTTCTGCCAGGCCGCCCACTTCTCAGGCACGGCTTCGCTGACGATGCGGGTGCCAGCAGGCACATGCACAGGGCCGCCCATGGTGGAGATGGTCCACTGATCTGCCACTGGCCCATTGATGTACCAGCTCTTGCGAACGTGGAGCAGCCCCCACATATCAAGCACTCGCGGATTTTCGGCACCTAGGCGCTTTTGGATCGGCCAGGGCTCGTGCCAGTCAGGAACGATCACGGTGAAAGTAAGCCGCTCGAGGCCCTCGAACTGGGTCCAATAGTCGGGGCCGGTGAGCTGCTCGACGGTGTGGTTGATGCCTGCCATGGTTTTGAAGATGGTGGACCTCTCGGCCCGAACAAAGGAACAATACAAGCAAAAGGGGCTGTTGCCAGCCCCTTGAACCATCATCGTTACTTATCTTTACAATGAGTCGCCCGGCATGGTGGTGCCATGCAGCACGAGGAACTGCCTAGTGGAGAAAAGCCTGCGGAGGCTTTCTGCTTTGAGCCGTAGCTCAGCTTCGTTGGCGCTGGTGTCCAGCAGATGCCACTGGCTGTCTTGCCTGCTCCAAAGGCTGAAGCCTGGTCGGTCGAGCACTGCCATGGTCAAAACACCAGCTCCTTCCCATTGGCTTTGATGCTGGTCACGCGCTCGCAATCGAACGACCGCCAGGCACCTTGGCCCTCTGTGCGAGCAATGGCGAAATCACGGCAGCGGACAATGCTGGTGGCTTTCAGGGCATGGCCCGTGCCTTTGATCTCCTGCGTGTCACGAGGGTTGAACTGCAGGGAACGGGGCTCGCCGTTGGCTTTGACGAACTGCACGCTGACGATCGAAGCGCCTGCGTTGAAGATGAACTGCTTGACGAGGGTGGTTTTGTCCATGGGGATGAAGATAGTGGGCTCTCGCCCTGTGTGATTGATCATGGCACCACAAGGCGCCCCTGTGAAGCCCTTGGCCCATTAGCGTTGCTTATGGCCGTAAGCTTTTGATGAAGAATTGTGGCAGCTTACTTCGACGGAGCCTTTCAGCGCTGACAAACTGCTGACTATTGGTGCCAAGATTTTTGATCTTCACCAATGGCGTGTCTGTCTTCTTGTCCATGACGATATATCGGCCCCGCCAGCCAAAGCGGGCATCGAGCAGATCGACGATGTCGCCAGGAAAGAACACTACCGCCTGTTGAGGGGGGGTCTACCGCCTGTTGAGGTGGGTGATGCCACAGTAGCGTTCTGGATGGTGCTGGATGCAGCCTTGATAGGCTTGTTGATTGACTGGCGGCGCTGGCTGCGTCAAGTAAGACCAGCCCAGAACAGTGAGCATGCCAGAGAGAACGACCATGGGAAGGAGGTTGCGCATGGGAAGAGGAAGAACTGAGCATATATTGCAAAGCCAGCCAGACCCTGCAAGGCTTTGTTGACAAAGCGTTACAAAGCTGGCTGGACCCTATTCAGAAAATCAGCTCGGACAGTTCTTCCATCAAAGCTAGGCACCATTCCTTGCCTTTCTTGGCTAGCAGCTTCTGAGCCGTTGGCGACGGCTCCTTGAGCTGAAGCGATGGAAAGGGCGTGATGATGCTTGCTTCGATTGCAGCAGCCCTGGCACTTTTGATTTCACCAGTTTTGACGCGCTCAAGGATGTCAGGCGCATCACGGGCGAGGCGGCGCAGCAGGTAGGCCTGGGAGGTGCCTCGCTCAACTTCTCCAGAGGTTATCTTATCACCTCTGGATCGCTCTCCACCGTGCATGGCGAGCGGCTTTGCTTGCTGAGCAGCAAGGAACAGGCCGGTCTCTGGATCGCGTGGCTTGTCGGCAATGTCGCCGTGATGGGCCATAGGATCCCGCTGCCGCAACTCGACCATCAGCCATCGAGCGTTGCTAGCCATCTTGTGAGAGGAACTAGCGACGGCGCCTAAACACTTTTCAAACAAGGGCAGGTCTTTGATGCCCAGCCCGTCCTTGTGTTGCATGAATTGCAAAAGACCATCAAACTTACACTCTTCCCCATTGACAGCATCCTTGTAGGTTTCATACAATTTGTCATCAATGATTTCGCGCATGTAAAAATAAAAGGCTTCCTGCCCTACAGCATTTTCAAAGTCATTGGCAATAGAGCGAGCAGAAAATACTGTGAAGCTCATACCACCGCCTCCGCAATTTCTTTTGCACACCTCACCCATTCGCGCTTTTGCTCAAGAGACGCTTTGGTAAATGAAACGCCTTGCTTGTGCAAGCCAGCAATCCGATTCACGTCGCCACGGACTTTTCGATAGGCCACATCATTGTCCTCAATTTGCCGATACTTGGGCACCTTGAATCGAATTATGTTTGTCCAGTACATAGCTCTTTCGCTTAGCAACTTCTGCTCTTCTTCGTAGGAAAGCACTGCCTCCGCTTCTTCTTGCACCTTGTTAACGATGTCGTCAATAGATATGTTTAGGCATTTGCATTTGCTCTTAATTTCGTTTTCTGCATAGACCTTTGCTCCATCGTCTCCACGAAGAAAAAGCCCAAGAATATGCTCTGCCCAATGTGAGTCTATGTAACACTCAGCAGCCCTTTCGTGCATTTTAATTGCTTCAACAACGTCATGCCAGCACGAAAAATCATCGCTACCCCGAAACATTCCAACACTTTCGTCGCTTGACGTAACAATGCCAGTTCTTTTCTTTTTGTCGGCGGAAGACGTGTCGTTGGCAAAGGAAGCATCACCATCTGGAGCATCACCGCAAGCATCTTGCACATCTCGTTCAATGTTGCGTGCGATATAACGCAGTTTGGGGTGGGCTGGCGCAACCACATAAGCAATGGTGTCAAAGTGGTTCTGATCAGCGTACGGCTGATCTTTGCTGTCAATCGGAATACGGCGAATAGCCCTGCCAATCACTTGCACAAAATACAAGACAGTCAAAATCGCGCTCATATAGGCAACCACCTTGATCTGCGGGATGTCCACGCCTTCCGAAATCATCCCTACGGAAACAATTACATCAGGCTTGTCGGCAGCATTCTCTCGGCACTGTCTAGCGATCCTGGCGAGTTTCTTGGCCCCATTATTGTCGTCACTTAGGACGATGGACACACGAAGCGAGGGACGCTCTTCTTGGATACACTCAGCAATTCGCCGAGCTTCCTTCATGCTCTTGGCAACGCAAAGCAATACGCTTTGATTCTTTCTGCCACAAACACTCTCAATTTGTTTTCTTGATAGAGCTAGCAGGGCGATTGATTCATTAACGATGTTGCGCAACAATTTGTTGCCCACGTCATCGGCTAAAGGGTTTTCAAGATCAGCGTCAAAGTGAAGGTGCTTGCCAAGTGGCATGTCACTTTTTTTTGCCCATTCGTACCATTCATCAGAGTTTTGGAACTTGTCATTCGGGAATACCGGCAAGTCCTTTGGCAAACATTCAACAACCTTCCCATCGTCACTCTTCCACGTAGATTCCCAAAACTTGAACTTTACTGGCACTGTGCCTCTCGTTCCGGTCTTGGGATCTTGCCTCAGGTCTTCCTTGTAGTCGTAAACAAAGTCAGCCTCAACACGTCCGTCCTCCCTGTAATAGGGACGATTTTCTACATTAGTAGCACCGCAAAGCACGGCAATCTTGCCTTCTCTTTTCCAGGGTGTACCACTAAGGAAGATGGCGTGATCGGACAATGCGACAAGTCTATCTACGGCCCGCCCCCAATCCGCAGAATCTTCTGGGTGGTGAAACTCGTCAATGATCACAAAGATGCCAGCCGTGGGCCTGTCATGCAATGCCTCTTCGATTTTGGAATAGCCCGCGTAAGTAGACACCCACACGTCACTATCACGGGGGAAACTGGTGCTATCTGTGACATTGACACGCCTGCCATCAACATCCAAGCGTTCAAACGTTTTCTTCCACCCCAGTCGAGTGCCGCAATTAGGGGTGAGCACCACAATTAGGTCAACAGCATCTCTCCTCATCATTTCAAGAGCAGCCTTGGCGCTGCACAAAGACTTACCTGAGCCAGTACAAGCCTCAATGACGAAGATTTGGCGCCCCTCGGCAAACTTGGGGATGCAGGCATCAATAGCCTGTTGTTGCCATTTGCGTAATTTCATGATCGAACGATGCAGATTTAAGTAAATTGCACCGTCTGCAGCACGCAACACCATTGTCAATAGTGGTACGACCACCTTGACTGAATGGCACTACGTGATCAATTTGAGTGAGAAGCCCTGGCTGCAGCTTTTCGCCGCAATAGCAGCAGGTCCAGTGATCTCTCACAAGAATCTGCAAGCGTTGCCTTTTAGAAAACAGACGACTCATAGTCAAACGACATACGCAGAAAGCGTATTTCCCAGACGGGATCGGCAAAACCGACTCATAAATACTAACAACACAAAAGCGCCCCGAAGGACGCTTCGCTATTTGCAAATAGCAAATGCCTATACCTTGGCAAAGCACACCTTGGCAACACCTTGCGAGGGACTAGCAAGTTGCCTGAAGGCGCCGTAACTCAGATCCAGAATTCTGTTTCCATGCCAAGGCCCTCTGTCAGTCACTTTTACCACCACTGTCTTCCCATTGGCTGGATTGACCACGCGCAAGCGAATGCCAAGGGGAAGCGATGGAGAGGCAACGGTGAGGCCGTGGGCATCAAAGCGGCTTCCATCGGCAGCAGTCTGCCCGTGGTAGCCATCTCCAATACCATAATGGCTTGCCAGGCCGCACGAAGATTTCGCCTCCGCTGATAATGGTGCAAATGCACCAACAACAACGAAAGCGGTAGAAAGAAAACGAAAAAGCATCAGGAAAGAGAAAAGTAAGTAGCGAGGATCAGGAAGTCGCCCCCTGATAGTCCTCACTGTACCACCCCTGCCCTTCCCATCGTCTCTTTTGTGCAAAGCGCCAAGATGGTGCTATGCTTTGCAGGTCTGGTTGGTCCTGGGCGAAAGCCTCTCCGTTGGAGCCGTAAGGGTGGACGCTTTTGAACAGTTTGGCACTATCGCGAGGTATTGCCACGGCATTGCATGGGCCGTGTGAGGGACTGTTCTCCTCTCGTAGCTTTGAGGAAAAGAAAGGCATCGGAAGCCAGTCACGAAGAAGGGGGAGCGAAAGCTCCCCTTTCTTTTGTCTATAAGCAACCAATTGGTCCCCATAAAAAAAGAGGCCGAAGCCTCTTTAGTACAACAGCCGGTCATCGTCCCATTCAGGAGCCAGTGATGCCCTTATGGGCTTGCCTGGGAACAACTCTGCAGCCGAGGCCATTGCATGCTCCTTAGAGACGGCCATAATCTCAACGAAAGCAGTATCGCCCCACACCCTGAATAGAGCTGGTTGAATGGGCGATGGAGAAGAATTTTCTTTCATTAGAGACCAGCGGCCACTGATGCAGCATAAGCCGCCAGGTATTCAAGAAGGTCTTCCTCTGAAGGAGCTTCAGTGACCACTTCCTCATGCTGCTCTTGATGCTTGTTATGAGCAGCCTTTAAGGAGCAATAGATGCCTTCCAGAAAACGACGATGAACAGCGTTCTCTCCCATAGCCATCACCTCCTCGAGCGTGGTCAGCCAGTTCTCAAGGTCTCTTGTGCGAAAGCTCCAGAATACGCAGGGCTGACCATTATTCATGACTAGTTCGTTCTTTTCAGTGAAGGCAATGGGACCAAAGGAGTCCTTGATGATCGTTGAAGCCATGGCTTGTTTGCGAGAAGCCTCCTTATTGTGAGGCCTCCTGGGAGAGCCGTCAAGAGAAAGCACCATCAGCGTTGCTTATGCCCTAGCACCTTTCCAAGCAATGGCCAAGAAATGGCATTTGCCAATTGGCCTGAGCACAACGTGCCTGCCAGCCCTTGTAATAACATTCTGGAATGCCTGCCTTTGGATTTTGTTCAGTGGTTTGCAAGGCTCCTCGAGCCAGCTCTGCGCCCAATCAGCCAGCTCTTCGATGTCACATATATCAGCCGTTTGCAGCATGAAATGCCGGCCCCGTTGAGACACCTTGCGCCAAGCTGGGTGGACTGGTGGTTCTTCCTTTGCAAGTTTTTGAGCTTCCTCTTTCAAAATGGGAGGAATGCAAATGGTGACCATTGGTCGTAGCTTTTCAGGAAAGGAGAATTCCACGATGGTCACAAAAGGTTGTGGTAGTTTTCTTCGCTATCCCCATTGAACACCTCTTCAGGATCTCGCCCAGCTTCTTCTAACTTCTCAAGAATTGCTTGGTTGATTTGCTGGCGCATGGCGCGGCGATAGTCTTCATCTCCACTAAAGCTGCCTATTTCTTCTAGCAAACGAAGAGCAATGTTCAAGCTACTGATGTCCCTTAAAGTCATCAATGATCCAGCCATTGCATCATTGTCAATATGCTCTTGCAGAATGCCTTGGTGATAGTCAGCCCATTTACCAAGAGCAACAATGCCAATCTGCTTTAATGCCTCGTCGCCATATTTCTCCACTTCCTCGTCCACGAGCTTTGCAATTTCAGGAGACATTGCAAAGGTGCTCGGATCTGTTAGGAATGGCTCTGTGCCTTCGTCAATTGCTTGACGCTTGCGGTTTTTAGCTCCTTCCACTTGCTGAAGGAAATGGCTAACGGAATCAAAAGAGAAGGAGTCCATGGGAAAGGGCAACAGACAAAGCTTGCCGAATGATGGTGCCATTGTCAAGCATGACAAGCTTAAGCCTTTCTAGCCGTCGGCTGGCAGAAGAGGCCTGCTACTACCAGACGGTTCGCCATCGTCATCAAATTCTGGGCTCACGTCGGCTTTTGTGGCTTTCGCATCAATGGCACCAGCCCTGGCGCCAGAGTTGGATTCAGCTTCTTTGATCTTTTTAACTTCCTTGCTAAGGGTGTCAAGAAAGTTTTTGTAGCCGCTCTTGTTGTCTTCAATTTGAGGCTTCACATCGAACAAGCCAATGAGCTTTGCTTGCTGCTCTAGGCAGCTTCTTGCAATACCAAGGAAACCACTTTCTCCTGCGCTTTCTTCGATGCGCACAATGGCCTCGTCAGTGCCTTCTTTGATAGTGGTGACTTTCTTGCGCTTGCTTGCTTCAAATGCCTCTAGGGCCTTCTCTTTCAAATCATGCTGTTCCTGGACTAGCCTTGCCCGCCAAGCGTCTTGACTTTTTAGGATTTCGTTGGTCCAAATTTGACGATTGTGAATGCGGTCGCTACTAACTGTTTCTTTTGATAGCTTGAGCACGTCTGCAATTTGTTTGTTGCTCATGCGAGCTGCCAGAAGCTCTTGCACCATGAAGCGCCTTTGTCCCGTCAGGTCTTTGTCATAAGGAATTTTGCCAGGGCCAGAACCAACCTTGTTACGAATGCGATCAATTTGCTCTGGAGAGAAGCCTGCATCAACAAGCACCTTTGTGGCGTATTGAAGCTTCTCTTCTTCAGAGACAAAAGAAATGTCTGGTTGAGGCATGATGAAACAATGGGAGAGTCAAAGGGGCAGATTGCCCTTACCAATAAGGGTTCTAGCAAACAATGCAGAAAAGCGCTCTTGCTTGTCTGGCGCCACTGTTGCAGGGTTTTCTGAAATGGCTTGACGAAGAACATTCAGTTCTAGCCATTCTTCAGGAGAAAGCAATGGAAAAGGCAAAAACGGAGCACTCATGAGACGGCTAGGAAATACAAGAAGAATAATGAAAAAAGAAGAGCCACGAAAAAGATGGTGCCAATAATTCCACTAATAATGCCAATTCGCATTTCATGCTCATGGATTCTTTGCGCAATTAAAGCGTTGATTTCTTCACGGCTCATTGTCATCAAAATAGCTCCTTGGGCGGACAATAAACAATGCTTTCTTTGTGGTCAAGAATGTTGTAATCCCCGAGATCATCTGCCAATTTCTTGGCAAGCTTAAGCTCATGCTCCATTGCCTGCAAATCTTCTCCGTACTGTTTTTGAGCCTTTCTCTGTAAGCGAATGGTTCCATAATCTTCGCTTTTGTAATCATCAAGGCCGTTGTCTTCAAGTAGTTGCTTAATGTCCGCCTTGCATTCACTTTCCATATCAGAAAGAGCTTGCTGGTCTGCTTTGATTTTAGAGAGCTCCTTAAGGAGCATTTCAATGTCTTCCATGATTAGTAATTAGCAGAAGAAGAAACGAAATTGTGGTCGATTAAGCTTTGAATTTCTCCTAAGCTTGCTCGCCAATGACGCTCATCATTCAAATCTCGAGCAGCATAAAGAATACGAGAAGGAGGAAGAGGGCCGCGATCGGGAATGGAGTAGCCATGGTGTTGATAAATTTCAATGGCGATTCCGTTGTGCTCCATGGAAGGGAGACGATTAGGCTTTGAAGGTGCCCTAGGCATAGTGGGAAAAAGAAACAACGGCCGCTTGACAGGGTGCTCGCTTGGGGCTCGCTCTTTTCATGCGGCCCATCAACAATACAACGTTTCTAGAGGAAAGTGTGTAAAGGATGGTTAAGAAACGCCTTTTGATCAGGCTCGCCTTGGGGGCTCGCTTGCGCGAACGGCGTTTCTTGCGACGGTTATCAGGAAAACGAATAAGCGTCGTTTATCGAGAAAGCTGATACTTCCTTCCCATAGCTCTCCTTAAGGGGAAGCGCCGCAGGGTAGGTTCCGAGGCGGTGTCCCCAGGCGCGTAGATACGCCTCAGGCCACTGGACGATTGTAATACTTGCTGCAAGCTCAATTGTGCCAGTCAGTCAATTGGCACATAGTTGATGGGGGATGAGGCGGGTGTACGATGGCGGAGTTGTC
>Ga0169931_10013515_pt1 | contig 11137 bp, 9 predicted proteins | sample Kivu_15m_20L_FD_129675 | JGI IMG/M metagenome (GOLD analysis project Ga0169931, IMG submission 129675) | Freshwater microbial communities from Lake Kivu, Western Province, Rwanda to study Microbial Dark Matter (Phase II) - Kivu_15m_20L... | ecosystem: Environmental > Aquatic > Freshwater > Lake ... | reverse complement strand
GCTGCTCCCGCCCATCCCGAGCAGGACGATGTGTCGGAAGCCCTCATTACGGATGCGAGCGGCAAAGGTCAACAGGTCGTCGACGGCGGCCAGCGTCGTCCGGGTCACCTCGACCCAGCCGAGTGACTGCCGAATGATCTTCAGGTGCGGCTCCTCGCTCTTCCAGAGGGAAGCATCCTTCATCCAGATCCGCTCGATCCAATGCTCCGTCCCAGCCCGCTTCTCAATCGCCAGGACGGCATCTTCAAAAGGGCCGAGTTGGCCCTCCGAGCGCTGAAGGATACTCCTTCCCAGCGCCTCTTCCTTGTCGGTGATGCTTTGGAGCAGGCTGACAAACGAGTCGGCGAAGGCCTTGACCCCTTCGTCTTGCAGTTGCTGGCAGGCGGCCTGCAGGTCGATGCCGCGGGCGCTCAACTCCCCCAGCGCGTCTCGCGCGCCGTCGAGCTGCTCTTCGATGGTGAGGCGGACGACGCCATGGTCGCGGAACGCCGCCAGGGTCGCCGGAGGGACTGTGTTGACCGTCTGAGGCCCGATCAATTGCTCGATGTAGAGAACGTCGCGGTAGGCGGGATTCTTGGTCCCCGTGCTAGCCCAGAGCGGACGCTGCACCTGCGCGCCAAGGCTTTGCAGCTTCCGGAATCGCTCGCTGGCGAAGATCTCACGGAAACGCTGGTAGAGCATCCTGGCGTTGGCGATGGCGGTCTGTCCGAGCAGGGCTTGCAGGCGCGCCTTGGCGGAATCGTCAGGAGCTGCCGCAATAAGGGCTTCGAGCTTCTTGTCGACGAGCGTGTCGATGCGGGAAACGAAGACGCTCGCCACCGAGGCGACGTGATCGATCGGCGATCCCGTCGCGACGCGATCCTCCAGCCCGAGCATGAACGCCTCGGCGACCTGCTCGTAGTTCTCCAGCGCGAAGATCATCGTCACATTGACATTGATCCCCGCGGCGATCACCTGACGAATCGCCGGGATCCCGGCCGGGGTTGCCGGAATCTTGATCATGACATTCGGGCGATCGAGCTGGCCCCAGAGCCGCTTCGCCTCCGCCACTGTCTCGTCCGTTTGGTGCGCGAGGAATGGCGAGACCTCCAGGCTGACATAGCCGTCGACTCGCTCCGTCTTCTCATAGACGGGACGGAAAAGATCCGCGGTGCGCTGAATGTCCTCGATGGCCAGCGCCTCATAGACCTCCTGGACATTCATCCCCGCCGCGACATAGACGCGGAGGGACTCGTCATAATCGTCATTTCCCGCGATCGCCTTCTCAAAAATGGTTGGATTGGAGGTGATGCCGCGGAGATCGTCATTGGCGATCATCGCGGCGATCTCGCCGTTGTCGATCAGCAAGCGACGAATATTGTCGTACCAGATACTCTGTCCCAGTTTTTCCACTTCGACCAATGGGTTCATTCGTTACTGCTCCTCAGGATGCGGTCTCTTCTCGATCAATAGACGATAAAAGGACTCGTGTTTTGCCCGCTCTTCGCGGTAGATCTGATGACGGACGGAGTTTGGCTCGACCCTCTCTCCGGTGGGGGTGACGAAGGAATCGAACCCGCGCTTTCCCCCAAACGCCTCCATCGCCAACATGGCCGCCCCGCGACTGGAGGCCTCCTTGACGCCGGAGGCGACGACGGGGACTCCGATCACATCGGCCATCATCTGGGTCCAGGCAGGCGAGCCAACGATCGCCCCTCCAGAGGCAATGATCTGCGTCTCCGCGTCCATCAAGGCGGTGAAGCGCTCATAGATCGCCGCGAATCGATAACAGACGGCCTCGAGGGAGGCTTGCAGCAGGTCGATTGGACGGGTACCGAGGCCGATTCCCAGGAAGGCGGCCCGGGCGGTGTCGTGCCATCCCGTGCTTCGCTCTCCGGAAAAGAAGGGCAGGACGGTCAGTCCGTGCGCGGCGGCCGGTGCGGCGATCAACTGCTGCTCGATCTCTGCCTGATCGGGAAGAGTCAGCGTCTGGGCACACCAGGCATATGCGTCTCCCCCATTGGAGAGGGCGCCGCCAATCAGCGCGTACCGGTGGTTGGCGCGATAGCACCAGAGGCCCTCCGGGATCGGGGCCTGCGCTGTTGGCCAGCAGACCCGCATCGCGCCGGAGGTCCCGACGTTGATGGCGATCCGGCGATCGGAGAAGCAGCCTGACCCGATGTTGCTGCAGGCACCGTCTCCCGCCGCGGGCAGCCACCGGGCTTCGCGAAGCAGGGGCCATCGCTCGAGCATCTCGCCCCTCATCCCGTCGAGGCCTTCCCCGTCAGTTACGAGGGGGGAGAGGTGGTCGCGCTCGATCCCGATCGCCGCGAGGATCTCGTCGTTCCAGTCGAGCCCGTTCGGTTGGAAGAGGCCTGTGCCAGAGGCCATCGAGACCCCGCAAGCCAGGCGACCGAAGAGCCTGGCGTAGAGATACTCGCCAATCGAGACGAACTTGGCGATCCGATGGAAGATCTCCGGGCGCGTCGCACGAAGCCAGAGGATCTTCGCCGGGTAGTAGCTCGCGTGCGGGACGACTCCAGTCTGCTGATGGATCCACTCCCGCCCCAGTTCCGCCCCAAACTGGCTGGCAAAAGGGGCGCTGCGGGTGTCGCTCCAGTTGTAGAGCGGCGTAACGGCTTGACCATCACGGTCGACCCCGAGCACGGCGTGCCAGAAGTTGCTGTATCCAACGAAGGTGATCTCTCCAGGAACCAGGTCTGGCAGGGCTTGCCGGGCTTCTTGTAGACATTGATCGATGGTCTGGTAGATGATAGCAACCAACCGGTCGGCATCGATCTCGACCCCACCATCCGGAGTGGCGGTCATCTGGTAGCGGGTCCGCCCCTCGATGCCCTCGAGTACCCTTGCCTGCGCGTCGTAGAGTTCTGCCCGGACGGACGAAGTCCCGACGTCAAGAGCGAGCGTCAACGGCCGATCCGAATGTACAGGAGATGTGGAAGACATTGCGGCATAATAGTGGACGCTGAACAGAAGTCAAATAGGAGGATCGAACGAATGGCGACAATAGGAATTCTAGGACGGATAGGACCTATAGGACGAATAGGACCCCTAGGACGGATAGGACGAATAGGACGGACGGGCCCTCGAAGTCCTACAGGTCCTATAGGTCCTACAGGTCCTATTGGTCCTATTGGTTCTATTGGTTCTACAGGTCCTATTGGTCCTACAGGTCCTATTGGTCCTATAGGTCCTATTCGTCCTAGAATTCCTATCCATCCTAGAATTCCTATCTTATTTCTGTTCGTGGTGATCCTGATCCCGGTCACAGTTTTCGGCCAGTCAGGACGCCGCCAAAAGAGAGCCGAGGCCGAGCCTCCCGTTCAGGGCGTCAATCGACCTGAGACGCGCACCCAACCCGAACCAGACCCGGAGTTCGAAGAAAAGGTTCCCCAAAAGAAGGGACCGGGGCTTCTCCTCATGTCGGGAACCGCCGAGGTGATGATCCCACTCTTCATGGTGGACGCGGTAACTCAGGCCTGTCAGGAGGAGTTTCGTGACCTTCTTCGAGGGGACCATGACCTGCGGCAAGAACGCAATCAGAACCGGTCCGACGCGATCAAGGCGGCCAAAACAGAGGACAACTACTTCGTCTTGCTGCTCGAACTGGAGGCAGATCGTCTCGGTACTTCCCGCACGGGAGTGGAGGTCCGTTACACCATCTTCGAGCCGAAGACCGCCAAGGTTGTTGGCTCGGGGATGGGTTTTCCGACACAGCCCAATAGCCGAGTTCCTGTGCCCCCGATTGGAGCCAACAGTCAGCTGATCCTGCTCGACTGGGTGGGTCGCGACATCGCGCGGCAAGTCGTACGCCGCCTAGGCTGGCGAGTCTGATGTTTTTTCCCGCGCCTCTTTGTCATCGATGAGCAGGGTCAGCCGTTGTTGGAGCGCCAGCAGATCCTGCGGCAGGGGAGCCTCGAAGCGGACCTTCTGTCCGGTGGTTGGGTGGAGGAAGCTGAGCTTCTGGGCGTGGAGAGCCTGTCGGCTCAGTTCGATGCGGGAGCCGGCAACGATGGGGAGAGGTCGTCTCCCTTCCGTGCCGGTGTAGATCTTCTCTCCGAGCAGCGGGTGGCCGTGCAGAGACGCCTGAATCCGGATCTGATTCTGCTTGCCAGTGACGAGCCGAATCTCGAGGAGAGAGGCGACCTTTCCGTACCGTTCCAGAACCCGGTACTGGCAGATCGCGGTCTGCGCCTCCCCTCTGGCGCTGGTCCTGGTCGATCCGCGACCAGTCGGGTGGCGGTCCTGTTTGCTGGCGTGTCTCTCAGGCAGAGCGGAGGTCACCGCCTGCTGTTTTCGCTCTTCCCGGTCCCAGACGAGCAGGTCTTGCCAGGTTCCGCTTGCTTGCGGGGGACTTCCGTGGACGAAGGCGAGATAGACGCGTTCCGGCTGGTGGTCTTTAAACTGGGCCTTGAGCGAGCCGACGGCGGCAGGCTGCTTGGCGAAGACGACTATTCCCGAGGTATCCCGGTCAATCCGGTGAACGACGAGCGGCGATTGGCGGTGGGCCGATCGCAGGTGCGCGGCGATCTGGTCCTGGAGGCTCGGTTCGTCGGGTTGCGCGGGGAGGGGGACGGTCAGCAACCCGGCTGGCTTGTTGACTACGATCAGGCTCGCGTCCTCATAGAGGAGGTGGAGCCCGGAGTCGTGTCGTTCGAAGTATCGTTTGGTCGCACTGCCGGGGCGGTCGTGCCAGACGCGAACGCGCTCTCCGCTGACGACACGGCGCGCGACATCGGCGGCGGACTGCTCGGCGTCATTGACGAAGACCCGGCCACGTTCGATGGCCAGAAGCGACTTCGATCGCGATCCCAGCCGTTCGGGGGAGGCGAGCCACTTGTCCAGTCGCTGTCCCTCCTCGGCCATCTCTACCTGCCATTCCTGCCCTTGCTTCGATTTCATCGTGGACGCATGATACACCCGCCGGTCCGGTTACGAAACTGGGCGGTCTTCGATTCCATCACCCGAGGGTCTTATGGGCGCCAGATCTCTGCTTGTCAGCCTTCTCGCCGGACTTCTTCTGTTGAATGTCGCGGCTCTTTCCCCAGGCAGATCCCGTCCACGCCTGCTCGGAGTGGCCAGGATCACGCTTCGTGCCAGCGATCTTGATCGCTCCACCTCCTTCTACCGTGACCTGCTGGGATTTCCAGAGGCTGGGCGGAGAGGCACGGCGCGCCGCTTCCAGATCAATCACCGCCAGTATGTCGAGCTTCGGCATGGGCTCGATCCGCGGGAGGATCGGATGATCAGCGTCTCGCTCCAGACCGATCAGCTCGAGGTCATGCGCCGCTACCTTGGCGAGCGTGGTTGGAAGGTTCCGCCTGCCGTCACAGTCGACGCCTGGGGAGATCAGGCCTTCCAAGTCGCCGATCCGGAAGGTCGCTGGCTGGAGTTTGTCCAATATCGATCACCAGGATTGAAGAGAGAACTCGCCGCCGTGAAGAGTCTCCAGTCTCCCCGGCAGATCTCCTCGCGGCTGATGCACGCCGGGATCATCGCGACAGACGTTCCCCGGGCAACCCGTTTCTACAGCGAGACCCTGGGGCTCCAGGAGTTCTGGCGAGGCCAGGGACGTGAGTCGATCTATCTCTCCTGGATCAATCTCCGATTGCCGGAGAGTCAGGACTATGTCGAACTGATGCTCTATGGGCAGGAACCTGCAGGGGACCGACGGGGCTCGGCTCACCACCTCTGCCTGGAAGCCGCCGAGATCGAAACCGCTCGTCAGCTGCTCGACGCCAACCCGGGCCGGTCCGCCTATGACCGTCCGCTCGAGATCCGCGTCGGCGTCAATCGGCGCCGCCAACTCAACCTCTTCGATCCCGATGGGACGCGCTCAGAATTGATGGAGCCCCGGACCATCGACGGAGTCCCACCTCCTTCTTCCACCGCGCCTTATCCTCCCCGCTGAAAAGCGGGGAGGCGTCGCACTGGGAGAAGAAGTTGGGGAAGGAGAAAGGCGGGGGAGCGGCCCGGAGAGGGCCGCGTCGAGGGTATCGTCCGATCAGGCAAGTCGTCGATTGATCTCGGCAAGGTATCCGGCGGCCTTCTCCGGGTTGGGAGCAGGCCCTTCCTGCGCGAGAAACCAGGCGGAATAGAGCCACAACAGGTCTCGTTCGAGCGAGCTGTTGGCCCAGAGCCGGGCGTTGAGCTGGACCTGGCTCAAGTCGTAAGGGAGCTCGGGCAGCCCCGTCGCCGGCAGCGGAGAGAGGCGCAGGTACATTACCGCAATCGTCGACGCCTCCGCGGTTGCCTCGGTGCGCGGGAGGCCCTTGGGGGGCGGGGCCGCTTCCGTGGGTCGCAGCTTCTCCGGCAGGGAAGACGGAGCGTCCGGGGCTTTGCTGACGCTGCCCTGTGTCGCCAGGAGCGTCGCGGTGACGCCCTCGATCGTCCGAGGACGTGGGCCGCGGCCACTCGTCTGGATCGTCACCGTTCCACTGAGTTGCAACCGCGGTCGGTCGCCCCCCTTTTCGAGGGTGGCCTGGGTTGGCACGAACGCCACCTCGACGGTTCGCCCGCCGGTGCCGGTCACCGATCCGGTAAACCCCTTGCCCGCCGGGAGTGCGTGAAGGGTGTACAGCCTGGGGCGATTGGCGGTTCTCTTCTGCATACCGATCATCTACAGGTTCCCCCGCTTGATCTCTTCCGTCAAATAGTCACAGGCGCGCATGGTCAGCGCGAGAATGGTCAGCGTCGGGTTTTGATTGGCGGCTCCGACGAAGGCAGCCCCGTCGGTCACGAAGACATTCTGGACGTCGTGAGACTGGTTAAATTTGTTGAGGACGGACGTCTTCGGGTCATTCCCCATTCGCGCGGTTCCCAGTTCGTGGATGATCCGACCGGGGGCCGTCATCTCGTAGGAGGTGGAGATCTCTTCCGCTCCGGCGCGGCGAAGGATCTCCGTGGCGCTCTCCGCCGCATCCCTCGCCATCTCCCGCTCATTGTCCGAGTGCTGAATATGGACTTTGAGGACGGGGACGCCCCACGCATCGACCACCCCATCCGGATCGATCTCCACGAAATTTTCGTAGCGGGAGAGCATATTGGCTCGGGTCGTCAGGCCAACCGGGGCGACATACCATCGTCGCACCGTCTTCTTGAATTCGCTGCCGAAGCCAGGCGTCCGGCGGGCATTCCCGGGAAAGCTGCCAATCGAGGAGCCTCCCTCGAATCCGTAGCCGCGCAGAAACTTCGGATGTTTGGTCTTGTCATCGAGGTTGCGAAAGCGCGGCACGAAGATGCCGGACGACTTGCCGTCCTCGTTGACCGGGTCCCGCCCCGCCAGCATCGGCAAGTATCCCGAGGCACCGGTTCCCCCGAAATGGTCGACCAGGTAGTGGCCGAGCGCGCCCGAAGAGTTTCCCAGCCCCGCCGGATGCTGTCGCGACTTCGAGTTGAGCAGCAGACGGGTCGATTCGAGGGTCGAGGCCGCGACGATGACGACTCGCCCGCGGAACTCCAGCTCCTGCCGGGTGACGCGGTCGACCACGGCGACCCCTTTGGCCTTTCCCGTGGTCGGGTCGACCGTCAATTGCCGAACGATCGAATTGGGGCGCAGCGTCATCCGTCCCGTCGCCGCCGCGGCGGGCAGGGTCGAGGAGAGTGAGTTGAACATCGCTCCGACCGTGCACCCGTTTCCACAGCTCCCGCAGTAGTGGCACTGGGCGCGTCCGCCTTGCCGGTGGTGGTTTCGCACGGCGGTGAGCATCGCGACCCGAGACTGAATCAGTTTCCAGCCGAGCTTCTCCGTCGCACTCTTCAGCTGATGCTCCCCGCAGGTGAGGGCCATCGGGGGGAGATAGTCTCCGTCCGGCTGCCACCAGAGCCCATCGCGATTCCCGCTGACTCCAATCCAGTTCTCGGCCTTCTCGTAGTAGGGCGCCATCTCCCGGTAGTCGATCGGCCAGTCGACATCGAAGCCGTCGTGGCTGGCCGCCTTGAAGTCCAGGTCGGAAAACCGCCACGAGAGCCGCCCCCAGTGGAGCGTCTTGCCACCGACAATCCGCGCCCGCACCCAAAGAAAGGGCTTTCCGGGGGCGGTCGTGTAGGGATGCTCGGTGTCGTTGACGTAGAAGTGCCGGCTGAAGTCTCCCGCCGTATCCTGCATCCACTGCTCGGACTGTTTCCAGCCCGGACGGCCGAACCCGCGATACATCGACTCATAGGCGAATCGATTCATCGCGAAGTCGCGCAACGGGTCGATCATCGGCCCCGCTTCGAGGACCAGTACATCGAAGCCCTTGGCGGTCAACTCCTTCGCCGCCATGCCTCCAGAGGCCCCCGAGCCGATGATGATCGCGTCATACTGTTTGCGCGTCGAGGCCGGTTTCAACGAAGTGGCCAGATTCTGCAAGCTGAATCTCCTCAAGCTTACCGCGCGTGCGTGACGCGGTAGATGAATCCCTTGTTGTCATCCGAAATGTAGAGCGCTCCGTCCGGGCCCGTCACCAGACCCGCGGGACGGCCGAGCACCTGTCCGTCGGCCAGGAACCCCGTGACAAAGTCATCGAGTCCAATCACCCGATCTCCGCGAATCGTCACCCGCACGACTTTGTGGCCAATCTTCTCTTTGAGAGAGGAGCCCGATCCGTGGAGCGCGACATACATGGTCCGATAGTGGGCCGGGAACTGATCGCCATCGTAAAAGGTCAACCCGATCGGCGAGAGATGGGCCTGGAGGGCAAAGGTTGGCGGGATGGCGTCAGCGGCTTTGAGCGACCCTTTCGCTCCCGGCAGGTCCGGGTTGGGCATATTCTCCCCGAAAAAGTAGGGGAATCCGTAATGCTTGCCTTCTTCGACGAGATTGATCTCGTCGGGTGGAAGATCTTCCCCGAGCTTCTCCTGTCCCATATCGACGGCCCAGAGCTTGCCTGTCTTCGGATCCCAATCGAAGCCGAGCGCGTTGCGCAGCCCACGGGAAAAGAACTGCTCTCCGCTGCCGTCCGCGTTGTAGCGCATGATCGCGGTTCGCCGGGGATCTTCCTCTTCACACGAATTGCAGGACGAGCCGATCGAGACATACAGCTTCCCGTCGGGGCCAAAATCGATCGTCCGCGTCCAGTGCGAAGTCGTCGAGACGGGCAGGTCGATCACCTTCTCCGGCGACCCCGCCGCTCTCCCCTCGCTCACCTTGACCCGCAGAATGGCCGGGTTGGTGGCGATGTAGAGGTACCCTCCTCGAAAGGCGACGCTGTGTGGACGGGCCAGCCCAGCGGCGATCACCTCCATCCCATCGGCGCGCCCATCCTTGTCCCGATCCGGCAGGGCGACGACATCACCTTTCGATTGCCGGGCGACATAGAGGACGCCATCCGGACTGACCGCCATCAGGCGCCCGTTGGTCACGCCAGAGGCATAAACTCCCACCTGAAACCCCGCCGGTACCTTGAGCGGCGCTGGAGAAGGAGGAGCCGCTTCCGGGGTGGCCCCAGGTTGAGCGGGTTGAGTGGATTGAGCCTGTCCAGAAACCGGGGAGAAGAGGATGGCCAGCGCCATCCCCAGACCGGTCATCCATGACCGGAGGCGGGTCGTATTCATGTTGTCACTCCTACCCTGCAGCAGTGAGGGTCTTCACTCTTTCGAGCATCGAATGAATTTATGATTGCGGTCGGAAGAAGAGCACCAGGCTGGACCCAATGACGACCAGCACGAAACCGACCAGAAGAAGCGGATGAATCGACGACTTCGGCGGATGGAGGACCATCGTCACCAGCACATTGACCACCGGAGCGCCCCCAAAGACGATCGGCATGACATAGGTCGGAAGCCCGCCGGATTTGAAGGCCCAGATGATGCAGGCCGCACCGGTGGCTCCCAAGGCGCCGGCAAATGTCGCGAGCATCGTGCCGGACATTCCGAATCCCTGGGGCGACAGCTGGTTCTGGGAGGCCAATCCGGCGACGGGGACGATCACCCCGATCAGGAAGTAGGCCACTCCGACGCAGAGCAACGCCCGGAGGGGGCTTCCCAACCTGGCCTGCCCCTGGTGCAGGAGCGCTCCATACACTCCCCACGACAAGACTGCTCCAAATGCAAAGAGTGCCCACATCATGGATTTCGATTTCTCCTTCGTCATGGTGATCCCATCTCTCGGTCTGGGGGGATTGGTCGGTTCCCGTCGGTCTTTGCTGGGAAGATCTGACGCGGATGCTCCCTGCCTGAGCGGAGGGAGCCGTTCCTACTCGATCGTACCCGTTTGTCTGTCGAACTCGATGTAAAACTCGGTGTAAAGAGAACCAGCATTCCAGCGGGGATGAAGGTAAACAAGTTTGCCAAGGAATGCAATCGGTTTCCCGCCTCCGACCCTCAGTGGGTCGACATCTGCGCGGCGATCTCTTTGAGCAGTTTGGCACAGACCCGCGCCGTGATGCGGCTCGGGTCCATCCGCGGGTTGTATTCGACGAGGTCCGCCCCGACAATCGGACTGCTGATTCGCTGAATAATGGAGAGCGCCTGCCGGGTGCTCAATCCACCTGGCTCCGGATGAGAGACCCCGGGGGCAAAGGCCGGGTCGAGGCCATCGAGATCGAAGGAGAGGTAGAGCGGGGAGTCAAAATCGAGCGGCTGGTCGTCCCGCCAGTCCTTCATCTCGAAGACTTCGACGCCGAACCGCTCGACCTGAGCCCGCTGGTGGGCCGTCATCGTCCGAATGCCAATCTGGACGAGCCGCTTGACCAACCCCTCTTCCATAATTCTTGCAAACGGGCAGGCGTGCGAGTAGCGGTTGCCTTCAAAGTTGTCGTAGATATCCGGGTGGGCGTCGATGTGGAGGAGGCTCAGGTCCGGGTAGCGTTGGGCATAGGCCCGCAGGATGGGGTAGGTGACCGCGTGATCCCCGCCGAGCGAGAGGACCCGGTGACCCTGCGCGAGTTCGTTTTCGATGGCCGTCTCGATTGTGCCAAGCACTGTGGAGGTCTCCCCCACGAGGGAGAGGTCTCCACAGTCGACCAGCTGGAGCGTCGTCAGATCGGTCCCATTCTCGCACCAGCTGTTGGAGGATTCCGCGTGCAGGGCCTGCCGAATCAACGGCGGAGCCTCCGCCGCGCCACGGTGCAGGGAGGACTGCTGGTCCCACGGAACTCCGACCAGAGAGATGGTTGCCATACGTCTCCTTTGCCTGGGCTGGCGGTAGTGGTGG
>Ga0169931_10013514_pt1 | contig 11137 bp, 16 predicted proteins | sample Kivu_15m_20L_FD_129675 | JGI IMG/M metagenome (GOLD analysis project Ga0169931, IMG submission 129675) | Freshwater microbial communities from Lake Kivu, Western Province, Rwanda to study Microbial Dark Matter (Phase II) - Kivu_15m_20L... | ecosystem: Environmental > Aquatic > Freshwater > Lake... | reverse complement strand
GGTCGGTAAGAACACTCTCTCAAAGACAGCAAGTATGTAGTGTAAATAAAACGTACATTACCAATAGCAATGAGATTTTGACCTACTAATAGATCAGATGATGATCCAAGAGGTATTGGAGTCAACGATAGACTCGTAGTCATCGTAGTATTATTGAATAATGTCTTATCCTGATTTTCTTCGTCCATGATCCTTATTTTTAATACCGCCATGTCTAATTCAGGTACAACGTCAACAATTCTACATTCATTGAATTTGGTAGAAGAATTGATTCGTATATAAACCTTGGCATTGACTCTCGAAAAAGGTATAGTTGAAAGGAATAAAGATTGTGTTGTATTCATGAATTCTGTGAACCAAGAAGTATTTAAAAACTCTGTGATATTATGTACCAAGTAAGAAAATGAATCTAGTACACGTTGTCTATTGTGTATGATACGATAGGCTCGTTCAATCACATGATAATTAGTCAAGAGATAACCATCTTCTGTGATTATAAATGCAGAACCCGAACCTAATCCCATTCCACCCCGAGGTAAGTTGTCATACTTTGTAGAACTTATCCTGGACGTTGATGACGATGGTGACTCACTGGTCATAAAGGCCACACTGGTAACAAAAGCTACACTAGGACCGTACTTTCGAAAGATATTCACAGTTGTCTTTTCATCTGCAGATAAATTCGAGTCGAGTTGTGTCGATGGAACTGAAAAGGATATTGATTCAAAGGATGATTTTGCTGTTGCTTGGAATGAACGAAAAGTAAATCTGTCATGGCTCCTCCTGTTTGATAATACCAAGGACTGTGGTGTTTTGTAAGAACCCTGAGAAGAATGAGGGAAGAAGGTCCAGCAATTTACAGCTTGGACTCTGAGTAGTAAGAGGATATATGGCCACCAATTATGGAGATTACTTCTCATGATCGATATCTGATGTGTGTTTTCAATTGTATACGGATCTCCTTCATGTAAATAGACGATGGGATAGGAAGACATTAAGACTCTATGATGATGGCTATAAGCAGCATTGGTTTTGCAGTTTTGCTTGCGCTCGGCGGCGGTACTCTCACCGAACCCCTCTTTACCTCTCTTTACGTGCGCGAACGACTGATGAGAACTGATGATGAGTCATCGGAAATAAAAAATGAGCCCATTCGTGCTACGCTATTATGATGAAAAGTGGATGAGCAATAAGTATCACATCAGCTGAGAATAGGTAATACAATAGGACTCATTATGATCGGAAGTACATGTTAGACTGATTTCAAGAGAGCTGGGATTACTCAAAGAATGATGATGACCATAAATATGAGACCAACATCAACAATGTCCTTACTCTGTCTCTTGTTAATGCTGAATGTTGATCCTCGTATCCACGTTTCAGCCTTTAGCTCGTCGTCTTTGCTTTTACAAAAGGTACCATCATCTTTCAAGAATAAGAAGAACTACAGTAAAATGTCAGCCAAAAAACTCTTTGCGATATCCAGTATCTTTACAGATTTCTCTTGGAATTTGTCTAATAGTAATAAAAGAAATGAGGAGGAAGCTCAAAAACTACTTCAAGCATTATTAGATCGATGTAACCAATTAGGACAAGTCGGTTCCAAATGTACAGAGGAAGAACGTACAGAAATTACCATCATGGCACGGAAACTCATACCGTATTCTTTACCATCACCGGCTACATATCCCGTCACCGGCATTCATCGACTGGTACATACACATTCCAAGGGTGGATCATCCGGTGCTATCGGTCCATTCCTTGTGGGACAAGTCACACAAGAGTTTCTGAACAAGGAACAATTTATTAATGCTGTTCATTGGGGTCCATTAAAGATTTCCTTATTTGCACGTCGAAAAACAATCGATAAGAATCGAGTTCAAGTGTACTTTGATGAAACAGTTATCCAGTTTTTGGGAAAGGATTTGAAACGTGTCCCAGCCAAAGGAAGTGGAGTCTGGAAATGTTTGTTTGTTGGAGAGTTTTATGATGATAGAATCAAGAAAAATAAATTGATACGAATCATTGAAGCACCTAGTTTATTTGTCCTGGAACAAATATTATAAGCTCTAAATCAAAAGAATCATGTTTTTATATACTGTAAATATATATATATACTATGCACCGTTGGATCCAGTGGAAACTTATAATGTATCTTTTTTATTATTTTCGAATAACTCTCAATTCCATGAGATACATGAGTTCTTGCACCTACGCGCCTTTCCTCTCCTTAAGTCGTATACTTTTAGTGATTTGCGGTATAATAGAAGGCACAAATATCCGTAGTGTCAACGATAAAGCAGGAGCATGACTACATATACTCTACCGATAAAGGCGGCTCGTTCGACTAGAAACTTGTTTTGAAAATTGCTCCTACTTGGCTGTATTACACGCGGTACGTGAAATCTGTACCAATAAACTCGTGGAAAACATATATCCATCGAGCTCCCCAAACCTCGAACGGTCATTTCACATTTCCTACTATTATCTGCTTCCGATTATTAGTATTATGTAAAAAAAATTCTCACAGTATCATCAATACAACATAGCCATGGCTCACAGTAGGAGCAGTGTGAAAATCACACAGGCTACATTTGACGAGACGGTCCTTGAAAACGAAGAAGTTTTTGAATTGGATCCAGATGAAGCTTTAGTCGAAACGGTATCTCAATTCAAGCAACAAGGTCTTGATGATTTAGACAAGTTTGTGGCTACGAGTCATCCTCTTTCTGAATATGGCAAATATGAACGTTCCTTGAGAACTCAGTTTGAAGGATGGATAAATCAATTAGATCAATATGTAAAACCAGATGGTCGTGTCATGCTGGATGAAGCTGTGCTTACAGATGTATGTCAAGCCCTGAGTGGAATTCGAAAATTTTGTATGGGCCGCTTTCCTGATTTTACATCTGCTAGTGTTAGTAGCTGCATGAATGATGATGACAATGAAGAGAAGGAGAGAGATGAAGTCTTAGTAGAAAATCGTAATATTCCTTTTCTTTGGTTGTTTCGATCCTCGGACACAATCTTTACACTCATGTCATTGTTAGGTGGAGTGGTAGACATGAAGACTCTTTATTACCCTGAGAATAATGAGAAAGGATACATTTTATTGATACCCGATCATCAACATCAAAGAGTTTTGAAAGAGACTCTTCTCACACTCATTTCTATATTATCTATTCATCATGAGTCTGAACGAGAGTTTAAATTATCCCTACGGGATCAATTCTCTGCATTTGATCGACTCAATACACTTATGTTGTTCTATGATGCTTTAAACCAGAGTTTATCCATAGATACTTCGGTGTCGCAACGTGTGATGTACATCCGACTACTTACGGATATTGTGGCTCTAGCATCTATTTTGTGTCGGAATGTGGAGAGAAATAAGGTAGCCTTTGTCCGGTCAACACCTACCATATCTAGTTTTCATTTACCGAACAATATTAAACCTGGAGGAATTCAAATTTTGACTCGAGCTTTGAAATCAACGTTCAATTTCCTGCAATCGTTGTATCCTCAATCACAGATAGAACAAGTCGATGTCTTAAGAAAAGAATTGATACGTCAAATTTCTGAAATGTGTATACTCATATCTGTTCTTTGTCGGTTCGACGATTTTCGTTCAGATGCACCTGGAAAAATGGATTCTTCGTATGGATCCAACATGAGTTCAGTACATGATAATGTTCTGGAATTCTCACGTGAAATCGCCGTTCCTATTTTATGCGATATAGCTCACTTTGCTTTAGAACATTCATCTGACACTGATGAAGCCTATCCACAGGATTTCCATCGGTTAACCGCATCAATTCTTACGACTGCAAGAGGTTTGGCTGTAAATGATGATGTTGTTCAAGCACTAGTTGCCATGGGAGCCTTAAGAATTGTACAAATAGGATTGGATGTCGGACTTCAACTGAAATTCAACGATATTACTACAGGAGCGCTGGGGCTGATTCGAAATTTGTGTGGTAACGATGAGATTAAAACAACACTTTGTCTAGGCACCTCAGCGGATCCCTCGTCTTCCGTACTTCCATCTATGCTCAAGTCTATGACGGTGTATAGATCCATCCCGTCCATTCAAGAGCATTGTTGTGGTGCCTTGGCTGCCATGGCATTGCGGAGACCAGCGAATGCCTTGCGAATTATTGAGCAAGGTGGTCCGAGAGAAATTCTTACCGCAATGCGTCAACATCCACAGAATATATTAGTCCAACGACAAGGTGCTTTGGCGATTCGGAATATTGTTAGTCGTCTACAGCGAAAAGAATCTTCTACCAATTCTGCTTTGCCATCGGATGATATCTTTGCATCAGCAGGTAATCATGAGATCAACGCCCGAGAAGTTTTCCTCGATTTAGGGGCAGAAAAGGTCTTACGTGAAATCACAGCATCTCACCAGGCAAGTGTTGATGAGGCATACGCAGCACTTCGAGATCTAGGTTTCACTGTATCCATGCTCACTTATGACGCAGAAAAGAATGCCATGGTCAAAAGCACGGTCATGTTTGGTGAGATTAAGCCGCAATTTCGTGCAACTTATGATTTAAGCTGATTCGAATAAATGATTAAAAACATCAATTGTTATTAGTAGCTAGTTTATGCGGCATCCTTTAATAAAAAAAAACGCTTTTATACATCCACGAAACTGTTATCAAAAAAAATCATAAAATAATGCAGCATACGATTGAAACTAGGGCATGGTACTATTTCTTACTTATAAACTTATTACCTAGGATAATTATTGGGTTTTCGTATTTACCAATGGTATAATTTTCATGGGATGCGCTTCTGTGTTGAAAACGTGCTATGAAATAAAATTAAAAAATAGTCATCAGTTGCAAGCGATTGGAATTGTCGACAGCTCAACTTTATGCATCGCACTTACTTTGTTCAAGATGTCAACTTCTGTATCAGGATCAAAAAGAAGATACATGTATTTCAGTGTCTCAGCAAGGAAGAATGACTCCATGCGATCTTCTATATTACCCTCGCCATCAGTATTCATGATATTGTGTACAGATCCATAAGCAATTTTCGTCTTCGAATACTTCTCAAATGCGAGGAAAATTTCCCATCCCCATTCTCTATAAATAGGATCTCCAGTTAATTTATTTAAAATGTAGAAACTTTCAACGGTTTCAGGACGAAGAATATTATATTTATCACTATCAGCGCTCAATTCAGGATAAAAATGTACTAACTCTGGCGCCAAACCGGTTGGCATACGAGCGTACATTTGATAACAGGTATAGGTTAGGGCCTTGGCAGTTTTGAGATCACGTTGAGCTCTGTCAGATTTAAGACCCAAAGGATCAGTATAAGCTCCTAGAGCTAGAAGCCCTGTAAGATTGTAGAAGGAATATAAATACTTATTCGAGAGAACGATTTGCGAACCTTGATTCTACATTTATAAAATAGCTTACCTCCCATAAAACAAACAAGATGATCGAATTTGGCATCGATAGATCCTTGTGATGGTCTCTCTGCAATATAGGTTAGCCCGGATGGTGAGCTCTTTTTCACTAAACTATCGTGCATTCCTTGCATAGCCTTATCATACATATCTCGATACATACTCTCTTTCTTTCCTCCCTGAAGCCATATTTTCAGCATGTATTCAAACAAAGAATCACCCATGGCTCCAAATGAGACATGGTCATTGCCGAATCGAAGGCCCTGTGGTCCAGCATAGGTTCTGTAAGGATATAAACCATCAGATGGCTGTATCTTTTTAAGCTCGTCATAAACATGTTCAGCTTTGGTGGCAAAATCATTTCTTCCGGTGGCCTTACTGAGATATCGAAATTCAACCTTATATGTTTTTATAAGAATGCAAAAGTGCTATGAAATTAGGCTATCCAGCATTGAGATAAAAAAGTAAAATTAATAGAAAGTACCTGTAGAGTTCCGATCTCTGCTGCATTTGAATTGGAACTTCCTTGAACAGGCCCACCGGATAAACTAATAAAGGGACACGGTATACCAGAATCACAATCAAAGGATCGGGCTAGTCTTTCACCCAAGTCTAAGGCCTTTTCCAAGAGTACAGATTCTCCACTCCAATCGTATGCACTTAATAGTCCACCTAAACTACGAATAGTGGTTTCAAATACAGAAACATGACCGACATGAGAAAAGGATAGATGATCACGGACCCATTCAGTAGCTTCTTTAAATTCTTTTTTCATTCCCATGAGCCAAAGTGTATCCAAAGAGTCGACTAAAGTTACTCCCATACCACCCCAGTTATTTCTTGAGGAAGCTGAGATAGGTAAGAGTTCATCTTGACCAAAGGCATATTGTTTGTAACTTTTCCAAGCGTGTTCCATAGCAGCTCGGACATGTGTCCGACGTTGTCGAGCAAGTCTATCACTTTCCTGCATGAGTGCAGGTGTAATCTGAAAGGGACTATCCCCATTAACCCATTCGGTAAATCTCTCTCCTCCCTTAGGTTTGAAGTTGGGAGAGTCAATGATTGCATCTCCAAGATAGGGAAAGGTATAGTCTTTAGGTAAGTTTTTTTCTGGCTCGGAATTTACTTTGTCTGGATCCTTAACTAGAAGAGGTGGTTTACGTATTATGTCCTTATCAAAAGGAAGATGAACATGTCGAAGAAAATTTCTTTCCGCCTTAGGTTGCCCGTTAGGTTTTACAGGAGATAAGTCGATGGATGCTGCGTTTTTACTTGAATCATTGACAGAAAGCCTGGAAGCTGTTTGTTGTACGCTTATTATGAGTCCCACAAAGATTAGCTAGAAAAGATATGAGTAGGATATAACAAGCATAAGAACGGAAATTCCATGAGGAAATTTGGAGCGTTTGCCCTCAAAACTACAACATACCGCAACAAACGTGAAAAGCGCTACCGGTGCGAAATATCTTTGCCCGACAACCCCTTCACGAGCTCCTCGTCGACGATTCAGCGATGGGCCACTCGACTGGTTGAACATATTATCCCAGTGCTATTATCCTGAGTAATGTTAAAGAGCAAAACAGATGAAGATACGCCGCGGTGAAAATAAAGATCACGAATTGCAAACAGGGGGGTACATGTAGAGATGTAGAGTATTACGAACCTAGATTGACTTTACGTACAGTAAGTAGTATTGTACGATCACGCTGAACACCAGGTCGTGCGGGATTTCATGTTCATGTAAGTACATTACGCCTACTAGAGACTACTCTCTCTAGCTACTAGCTACTAGAGGCTACCATCTACAATCCCATGTGCATAACATGTAGGGTCCTATGGAATGCTACTCTTTGCGCTTTTATTAATTATACAGTAATTGATGAACACAGCAGCAAAAGTGGTAGCTTGTGGGCATAGAATGAATACACAATGGTCTTTTATGTTTAATCAATCTGCTTCATTTTCATTTTTTCATTGTGCTCCTCTACCTTGGTATTGATAATTTCCTGACATCTTAGGTGTGAAAGCCGCCCCGTCTCTGATGAATGTATTGCACCCTGCATCGCAATCATCAGCTTACCAATTTCTCTACCACTAAAGCCTGATGTTTGCTTGACTGTTTCCCTTACCTGACTATCATCCATGATATTATCATCAATTATCGCTGCTCTTTGCCCCTTCTTCCATCGAAATTTACGAATACATGTGGCCCATACAGAATATTTGTGATTTGGGGGCTGCCACTGCATACGTCGAACGTAGTAATCGAAATATCTTGTAATCAAATAATATCGACATACTTCATCAGGTAGAGGAAACAATAGAGATTCATCACATCGATCCAAGACTGCAGAATCGAGATCTTCGGCTCTACCATTGCATCAAAACGTTTCATGAATGAAAAGGGGTTTTCGTTTTCATGTCCAGGAATATTCAATCGTATATCCTCACCTATTCGTCGCAAGTACAAGCATGAAATCTCTACGTTCTCCACCTGTATGATATAGTAATGCATTCAAGGCATTATGTGCCATTTCACTCATATTAGACTTGCTTCGATTCGCGAGAAAAGCCTCAGCCTCATCGATAAACAAAAGTACTCCGTTTCGAGACAACTTTGACCAATTGAACAAGTTATGAATCTGAGTTACAGCATCTGATCCCAAGGGTCCTACATCTCCTCCACTCATCAAAGCGTAATCCATACCGATACATTTCGCTAGTTTTCGTGCCACCATCGTTTTTCCCGTACCTATGCGTAACATGGATTGATTATGAAATATTTATGTACGCAGAAAGCAACAGGGGGGCGATCCTTTTCAAGCCCATAGCCATCACAATAGAAAGAAAAATAGCACGTACCAGGGGGGCCGTAAAAAAGGACGTGCCTATGAGGCGCCTTGTGTTCACGGACTTTCCTCGCAGCCTTGGCTATGGAAATGACTCTTTCTTTCAGTGGTGGGGGGAGTATAACGTCATCAAAAACGTCCTCACACGATTGGTGAGCTAAATCATTCATCTTTGTCCTAAGCAAGTGTATGGAGATTCCATGAATCATATATTGCATGATTTCGATCATAATTGATTTGCGGCTGGTTTCTCGTAATAATTTGGGCCTTCCTATAGTTGATTCAATCAAGGAGCGGCACAACTTAGCTCCCTCTCTGGCCACATGAAAGGTTAATGCGAGGGATGATATATACATAATAAAGATGAACGCTTTCTTGGGATTCTTGATTGAGGCTGTAAATGCAACAGTAATGTGATGAGATAATGCATGAATAATTGCGGCATTCCGTTCTCTGCGCTGTTCAGCTTCGGCTCGTAATTTTCGTAGTCTTACATCTTCATTTGCTCTTTCAGCTTCAGCGTTTGCCTCTGCTATGGCCTGGACAGAAAATGAGAAATTTATGAGCGAAGGGAAACGTATTAACGAAACAAAATAAAATTTTATACAAAGGAAAATACCTTCGCAGTCTGAATTTTCATATCTTCGGCAGCCTTTTGTAAAGCTAAATCCTTTTCATGCTGCAACCGCGAAAGTTCTTCGGCTGCTTCCAATCTAACTTTCTCGACCTTTTGACTCGCCTCGAACTTCAATAGCATGGCTTCTTCTGTGAGCTTCCTATTCGCCTCTTGTTCTCTTTCGAGTGATTCCAAAGTCAATCTTTCGTTGAGCTCTATTTGTTCCATCTCGGCCTTTTTTTGTTTTTCCAGATATTCTCTTGCGTTGGCTTCACGTTGAAGAGTTATATTCATCTCCATCCTGTGAGGGGAAAGATATGATTGAAGATAGAAAGACTTTGTAAGAACATAAGCAATCAATTTGTTTATGCACAAACCTTGCTATTTCAGCTCGTTGTAACGTTTCTTTCATCCTGAGCTCTGCTGAATTATCTCTCGTTTGATTGAATATTTTTTCAAGATCCTGTGCAGTGTAGTACAGTTGCATGATCCTTTCCCTTTGCTCTATCATAAATTGGGAAATTTGTCCCACTTGTTTTGCGAGTTCCTTCGTCGCTCCGATACCATACATAAACAGAGTATGCTCATTTACCGTTGGAAAGCCACGATCATTAGAATCGGCGTTTCTCGATCCACCTCGTCTATCACCTGGTCTATTTTGAATTAATTCAACAGCATCGGGGACATATTGAGCCACTTCAGGTCCGATGATACCAATTCGAATCTTATCGTCATCTCCAAGCCTGTAATGTCTCAAAGGTAAGGCTCTTATGGCCGTGAGATGCCAACTAGTATTTGCCGGTTGAACGTCGAGATAATACTCTTTCCAATCTGTTTCAGCTTGATGATAGAAATAGATTGACAGTTTTTCGATTGAATTGATGTGCGAGTCCTAGACTTGTATTGTAAGAAAAGACAAAACGATTTACGTTCATCTTACCTCTTGTTGAGTCTGATGATGAATAAGCGTTATGGATCCAGGGCAAGTTTATCAGACAGGATAGTACACACACACGAAAGGGACAGAGGCGAAGAAGCATTTCAGTTTTTATTTGTTCACTGTAATATTGTTAATGAAATCTTTTTATGCTACAAAAGTATTTTTAAAAAATATTTTGAAAATAACCATCCCCATGCCATGAAGCTACATCAACAAAATCACTTTCCCTTCTGATAAAAGGTCCCTCACTAGACTGTATCGTAAAAATAAACAAGACCCTTCTATATATAGCTCTGGTATTCTATCGGAATCATCACCCAGCTCATCGCTGAAATCTTTATATTTGTCCAATAGGACACCCTCTCTATCTACAACTTTACAAAACACAAAGGAATCAAGATCTGGGTGATCAATCATTTCCGGCTCGTCAAGAGTTTTCCATACTTCTTTAGGAAGATGATCTGTAACATTTCTCTTCATATGTAGTTCCCATAATTCACCATAACTTTTTAGATATTGAGACTAACAGAAAATAATTATAATTTCAAAAACAAAAAGACTTTGAACATAAGATAAGATACATAAGGTATATGAGTTGGAAGTAGAAAGATGAAAATACCTCTAGGTTACTCATTCGATCCATGACTTCACGATTATGCAAGGCATATTTTTCAATTTTAAACATTCGTATTCTAGCTAAATCGGCCAACATGAATGCAACACGATCTGCATCCATTTGACAAATGCCAGCTGCCAAGGATGCTAGCGTAGGATCGACCACTCCAACACTATTACTACGTCCTTGGTGTCGAGCTTGAGAGCGTAATTCAGGTAGTATATCTTCGTGACATACTGTAAGTAATTGAGTCATGGAAGTAAAGGTATTATCATCCCATGGTAAAAGTTCAGGAGACTGTAATTCATTCAACCACAAAACTTTTAGGTTTTCATAATTGGGATATAGACCATGAATATTATCTTCTTCTTCGTCTTCGTTATGTTCTTGCTCTCCACCTATGCCTACATAGTGATTGCTTTTTCCTTTACTTGAATCTGGTGATTGTTGTAATATATTGTCATACATTTGTCGTCGTTATGATATATATTCACAGGTAAACATTTTTAGTAGTTTTCAATCCAGCGCTGTGTTTGCGACTCGGTGATGCCCATGTATGTAGCCTTTGTGTAGCTTTAGTGGCAATCGTCGTATGAGACTCTTGCCGAGTACTGATTCTATCTTCAATGGTACAGTACATATTGATGATGACGATTGTGAAGCCTGATGTGGGCTCTGAGTCATCGGGATG
>Ga0169931_10013513_pt1 | contig 11138 bp, 8 predicted proteins | sample Kivu_15m_20L_FD_129675 | JGI IMG/M metagenome (GOLD analysis project Ga0169931, IMG submission 129675) | Freshwater microbial communities from Lake Kivu, Western Province, Rwanda to study Microbial Dark Matter (Phase II) - Kivu_15m_20L... | ecosystem: Environmental > Aquatic > Freshwater > Lake ... | reverse complement strand
AGTCTCAACAGATGATCTCTCACCAATTGAAAACCGGCTTGGCAGGCAAGCCATTGATGGTTCAAGAAAGCGCCCTGATGGAAGCGAGCTAAAGTGGAAGCAACTTGGAGTTCTTGGAACTCTCAATGATTCTCAGCTTCCATTTTTTATCCAATGGATGTCTAGTGATCACCCATCAACTGATGGCAAGGCAGTTGCTGAGATAGTAAAGATTGAAATTTCAGGTGATGAAAAGACAATTCAAGAGTGGCTTGGCTCAGATCTATCAAAAGCTTTCGATGGTGTTGAAATTCAGTGGGTTGATCCTGCAACTAACGATGGCCAGACTGGTCTCGTTGCAGTTCATCTATCGACGCCTAATGGCGTTGTACGCTTGGATTAATTCTTACAAATCTTGAAGCTTTAAAGCATCGCCGCCCTAGCTCAGTCGGTGGAGCGTCGCTCTCGTAAAGCGAAGGTCGCGGGTTCGATTCCCGCGGGCGGCTCCATAAATTGAACGAAAAAGGTCGGAATGCGACCATTCTTGCAGTCTTTGGCGGAGTTTGGATGCAACTGTTGGGTACAACTGACAAGAAGTTTCCAGCCAAGATTATCTAAGTCGTTTCACATTTACCCAGACAATAAGCCCCTTCTTTGAGACCGTTGCACTCACTGGGCATCTCTAACCAGTGAAGGATTAATAAATGGCAAAGAAACGAATAAACAGTGAAGGAACCGTGTGGTACGTAGCATCTGAAAAGTGTTACAGAGTGCAATATCTAGCAGGTGGTTAGAGACGAACCATAAGCGGAAAAACTAGGCGCGAAGTTGAGCTTAAACTCCGTGACGGTCTAGCAAAGTGGGACACGAACATCTTAGAGAAGTCAAGGAAAGACTCCAATACGGCGGGAAGAGGAAAGATATATGAGATAATTACGTTGTGAAGAATATAATTTTCAATGTATTTAATCTGACAGTTGGGAGGATCGTTAGACTTTTTCAGAGGACTCTCGTACCACCTCGCCACTACCCCCTAGACGTTTTACATTTAATTAACCAGCTGGCTCTGCTGGATTCCGCCCAATTTGCTCTAGACCACTTTTCTAAAGCTATGCAATTTGATAAAAGGGAAGAATTGTGGAGTTATTGCTTAAATAGGTTACCGCAACTTCAAACAGTGGGGGGGGGTCATTGCTGAATTCGGAGTCTGGAAAGGCGAGTCGATAAATTTTTTTGCGAGAAATTGCCCCAAAGCTAGAGTATTTGGATTTGACTCTTTTGAAGGATTAGAAGAGGACTGGTACGGCAACCAACTCCAGAAAGGCCACTTTAGTACGAATGGTTATCTTCCTAATTGTGAAAGAAACGTAACTCTCGTAAAAGGTTGGTTTGAGGATACTCTGCCACAATTCTGCAGCGAATTGAAACAAGAGAAGATCAGTTTACTGCATATGGACGCAGATACCTTTAAACCGACTTCTTATGTATTGAGTTCTCTCTCAAATAATTTAGTTAAGGGCACCATAATAATTTTTGACGAGTATTTTGGTTACCCTAATTTTCGATTACATGAATTTAAAGCTTGGCAGGAATTAGTAGATTCCAGTGGAATAGAATTCAGCTACATAGGTTATACGGGATATCAGGTGGCTATTGAAATTTTGTGAAAAACTGCCTTCATGGATATTCCTAGGCAAGAAAATTTAGATAATCTCAATGCACCTGTTATCAAATTGAGCTTTGGGCGATAATGAACCTAGTGAGTCAGTGGTGGATAGGAGGTCTGAGAACTCATAAAGCGAAGGTCGCGGGTTCGATTCCCACGGGTGGCTCTGTTGGTAACCCAAGGATACCGTATTGAAGTAAAGTGAATTAAGTCTCCTACGTTTGAATGCAGTCTATGATAGAAATGAAGCGGTAGCTTCCTTGAAGGTTTCGAGAAGTACCCTTGATTCAAGCTAGTTTTATACGCAGGACAACACTCGATTAGAAAAAAAGACTCGATAAGATTCAAGATCCGAAGGGTGACCTGGAAAAACAAGGAATGAATCTTGAATTTTTAGATTACCATAAGGGATTAAGTGCAGTGTAACAACTGCTAAAGAAAAGACAAGCTGCAGCACGGAATAACCTAAAAGTAGGTTGAAGGCCATTATAAAATTCCTAACACAGTTTGCCATACGGGTTTGGTTTTTTTAGACTGGAGTTTTGCCTGAGCCAGCCGTTTATATTGGCCAATCTGCTATTGAATCAATAATGAAGTTTGGTAATATTTCATTTTTCAAAAACATTTGCCTTGTGCTCAATCCACTTAGTACTGCACAAGCTTGGATGCCAAAATTGTGGGCAATCATAAGTTCTTCAGTTGTATCAGAGAACACGATGTCTCTAGAGTTTAAGCAAAGGAGTTGATTATCGAGAACTCTACGAAGGGCAAGTTCTTTATTTGGTGAGTCTTCAATACTAATAATCATTGAGAAGCAAGACAGAATTCCTAAATTGTTCAATTGAGATATCAAGTTTTCACGGTTTCTTCTAGCTGTAAAAAGACATATACTGTTATTCTCCAGTGTGGCCCTCTCTAAAAATCTACTACCTCCCTCGACCAGAGAGTCAAATTTAAGCATCTCTTCGCTCTCAATGATTCTATGCCAATTGGATAGGATGTTACTGCGGTTATCCATAGGAATTCCTAGTTCCTCAATTATCCTATTTAAATTCACACCAGCCCTACGTCTTTTCCATAAACGATTGGAAATTTCGAGACTAATACCAAAAACCTCTTTATAACAGTGAACATATTTTTGTTCAATATCAATTAGAGTGCCATCCAAATCGACCAAGAATGTCATTTTGAGAAGTAGGACTGTCTAAGTGCATCCTCTAAAGGAGTCTCATGAAAAAATCCAGTTGAACGCAATTTACTGTTATCGAATGGATAATCATATTGTGAAGATTTAATGAAAGAAGACTTGTTGATCAATAATTTTGAGCTGCTAAGTTTCTCGATGAGAGCGATTAAATCTGCAATGGTACTTCTCTGACTAGAGACTAAATTAATTATCCCATTTCCTTCCGTCTGCTGAGAAATTGAAAAAATGTACCGAACTAAATCACCTACATAAACTAAATTTAGACCTTGATCCATTGACGTATGCAAAGAAAAAGGTTTCTCAGCTTTAACGGCGCTCACCATATTTTGTATTGCCTTTCGATATTTACCATCCCCAGGACCAAAAACGTGCCCAACTCTCAGTATATCTATAGCAACATTTGATTCTTTAAATACCTCCTGGATCATCTGCTCACACAATAACTTTACTGCTTGGTAGATGTTACTAGCGTGTGTTTTCGAATCTTCTCGAATGCTTTCTTGAGATTTATCATAGACGTCCATAGAGCTCAAAAAAATGAACTTCTTCAAATTAGGCATATGCAAGTTAATTAAGTTTCGTGTGAAAAATATAGATTCAAGGGCGGAACTAAGATCATCACTTTCATTAGAGCCATATTTTACGTAACTTCCTGCATGTATACACACGTTAATCTGCGACAGAATTTGGGCATTGACATTACCAATTCCATATTCTAGAAGTGACGCTTTTAGAGAATTACTGTTTCTGGATTTTACTTCTCTTTCGGTGCAAACGAGCAAAGTTTCATCTTTAGCGACGATGAAGTCTTTCAAATTGTTACCTATGAAACCCTTTGCACCAGTAAGCAAAATCATGTCAGGTCTGAAATCTATAATCTAAATCAAATGCATTCAAAAGTTTGGGTTCGGTATCCATTCCTCTAACCCAAAGCAAATTATTGGGTAAAGGATTCATACTTCCAAAATCACATTGATAATTTGCTTCGACTGCTATACGTGTGTAGATTTCTGGCATATTTAGTCCAGCCTTGGTAAAGAAATATACAGTTGTGAAAAATCGCCCAATGTTGATTTCTGTTGGATTAGGGACACCATCGATATCGTAAGACATGTCTACGCCATAAATTCCATGAGGTTCTGTATCGACGGCTTGAATTGTACTTAAGGCAATTTTGTCTACTTGAATATCTGAAAACGTTCGTCCTATTTTTGTAACTCCTGTAACACCAGATGGAGCCCTATTTCCATGCACCCATCCATCACGAAGACGAGACTGCGCAACAACTAATTTCCCATGTTGCCACAAGGACAGCCAGGTTACGGATGCACTCGACAACAATTCAGCCGCCAGGAAATTACCCCAACCGTTGAACCTACTTATCCAAGCTTCTGCAAGGTTTAGGTCTCCAGTCGGAAGAGCTCCAGTGCCCCCCCCTCCCACTGAATTTGAACGCAGCCATAACCTACCGGTTTTGTTTATTAAAGTGTCAAATGCCTCCTCTAGATCATGATGGTTCTCAATTAGAATTGTTTTTGGAACTTTAACCCCAGCTTCACTAAATGCTTTATAAGAAAGCCATTTACTTACACAAGTCTCAATAACTTCATGCCGAGGAAGATATGTCTTTACACCCTGTTTATCCAAGAGTGAACGCAATTTAGATATTTTCAGAACTTCATTGTCATTTTGTGCGTGTATAAAAATGGGACGTTCAAGTTCTATAATTTTGAATAGTTCTCTTTGATAGTTTTCATCATTCGCATATGGCACCAAATATTTTCGGTGTGCACGTGAAAGTGCAAGATCACCTTTATCTGCACCGACACCAATTATCTCTAGATTAAGGTCACTCTCCAGTAAAGACCTAACAACCCCCTCTGTTGGGGCTCCCCCGGCTCCAGTAACGACAATTTTCATACCATAATTATATCCCTCATCGCAGAAAGTAGACGTCGAGATCTCCTACGTTTGCCCAGGATGTAACATTTATACTGCAAAGCGTGATTTATTAGAATGAGAATATAATTGTGCCCAAGAAAGCTAGATCTTAAATGTGCTGATAAATCAAGCCCCAAGAGAGCCTACTCATTAGAGAATTGATTTCTTTGAAATCACCAAAAAAATTCCCTTCCGCAACAAAGTCGAACTTTCTAAACCGAGCGAACCTGTTTCTCAATCCATTGATATGTTCGCCTCATACCTTCTTCTAGAGAAATGGAACTATCCCAGCCAATGTGTTGCCTAGCCTGGTCGTTATTGGAATTCCTACCGCGAACACCAAGTGGACCCGTAGTATGCCTAATTCCTATTTCCTTATTTGCAATTCTTGCGACAATTTCTACGAGATTGTTTATTGAAACCATTTCCTCAGACCCAATATTAATTGGCTGCGAATAATCAGACAACATTAACTTTTGAACAGCGTCTAAGCAGTCGTCAATAAAGAGAAAAGATCGGGTCTGCTCTCCGTCTCCCCAAATTTCAATCCCATCGCCGTTTGCAGCCTGAGCAATTTTTCGACAGATTGCTGCAGGAGCTTTCTCCCGCCCTCCCGCCCATGTACCAAACGGACCATAGATGTTGTGGAAACGAGCTATTCGCACTTTAAATCCATAGTTCCTTGAGTACGCTAAAAAAAGTCTTTCAGAAAAGAGCTTTTCCCAACCATATTCACTGTCTGGATTTGCCGGATAAGCGTCTGATTCCTTGAGTCCACTATTGTTTGTAGTTTTTTGGATTTCTTCCGGGTAAATGCAAGCGCTACTTGAATAAAATATTTTTGGTAACCTTGATTTCGGTTGTTTGGTCAGCGTTCGGAGTAAATTAACATTTATACTGATTGAATTCGTCATTACATTTGCATCATTATTTCCAGTAAATATATAACCAGCTCCGCCCATATCAGCTGCTAATTGATAGATTTCGTCAAAGCCAGAACCATCATTAAGTCTCAACGCGTACTCCGAAAAAGAATATTCAGAGAGGTCGCCAATTAGCATTTCATTGGGCTCAATCCCGTATTCATGAGCCTTTAAGTCTACCGATCGTACGAAGTTTCCTTGTTTCATGAGGCGTTTGACCAATGAACCGCCAATAAATCCGCCTCCGCCTAATACAAGAATCTTCTTAGCCATTAAATCAGTATACATTACGGTTTCAGATTCTCAGTCACTAACTTAGAATTACATGAAACTATTTTCAACTTGCGTCCAGTAATCAGGGAGATATTTCATACCTGCTATTGATAAGTGTAGTTTAGAGGGTATAAAAGTTCTCTCAACCTTTGAACTTAATCTAGCTGCCCAAAAAGAGAAACTTGAATTTGCACAAATAACAACAGTAGCATTTCGGATAAATTCAAAAGTAGTGAGAGGCGATTGTGTATCTAAACCACGGATCAATTGAACATCTTTATGGAGTAATGTTGGATAAAGCTTTGTTGCAACTTGCTCGTCATCACTCACTGCCCAAACACTAATTCCGGGGTATTCTTTTCTGACAAGTGAAATTGAACCTAAAAAGTATTTTTCATCGAGAACTCCAAAAGTATTTCTGCCAGGAAGAAGAAAGTCCCCTACCCGCAAATGCAGAACACAATATGGGAGAGAGTTTGAACTCTCCAACAATTCTACTTCAGGTGTAATAATTTTTTCAAAATGCAAAATTGATTCAGGAGAATTTATATGTGGTTCTAGTTCCTGATAAAATCTCTGCGAAGGAAAAAACCCGTTAAATCTGATGCTTCTAGTTCCATTCAGGCTAACTTGTTTAAAGTGATTTTGAAGAAAATCATGGTATGAGCCTTCTGGGAGATTTGTATAATCACTATCGTCCAGAATCCCACTCACTGATTGATATAGCGAATAGAAGTTAGAACCAAAAGATCGGAGCGCTCCATTTAGGCGCAAATTAGTTTTTTTGTGTTCTAAATTAATAGTAATAGGTTTTGATTCCTTCATTTGGATTTCTTTTGGTAGAATTGAGTTTAAAGAATTTGGCTGTATGTGAATAGTATTTGCAGTTCCGCTATTAAGAGCGATAATTTTGTAATTGTATTTATGCGCAAAATAAAGAGCTGCGAAGTAGCAATTTAGTTGATTGCCTAAGCCACCCGCTAGATTTGAACTTACACGCTTCCTCACTTACTCCCCAACTCTTTTAAACTAGAAAATAGATTTGCCGCATTCTTGAGTTGCCTACTTGGTTACATTACACTGAAAGCACAGTCAAGTGTCAAACTAGGGAAAATCTAGTTTGAAATCGAGGCGAAGGCTAGAAGATAGTCAGGGAAAATCATGAAAATTGGAGTAGTGGGGTTGGGGAAGCTGGGATTACCGTTGGCTGCGGTTCTAGCAGATTGTGGTTTTAATGTTGTAGGAGTTGATAGAAGTTTAGACTTAATAACTAGATTAAATTTAAAGGAATTTCAATTCAGTGAACCAAATTTGTCAACTCTTCTGAGTCACGTCAAAGGTAATTTGGTCTTTAGCTCAAATTATAGCCAATTAATGGACTCAGAAGTAATTTATGTGATTGTTCCAACTCCATCCGATCCTAACGGGCGCTTCTTAAATGATTATATTGTCGATGCGCTTCAGTCAATTATGTTTGGTCTTACACATTGTCCAGAAAGTCTAGATATAGTAATCGTTTCAACGGTTATGCCAGGTACATGCACAAAAATACTAATCCCACTTATAAGAAAACTTGAATCAGAATTAGGATGGAGAGACAGAACAGTCAGAATCATTTACTCTCCAGAATTTATAGCACTAGGCAGCGTTGTTGAAAATCTAGAGAATCCAGATATGGTGCTTGTAGGTGCGGAGGAGAAAGGAGATTGCGAAAGACACTTGATAATCCAAAAGACACTCACACAAAGTAAAGAAACTAGAATTCTAAATTTTGAAGAAGCTGAGTTCGTAAAACTCTTAGTGAATTGTTTTGTTACCATGAAGATATCTTTTGCAAACTTGATTGGTGAAATAGGCGCACAGCATAATGACGTAAGAGAAGCGAAGGTTGCGGAAGCTTTGGGGCTGGATACAAGAATCGGCAGCAAGTATTTACGACCTGGCCTTGGATTTGGTGGCCCTTGCTTTCCTCGCGATAATGAGGCGTTAATAGCCTCATGTCGAGAATTAGAAATTGCTCATGATTTGGCAATCGCCACAATTTTAGTGAACAGCCGTCAACCAAAAGTACTGTTCAATAAAATTATACGAAAATTAGGTGATAAAAAGTCAATAAGAATTCATGGTGTTAGCTACAAAATAGGATCAGACAATCATGAACGAAGTCAAATGATAGAAGTAGTCAACATGTTAGTTCAACATAATATTCAAGTTGAAGTATCTGACCCCTTAATTAGGAATCGTCCAACAGAATTAGATAGTCGAGCGGAATGGGTTGAGATAACCAAATCCATAATAGGGGTAGACTTACTCGTAACTCACCAAAAACTACTCAGCGATTTGGTGTTATTAGAGTCCCAAGTGGTGTTAATTCTTGATTACTAGACCAACTATTTAGGCACAAGGAATGAATCGAATTTGGAATATGACGGCCAAACTTCCCTATACCCATGGTTTGACAATAAATCTAAAACTGAAAATTTTGTTTGGGTAAAATTGTGCTCCACACAGATAAAATTAAATTGGTATTTGGCAAAGTTAAAAGTAGTTAGGATTTCTAGCTCAGACCCTTCAGTGTCAATAGACAAAAAATCAATGACCTTAGGTGCATTGTTTCTTTCCAGAAGCTCGGTCAGAGTGATAACTTCAACATGGGCAAGGGCTCCATCTCGTTTATGACTATCCTTATCGGCATATTCAGCAAAAGTTGAAAGGTTTCCATAATTAATGAATGACCGAGAACCTGACTCCCCCCCTACGGCAACTGTTTCAACGATACATGTTCGATTGGTTTGCAGCGCACGAGTAAAATTAACATTTGGCTCTGTCAGGATGCCTGTCCAATTAAAAACATTTTCGAGCGCCAGGGTGTTGGAATCACCTATTCCATCAAGAGCTCCAAATTCGACAAAGTAACCTCCCCTTTTCCAATTGTTTTGAATGAGGCAAAATACCTCTTGTCGCAGTTGCGACTTACTTGACTTTAGCACTTTTACTAAGTCTTGATGATGAGCTGGTTCTATCGCCCCTATCTTCACGAGTTCCAAGATCAATACAATATCACTTTCAGCAGTTGCTAAATTAGACTGGACTAAATCCTATTCTGATTGCTTGCGATATAGTGTTTCTAGATTCGTTCTAGAAGTTACTCCTATACCGAGTTTATGAAATTGATGAATCAGAAAAGAGGTAAAATTTAAGATTTTCATTTGAACCGTAGTTTACAATCTTAAGTTCAAATTACAATAGCACGAATCAAGATTCGTCTGTAATGTCCGACGAATAGTGATTGGAATTAGCAATCTATAACAAATAGATAACTTATAGATTAGCGGCTATATAGATTTACGATAAGCCAAAATCTTTTAAAACTCTTTCAGGCTCATTGAACGAATAATTTCGCTCGAATTGAGAAAATACGAGTTTACTCTCTGGTACGCTTCAATCATGGTTAAAACAAGGGTTGACATGTGAAAATACTTGGTGTTGCAAACACAATCGATAGCGGAGCTTGCCTAATCCTGGATGGTGTGCTTGTGTCTTGTGTGAATGAAGAGAGATTCACTAGAAAAAAGTCTACCCGCGAGTTTCCTATCAATTCAATCAAGTATCTTCTTGAAGAGCAAAGTCTTAATGTTTTAGATATTGATGTTATTGCATGCTCAGCTTGGAGGGGGTTAGATGAGTTCAATACCTTATCTGAGTTGACCAAAGATGTAATTGAGATTTCAAGGCAAGGGAATTTCGCTCAAAATAAGATTCTAGAAAGAATTCAATCATCGAGTGATTCTATTTTCTCAAATAGGGAAATCTTAGAAGAGAATTTAGGCGCTATGGGTTTCCAGATCGAGAAGTTGATTTACGTTAATCATCATGAAGGACATGCCCTGACCGCTTTTATCCCCTCTCCTTTTGACAGAAGTCTAATATTTGTTGCTGATGGGCGAGGAGATTTTATGTCAATGTCTCTTTGGGAAGGTGACAGAAGTTCCAAAGTTGCAAAGATTGAGTTATTAGATCAGGTCACGGAGCTTAAAAGTTTAGGTGCGATGTATGGCTTTATAACGAATATTCTGGGCTTTACTCCACATAAACATGAAGGAAAAGTTACGGGACTTGCTGCTTCTGGAGAAAGAACTGATTTTTTTGATTTCTTAAAGTCAGGAATAGATTTTTGTCTTGAAAGTGGACAATTTACCGTTCAATACGGGGGGTACTACCTTCCGTTTATCTCGAGCTTTCCAGAAGAACTTAAATCGATGGCAGTCAAACACCGCCCCGAAGATGTTGCCTGGGCAGCACAAGAATTACTGGAGTCTTGTCTTTCCAAGTATTTGGGCTATCATTTAAATAGACTTGGGATATCTAGTACGAACCTTTGTCTTTCTGGCGGAGTAATGGCAAACGTGAAGTCAAACATGATTTTAGCTGAACTTCCGCAAATAACAGAAGTCTTTGTTGCGCCATCAATGGGAGATGGCGGTAGTGCATTAGGCGGGGCGCTAAAAGCTATGTTGGTTAAAAATGATGGAGCGAGAGTCAATTTAAATAGCGCGTATCTTGGCCCTGAATACAAATCCGCCGAAATAGAGAGGGAACTAAATCTTAGTTCTGTCGAATATACAACTATCCAGAACGAGGACATACCTATTGAAATTTCAAAATTGCTTCAAAACGGTCAGGCAGTTGGGCTGTTTCAAGGAAGAATGGAATATGGGCCAAGGGCGCTAGGCAATAGATCTATACTTGCAAATCCTTCTGATCCACACATCAATACTTCCTTGAATAAACGCCTGAATCGAACTGAGTTTATGCCTTTTGCCCCTGCAACCATTGCCGAATTAGCTAAAGATTGTTTTATTGGTTGGGAGCCTAATCATCAATCTCCAAAGTTTATGACAATTTGTTACCAATGCACTCCATATTTTGCTCAACGTTGCCCAGCAACCGTTCACTTCGATAGTACGGCCCGCCCGCAGATTGTTTTTAAAGATGAAAACCCCCTCTATCACTCAATAATTGAAGAATTTTATAATCTCACAGGCATACCTGGGATTATAAATACAAGTTTTAATCATCACGAAGAGCCAATTGTCATGACCCCGAAGGACGCGATACGGTCTTTTTTGAAGGGTAATGTTGATGCTCT
>Ga0169931_10013512_pt1 | contig 11139 bp, 10 predicted proteins | sample Kivu_15m_20L_FD_129675 | JGI IMG/M metagenome (GOLD analysis project Ga0169931, IMG submission 129675) | Freshwater microbial communities from Lake Kivu, Western Province, Rwanda to study Microbial Dark Matter (Phase II) - Kivu_15m_20L... | ecosystem: Environmental > Aquatic > Freshwater > Lake... | reverse complement strand
GACGACTCACGCCAGGGCAAAAGACCAGCTTTTGCCCGCCATTCCCAACTATTCATTTAAAACGCCTTCGCGTTTTATTTTACTTCGTAAAACCATTCATAGCTTACTGGGTTTTTTTATTTAAACTTTGTTTAAATAAAATCTTTTAAAAAAAATTATAGTAATTTTATTTAAGAATTAAAGCACAAATTTATAAAATAAATTATGCATCAACCGCTTTTTTCTTTTTTTCTAAATCTTTGACGGATTCTTTTACGGCATCTTTAGCAGAATCTTTGGAAGATTTTTTGCTATGTTTAGCAATGCCCAGTTTTACGCGAACCGCGTCTTCAATTTCTTCAGAAATTTTTGGATTTTCTTTCAAGAATTTTTTAGTATTTTCTTTACCTTGACCAATTTTATTGCCACCAAAAGCATACCATGAACCAGACTTTTCCATAATTTCATATTTGACAGCAATATCAATGATTTCGCCGATTCGACAAACTCCTTCGCCATAAATAATTTCGAATTCCGCAGTTTTAAAAGGAGGGGCTACTTTGTTTTTTACAACCTTAACTTTAGTTTCATTGCCCAAAACCTCTTCTTGGTCTTTAATGGCATTACCACGACGAATATCAAGACGAACTGAAGCATAAAATTTTAAAGCATTACCACCCGTGGTTGTTTCTGGGTTGCCAAACATTACCCCAATTTTCATTCGAATTTGGTTGATAAAAATCACTGTAGAATTGCTTTTAGAAACGGTAGAGGTAAGCTTACGAAGAGCCTTGCTCATTAGTCGGGCTTGCAATCCCATTTGATTATCAGCCATGCCACCTTCAAGCTCAACTTGCGGAACAAGAGCTGCAACGGAATCAATCACAATCAAATCTACGGCACCTGAACGCACCAAAGTGTCGGTAATTTCTAACGCGGCCTCACCATTATCTGGTTGAGAAATAATTAAATCATCGAGATTAATGTTTAAATTTTTGGCATAGGCGGGGTCAAAAGCATGTTCGGCGTCAACGAAAGCGCAAGATAGACCTGCTTTTTGGGCTTCGGCTATTGCATGCAAAGTTAGGGTAGTTTTTCCTGAACTTTCTGGACCATAAATTTCAATGATTCTGCCACGAGGATAGCCACCAACTCCAAGCGCTACATCCAGAGTTAGAGAGCCCGATGGAATAACTTCAATATCAAGTTGTGGACGATCACCATATTTCATTACAGAACCTTTGCCAAACTGTTTATCAATTTGTGAAAGAGCCGATTCTAGGGCTTTTTTGCGGTCAATATTTGACATTTATAACTCCTTTATTTGTTAAGTGGGATTAGTAAATAATAAACAAAATTATTTTATTTATTATAGTTTTTAATAATAAGTAACTTAATTATAAATTACTAGACTATTTTAAAATTTTTAACATAGTATCGCCAAGAAGGGCTGGACTATCTGCCACAGCAACTCCTGCTGATTTCATTGCTTCAATCTTGTCCTCTGCTCCACCTTTGCCACCAGAAATAATGGCACCAGCGTGACCCATTCTTCGTCCGGGAGGTGCAGTTCTGCCCGCAATAAAGCCGACTGTTGGCTTCTTACGACCTTTTTTGGCTTCAGATTTTAAAAATTCTGCAGCCTCTTCTTCGTCGGTTCCACCAATTTCGCCAATCATGATCATAGCTTCGGTTTCAGGATCGCCGAGGAACATTTCAAGACAATCGATAAAGTTGGTGCCATTAACTGGATCACCGCCAATGCCGATACAAGTGGTTTGACCAAGCCCTGCTTTGGTTGTTTGATGAACGGCTTCATAAGTAAGAGTTCCAGATCTAGAAACAATTCCAACCTTACCTTTTTTATGAATATGTCCGGGCATAATGCCGATTTTGCACTCACCTGGGGTGATAACACCGGGGCAATTTGGACCAATTAATCTGGAGTTTGAACCTTTGAGAGCCTTTTTTACTTTTACCATATCTAGGACGGGAATGCCCTCGGTAATACAAACGATTAAAGCGATTTCGGCATCGATTGCTTCAATGATAGCATCAGCCGCAAATGGTGGTGGTACATAAATTACAGAAGCATTGCAATCAGTGGCTTTGCGAGCATCGAATACAGTGTCGAATACAGGTAAGTCAAGATGTTTAGACCCACCTTTGCCCGGAGTAACTCCGCCGACCATTTTAGTGCCATAAGCGATAGCTTGTTCTGAGTGAAAAGTGCCTTGCGAACCAGTAAATCCTTGGCAAATAACTTTGGTATTTTTATTTATTAAAACTGACATTTTTTTAAAATTTTTTGATTAAATTAATTAGTAGAAGAATATTCTTTAACTGCTTTAACAATTTTTTCGGCAGCATCAGATAAATCATTGGCTGGAATAATTGCCAAACCTGACTTTGCAAGAATTTCTTTGCCCAAATCAACATTTGTTCCTTCAAGTCTAACGACCAATGGAACACTAAGACTAACTTCTTTGGCAGCCTCGATAATGCCATTAGCGATAATATCGCAACGCATAATTCCACCAAAAATATTGACCAAAATCCCTTTAACATTTGAGTCGGATAAAATAATTTTAAATGCAGCCGTAACCTTTTCACGAGTGGCACCACCGCCAACATCAAGGAAATTGGCAGGTGACGAACCATAAAGCTTGATAATATCCATTGTTGCCATTGCTAGACCAGCACCGTTAACCATACAACCAATTTGCCCATCCATTTTAATGTAGTTCAAATCATATTTGGAAGCCTCAATTTCGAGTGGCTCTTCTTCATCAAGATCGCGAAGTGATTTGATGTCATCGTGACGATGAAGGGCATTGTCGTCAAAATTAATTTTGGCATCAAGTGCAATAATATCGCCCTCGACAGTTTCAACTAATGGGTTAATTTCAATCTGTGAAGCATCTGTTGTAACAAAAGCTTTATATAAATTAAAAACTAAATTATTGAATTTTTTGAGAATATCACCTTTGAAACCCAAGGCAAAACCTAATTTGCGAGCATGGCAAGATTGAATTCCAGTTGCAGGATCAATGGCAACGCTAACAATTTTATCTGGATGAGAAATTGCCACTTCTTCAATTTCGACTCCACCTTCGGTTGAAGCCATAAAAACTACGGTTTTGGTTTTGCGGTCAACGACAGCTGATAAATAATATTCTTTTTTAATATTTGAACCAGCTTCAATATAAAGTCTTTTAACCTCTTTGCCTTCAGGACCAGTTTGATGAGTAACCAAAACTTTTCCTAAAATTTGCGAAGCTTTTTCGCGAACTTCTTCGATTGACTTGACCACTTTAACACCGCCAGCTTTTCCCCTTCCGCCAGCATGTATTTGAGCCTTAACTACAAAAACTTTGTGACCCGCTGATTGTAATTGTTTAGCACCTTCAACCGCTTCTGGAACTGTAAAGGCTGGATGCCCTTCTGGAACGGCAACACTAAATTGTTTAAGCAATGCTTTTGCTTGATATTCATGAATATTCATTTGATTTAAAAAAATTAGTTGTAAAATAATCTATCTAAAAATATTTTATCAATTGTTTTTTAACTTAGCAATAATTTTAATGAAAAATATCTTAATCACCAAATCTAAAAATCGCTCTCAAGATTTAGCGAAATATTTAACTAAAAATAATTATCAAATTTTTTATCAATCATTATTTACAATTCAAAAAAAAATTCCAATTGAATTAAATTCATCAATAAATCTTTTTCAAAAACCAATAACTATAATTTTATCAAGTGCAAATAGTATTTATATTCTAAAAAAATTTAATATTCCCAAAGCATCAAATATATATGTAATTAGCCACCAAACCGCAAAAAAACTCACAAAAATCGGATATAAAAATATTTTTTATCCGAAACAATTATCTGGAAAAGATTTGTTCGATTTTATAATCAAAAAATTACCACCTTGTGAAATTTTCTATTTTCATGGCGAAAAAATTAGCTTTGATTTTAAATTAAATCTAGAAAAACAAGGATTTAAAATTCATAGTTTTGTGGTTTATAAAACTTCAGAAATAAAATATTTATCCAGAAGTCTTATATATAATATTAAAAAATACAATATTAATGAGGTTCTAATTTTCTCCTTAAATTCCTTAGAAATTTTTGAAAAATTAATTAAAAAAAATAATGTTCTTGAATATTTTATTTCAAAGAACATAATATGCTTTAGTTCAAAAATAGCAGAAAATGCTGAAAAAATTGGATTTAAAAATATCTCAATTTTTGCTGATAACAAAATTTTAAAAAAATTTTATGAATCAAAATAATTTAGAATCTAACAATTATCAAAACCCAGAAAATATCAATTCTTCAGCTAATTCAAAAATCCCCAAAAAAAATTATTTCTTCTTAAAATTTAGCCTAATTATTTTAGTAATTTTTGGCTTGCTTTTTTTTAATGGCAATTTTCAAAAAGATAAAAAAATTCCATCCAAAAGCGCATCCTCAAAATTTATTGACCAAATCAAAGATGGCGATATTTTAGATTTAGATGATGAGTATAAAAATCAACACGAAACCACCATCAATGATTTAAACATCGCTGAAATCAAAGAAAAGGGAGCCGAATTTGTTTATCAACTCTTAATCAAAAATCAAGTTCAAATTGAAGATATTAACAATCAAATTCGTCAGATAAAAGTTGATTTTATCAAATTAAAAAACCAAGAAAAATTTAATAAAATTGTATTAAATTACATTAATCTTCGTGAAAAACTATTTTTAGGAGAAGATTGTAAAACCGAGATAGAGAGCTTTGATTTACTTACCATTAGCGATGATTTCTTAATTAATAAATTTACCACAATTAAACAAAATTACCAAAATTTTATTACTCGAGAAATTTTGCTTAAAAACTTTGCCGAAATCTCAAATATTTTGATTATAAACGAAAACTTTAATCCCCAAACCGCTGATTTTCTTGAAAAAATGCGCTATAATTTTAGAAAATTAGTTATCATTCGCAAAACCAACATTAAAGATTCTTCTCAGCTTCAAGCCTCAATTCTTCATGTTGAAAATTTGTTAAAATCTGGCAATAATTCTGAAGCATTGGCCAAATTATTATCGCTTGATAAAATTTATTTTCCTATTATCCAACGCTTTTTGGAAGAATTAAATTTAGTAATTGAAATTCAAAATGCCGATCAAGAGATAATTAAATATTTAAAAAGTTTAAATTAGTTTATGCTTACAATAATTTGGTATATTATTATCATATTTTTAGTTACCAGCTCTATAGTCTGGTTAATTGAAAATAATGGCACCATCGAAATTAATTGGCTCGAATATAACATTCAAACCGATATTTTAACCGCCATTTTAATATTAGGATTTTTTTTGGTTTTAACTGTTACTATTTCATATTTTCTTACTAGAATTTTAGCCATTAAATTTCCTGAACTTTTAAAGTTTTTCTTTCGAAAAAGCTATACCAAAAAACTTGAAAAAATTATTTCAAATCATCATCAAGGCTTTGAAACATTAAGTAAAATTTTAATTGCTCTTGAAATTCAAGATTACGAATATTCCAAAAAACTATTTAAAACCTATCAAAAACAAATTAAATACAAAACTATACAAAATTTTTTAGAAGCAAAATTTGCTTTTCACGACAAAGATTTCGAAAAATCTGAAAAAATTTACAACGAATTTGCAAATTTTTATCAAGGAAAAATTTTACACCTCAATGCTAAATTCAAAAATTTTATTACCAATAACGAGCTAAAAAAAGCTGTAGAAACTGGCAATGAAATACTACAAAACACTCAAAATAATATTGCCATAGCTTCAGATTTAATCAAGATTCACAAAAAAAATGGTGATTGGCAATCAACTAAAACAATAATTGATAAATTTGGCATCGAAAATTTTGCTGATGAATTGCAAAAAAGAGATCAGGTTATTTTGAATTCTTCACTTGCATTTGATTCATATCGCAATAAAAAATATTTTGCCGCCATAAAATTTGCAAAAAACGCCCTACTTCTTCAAGATCATTTTTTGCCAGCCCAAGAAATTTTAATAAAATCATGGGCCAAATTAGGTATGAAGTTTAAAGCCGTAAAATTAATTAAATCAATTTGGAAAGAAAATCCGCATATGATTTTGCTTGAAATTTATGATTCATTACATAGAAAATCTAAAGGAAAAATACGCATTAATTTAATTAAAAAATTAGCCTTTAGCAATCCACAATTTAAATTTGCTAATTTAGCCGTAGCCAAACTTGCTTATAGAGTTGGCAATATTCAGCTATCAAAAGAATTTTTAAATCTGGCAATCTTGCAAGAAAAAACCAAAACTTCATATAAATTACTCGCCAGAATTGAAAAAACAGCAGGAAATTCTGAAGAATATGAAAAGCTAATTACCATTAGCAACGCTCTTCCAGTGGATGGAAAATACACTTGCAATAATTGCGGTCATCACTCTTCAAAATGGAGTTCAGTTTGCGAAAATTGCTCCAAAGTTGATACTCTTGAATGGAAAATTAATATTTAATCTTATGCAAAATCTAGAAAATATCATCAATAATGCTTTTGAAAATCGTCAAAACATTAACAGCCAAACCCAAGGAGAAATTCGGATTGCAGTAGAAAATACTTTACAAAATTTAGATAGCGGAAAAATCAGAATATGCAACAAAGTTGATGGCCAGTGGCAAGTTAATCAGTGGCTCAAAAAGGCAATTTTACTTTCCTTTCGTTTGAACGATAATTATCTTAGTTCTCAAAAATCGATAGAAGGTGATAACCAAAAATTTTACGATAAAATCCCATTAAAATTTTCTAATTGGCAACAGGATGATTTTCAGAAATCAGGCTTTAGAGCCTTAGCTGGTGCGGTAGTTCGTCATAGTGCATTTATTGCCAAAAGCGTAATCTTAATGCCTTCCTTTGTTAATGTTGGAGCTTTCGTTGACGAGGGAACCATGGTTGATACTTGGGCAACTATAGGCTCTTGCGCACAAATTGGAAAAAATTGTCATATTTCAGGTGGAGCTGGAATTGGCGGGGTTTTGGAGCCATTGCAAGCCAATCCAGTAATTATTGAAGATAATTGTTTTATCGGCGCAAGAAGTGAAATTGCCGAAGGGGTTATTATTGGTGAAGGCTCAGTTATTTCAATGGGGGTTTACATCGGCTCATCCACCAAAATTATCGATCGCTCAACTGGCGAAATTTTTTATGGTAAAGTTCCGCCTTATAGCGTCGTTGTTGCTGGCAATACTAAATCGGATAAAAATTCAGACTCAAATTTATCACTTTATTGTGCAGTAATTGTCAAAAAAGTCGATGAAAAAACTCGCTCCAAAACCTCGATTAATGAATTACTTCGTGATTAATGAACATCATAAATTTTTTCACCATAATAATTTTTTCATTAATATGTTTGGCAATTTTGTTTTTTATTAAAACTCGAACTAACAGAATAATCGCACTTATTTCGTCGCATTTGGCGATTATTTTACTCTTTGATATTTATTTAAATAGTTTCACCAATTTTAAAGAAATTGTTTTGGTCATAACCATTTATTCGATGACGGTTTTATTTTTAATAAGCGACAATAAATCTTTTTATCTAGAATTAAAAGAAATTCCTGAAATTTCAAATTTTTTCAAACTAAAATTACCATTATATTTGTTAATTTTTGGCACCATTTTATCGGTAATTCTAATCGCCATAAAAATTCCCGAGGTCAACAAAATTATTTCACAAAAAAAAATAAATCGTGATAATGAAATGGCTATAAACCCGCTTATTTTACCGTCTCATCCCGTTCATATTGCAGTTAAAAAATTCTATTTGGGCAAAAAATTTGATGATAATCTTTCAGATTCAATCTCGGTTGCCTTAGAAAAAAATGAAAAAAAACGAGCTAAATTGAAAGATAAATTACAAGATAATATTTTTCTTAAATCCAGTTCCAATATTATCTTAATAATTGTGGCATCTCTAACTGCTTTATTAATTTTATCCTCCAACAAAACCAAAGAAGAAACTCTATGAAATTTTATCGATTATTTCGACCTTTTATTTTTTTGTTAAGCCCTGAAAATGCTCATAATATCGCCATAAAATATTTAAAATTTTTTCCAAATTTTATTAGCTTATTTTGTCATGCCAAAAATTATCCAAATTTACAGCAAAATTTATTTGGATTAAATTTTTCTAATCCAGTTGGAATGTCTGCAGGCTTTGATAAAAACGCAGAAATCATGAAATCACTTTTTCATTTTGGCTTTGGTTTCGTTGAAGCTGGAACCGTGACTCCGCTTCCTCAAAAAGGCAATCCAAAACCTAGAATTTTTCGATTAAAATATGATCATGCCATAATCAATCGACTCGGATTTAATAATTTAGGAATGGATTATTTTTATAAAAATATTGTAAATTTTAAAAAAAACCCAAATCAAATTTTGGGAATTAATATTGGCAAAAATAAAGACAATACTGATTTTAGCGCTGATTATTTAACACTTCTTGAAAAGTTTTATTGGCATGCAGATTATATAACCATCAATATTTCTTCGCCAAATACTCAAAATTTGCGCGACATTCAAAACCCAGAAAACCTAAATATCCTCCTTGAAAAAATTAACAATCTCAAAACTCAACTTAATAACCAACAACCAAAAAATACTCCGATTTTTTTAAAAATTGCTCCCGATTTAGATTTTGAACAACTCGAATCAATTGCCAAGCTCACTTTACAATATAACATTGACGCCGTTATTATTTCTAACACCACCATTGCTAGAAATTTTAATTTACTTAGCTCTTCACAAAATGAGTCTGGAGGATTAAGTGGCAAGCCTTTATTTGCAAAATCTACCGAAATTTTAAAACAATTTTATCAACTTACTTCGGGTCGAATTCCATTAATTGCTACAGGCGGAATCAGCTCCAAAGAAGATGCATTACAAAAAATTAGAAACGGAGCATCATTAGTGCAAATTTATTCAGCCTTTATTTATCAAGGCTTCCAACTAGTTGAAGAAATCAAAAAACATTTATCAAATGAACTTGAAAAAAATAATTTGAAAAATATTTCGCAACTAATTGGTATTGATTGCAAATTATAAAAATAATTCATCTTTACAATAGAAGATGAATTAGTATAATACCGCCTAATTTCCATTTTAACTGCAAAATTGAAAATAATAATATCAATTTTGGCAATTTTGGAGTTAAAATGTTAAAAATTTAATTAATCTTAACAACAATTTATGCCTAATTTAGACAAATTTCGTGACCTCGGTTTATCCGATACTATGCTTGAATCCCTTAGAAAAAAAGGGTTTGAAGAACCAACTACCATTCAAGCCAAAACCATTCCTTTTATCTTACAAAATAAAAAAGACTTAATTGGTAAAGCCCAAACTGGAACTGGAAAAACCGCAGCTTTCGGTATTCCAATTATTGAAAATATCGTTCCTGAATCCAAAAATGTTCAAGCTTTAATTTTGGTTCCAACCCGTGAATTAGCCATTCAAGTTACCGAAGAATTAAGTTCGTTTTCGGAAAATCATAAAATTTCTATTGTTGCAGTTTATGGCGGACAGCCAATTGAACGCCAAATTTCTCGATTGCAACGCGGTGTTGATATTGTAGTTGGAACACCGGGCAGAATTATCGATCACCTTGAAAGAAAAACACTAAACATCTCTAAAGTTAAATATATTGTTTTAGATGAAGCTGACGAAATGCTCAATATGGGCTTTGTCGAAGATATTGAAAAAATTTTACAATCTTCGCCAAAAAATCGTCGCACCGTATTATTTTCGGCAACCATGCCTTCTCACATCGAAAAACTTGCCAAAAATTATATGCAAGATTATGAAATAATATCAGTGATGAGCGAACAAATTAGCCGTGATAATATTGAGCAAATTTACTTTGAAGTCTCGCAAGCCGATAAATTTGAAGCACTCTTTAGAATTATTGATGTTGAGGATAGTTTTTATGGTATGGTTTTCTGTAGAACCAAAATTGATACTGACGAAATTGCTCACAAACTTGCCCACCGCGGATGCAGAGCTGAAGCGATTCACGGCGATTTATCACAAGGGCAACGCGAAAAAGTTTTACAAAAATTTCGCTCTAAACAAATCACAACTTTAGTGGCTACAGATGTGGCGGCTCGAGGAATTGATGTTGATAATTTAACGCATGTTATCAATTATTCTTTACCGCAAGATCCAGAAAGCTATGTTCACCGTATCGGCAGAACGGGAAGAGCTGGCAAATCAGGCACCGCTATAACGCTGATTACTCCTTCAGAATATCGTAAATTAACTTCGATTCAAAGAATTGCCAATACTAAAATTGCCAAACAAAAAGTACCAAATATTGCCGATGTTATTGATAGCAAAAAACAAAGGATAAAATCAGCAATTTCTGAGATTGTGCAAGGCGGAACTCCATCTGAGCTTGATATTATCGCCGAAGAAATTTTAGCCGAAAATCCAAATCCAAAAACTACCTTATCGGCACTTTTAAAGCTTGCTTTTAAAGATGAATTAAACGAAAAAAGCTACAATGAAATTCATGATGTTGGTTCATATAAAAAAAATAAAGATTTTTATTATGATGATCACGGCATTACTGGTTATCGTCCAATTGGCAATCAAGAAAAACGCGGATATGTTGACCGCAAAGGCACTGCCCGCTTATTTATTGCCAAAGGCAGAAATGACCAAATGGATCCAAAAAAACTGGTAGATTTCATCGAAAAAAGCACTGGGGTTAGCCAGCGCCACATCGATGATGTAAAAGTTTTAGATAATTTTTCATTTTTTGCCGTGCCATTTGAAGATGCCGAAAAAGTTTTACATATTTTTCAGCAAAAATCTGGAGGCAAAAAATCTTTAGTTTCGAGAGCTAAGAAAAAATAATTTAATACCATTTCAACTTAATAAATGATAAATTAAGGAAGGTGTTTTTTTTAAGTCGCGCTAAAGCTGGCGATATTTTTTTTAAGTCGCGCTAAGGCAACGACACGATTTTATTAGTCGTGCTAAAGCTGGCGATATGTTTTTTAAGTCGTGCTAACGCTGGCGACACGCGCAACGACAGGATTTTTAATTAAATTTAAAATATGAAAAAACCGATTTTATTATG
>Ga0169931_10013511_pt1 | contig 11140 bp, 11 predicted proteins | sample Kivu_15m_20L_FD_129675 | JGI IMG/M metagenome (GOLD analysis project Ga0169931, IMG submission 129675) | Freshwater microbial communities from Lake Kivu, Western Province, Rwanda to study Microbial Dark Matter (Phase II) - Kivu_15m_20L... | ecosystem: Environmental > Aquatic > Freshwater > Lake... | reverse complement strand
ATGACCGAATACCGCCGTTACCGAATGTAATTCGAGCTAAAGCGGTAGCGCAGCAGGTGGCGGTAGCAACCTGAAGGTTAGCCTATGGATCCTGGGACTACCAGAACTTTTTGAGTAGTTACTCAAAATCATTGACACGTTCCGCTATTGCTATGCTAAGACCCCAATGCAAACCTGGCGAGATAGCCTGCATCTAGCCAAGGCTAAGCAGCTCGACCAATACGTAGAAGAGAAAGATACAAATCAAACACAATCTGACACCTTTCTACGTGTCTGGATAGATCCCATCTGTCAGATAAAGTCTAATTTATTACAGGTTAAAATCACTGGAGCCCGATGGAAGACCGACAATACCTCTCAAATTTTGAGGTTACGCACAGCCTATTTGAATCACTCTCCCCTGCCGAGTATTTGTGCTTAGTGCAAAACTGGGATGCTCCCGCCCACCTCGTTGCGGTGACTAATTACCAAGATTAATTCTTTAACTTTAGTATTTTTTATAATTATCAGTTTTATAACAAATTAGTTTTATATGGCTTTATTACTGTTAATTACTGTTTGGTTTAGTGCGATTTTTGCTTGGCTACTGGGGATTTGGCTGGAGATTATAGATACGCCTTCTACAGCTAGTTCGCCAATATTTGTTTTTTCAAGCGCTTTTATTTTAGGATTAGGAATTTTTATAGGAAAAACAAATTCTAAATTTTTAAAGATAAAATCTATAAATATAGGCTTACACCGTAACTTAAATATAAAAACTCAACTCGTTTACTGTCTTTGTTGGTTTTCTCTATTTGGAGGTATTGCAGCTGTTAGTCGTGGTGGTGGTCTTTCTGGAAACTTGCAAGAGGCAAGAGAAATCTACCTTTCTGCTAACTATTCAGTAAGTTTACTGTCTTATATTATTGAATTCGGATACGCTATTGGTCTAATCGGGCTTTCCCTTATTCCTTGGGTTTATCATAAAAATAAAATATTAGAGTTTTCTTATGTTATCCTAGGATTAACGGGATCTATATTAATTAGTCTTTCTTCTGGTGGAAGAATAAATATTTTAATAGCATTTCTACTTATACTTATCTCTTACTTAGTTTATTATCCGTCATTATTTAGTTTGTTGCGAAGGATATCTTTGCGACAAATGATACTTGTAATTATTATTTTCACTATTATATTTATGTTCATTTATGGCTTGTCATATTGGATACTATTAAGAAGTCAATTATATTTTCATATCTTGGTTGAAAATCAATTTAAGGTAGTCAGTGATAATCTATATTCATTAGGAGTTAAAGATTCGGATATTAACAGTTCTTTGACTTTTTTGTTTGCGACGTTTATTGGTCAACTTTTCAATGGTATAGATAGCTTTGAACCTTTTATGAGAGTATACGAGCCACATCCATTACTGGGTGCCTATCAGTTCGTATTTATAAGCGGAAAAATTCCTGGTAGTGATTGGTTTGAGTGGAAAGATGAAATTGAGAGTTGCTATCGCGTATTTGGTTTGTTTGACAATGTCTGGGGAACCTATGTAAGAGAATTTGTGGTTGATTTTGGATGGTATGGAAATCATTTGTTATCTCTCATGGTAGGTTTTCTTATTGGCAAACTGGAAAGAATTCAAAATAAAAAATTACCATTTTTATTGACGTATATATATTCTTTGACATGGGTCGTTATGACACCTTTTTATAGCATCTTGATCTTTAGGCCTTTTCAGATTTCTTTTTTAATAGTGTTTTCATTGGTAATCTTGAGTCTTTTTTTGAAGCAGAATAGCAAATCGCCGAGGTTATATAGGGATCTCTAAGAGAATATTCAACAAGGGATATGGGAGTAGTAAACTATGCCAAGTACCTAAGCTATTTTCTCAACGGGTGTGGCCCCAAGCCAGTAATTTTCGTTTTGGCAAAAATTTAAAGGCCAGGAATAGGGGTACACCTTACCTCGAGATTTCAATGGCTTTAGAGGGCGTTTGAAAAGTCGGCTAGGGTAGTCTGAATCACCTTGGAATAGAGAAGCTACTACGAGAGAATGGCAGTTTCCAAGATCATAGTTACCCGTACAGGTAGCTTTTGCTTCTCGATCTGACCCTTTTAAAACAATCTCTTAGCGACCTGAATCAGATGCATCTCTAGAAACCAAGAGAAACCTATAAAATGTAGGTTAGATTTTATGAATTCAATTAGTTACGTAGTACCCACTCTTAACAGTGCTAAAACATTGAACCAAACTTTGCTATCACTCCTTACACAGGTTGGAGTAAGAGTAAACGTTATAGTAGTTGACAGTGACTCAACAGACTCTACTTTAGAAATCTGCAAGAAATGGGGGATTAAAGTCTTATATGCTAAGCCAGGTAATATGTACCATGCCATAAACACCGGACTATCTCAATGTGATACTGAATGGTTAGGCTATCTCAACTCAGATGATTACCTCTATTCTAATAGTCTCAATTCTATGATTGAAATTGGCAATAGAGAGTTCTCTGATGTTGTCTATGGTAATTGTGACTATGTTGATTTTTTTGGACGCTTTATTTACTCTCTAGAATCTGCAAAAACAACTAATTTATTGAGTTTACTTAACTTAGGTGTTATGGGATTTAATCCTGCAGCAACCATATTTAGACGTTCTCTATTTGAAAAATTAGGTGGATTTAGTGAAACTTACAAGTTAGCGGCGGACTATCATTTCTTTGCAAGAGCTTTCCAGATAAAATCTAGGTTTACAAAGATAGGTAGTCTTCCAATAGCATGTTTTAGAATTCATGATTCGCAGCTTAGCAATGTCATGTGTGATCGTCATCTTTCTGAGGTATATGAAATAGCTTCTGAATTGTTTCCTACACCTGTGAAGAACCAAAGTATAGTAATGGCAAAATGGAGAATGAACAACTTAAGTCATTATTTATTGCGTTTCTTTAGACAATCTATTATATCTGGCAAGTTATCGTTTAGACCTTCTATGAAATCTAATCTGTTTTGAGTAGCCAAAGGCAAACCTAAGACTATACCTTTTAGTGATTCGGAAAATTTGTATTGGTCTCAAGGTAGACAGTTTCATCTTAGTACCTTCAACAGCTTTCCATTCTACTAAGACGGACTAGTGTCATCTGTGGAGGTCAACTTTATTTTTTGACTATAGTTTTTTCGAAAAAGTTTTAATGAACATAGCATATGACAACGTAGTGTTTTCGTTGCAAAAAGTAGGCGGTATTTCAAATTATTGGTATCAACTTAGCAAAAGACTACAAAATAGCATAGATCATAGTGTTTCATTTTATGGATTTAAAGATGAAAATTTATTTAGAAAAGAGTTAAAGCTGAAATCTTTAACTAAAAGCAAACTACCGTTGCAACTATTTCGATATCTTCCACTTACGACTAAATTGCCTTCAAGGTCAATATTTCATAGCAGTTATTATCGTGTCTGCCTTCAGAGGGATGTAGTTAATATTACTACAGTATATGATTTTGTTTATGAATATTACAGTAATAGATTGGCGCCATCAAAACTGGCTCACTCTTTTCAAAAACAGTTTTCTCTCAATCATTCTCAGGGAATAATTTGTATTTCTGAGAGTACCAAAAAAGATCTTTTACATTTTTATCCTCATATAGATCCAGAGCTTGTTAAAGTAATATATTTAGGAGCTGATGAAAAATTTACACCTTTAGAGAACAAGCAGTCTTACCTTTCACTGATTAGCCCATCTCTCAAGCCACTTCAGTATATACTATACGTTGGTAGTAGAAAACCTTATAAGAACTTTTCCAAGGCTGTAGAAGTTATTGCTCTAAATACTGATTTAATTCTTGTTGTAATAGGTGGCAAAGAATTTTCAAGTCAAGAAAAGAAATTATTTTCTTCATTTGAAAACAGAATTTTGCATTTTACAGAAACCAACTCCTATGATTTAAATATATTTTATAATAATGCATTTTGTTTGTTATATCCTTCTGTTTACGAGGGTTTTGGTATACCCCCTCTTGAAGCGATAAAGGCGGGATGTCCTGTCGTTTCAAGTAACGCTTCTTCTATCCCAGAAGTAGTTGGAGATGCTGGCTTACTAGTTGCTGACATCACAGTAGATGCCCTTGTGGATAAAGTTAATATGCTTAGAAACGAATCTGTCAGAAAGTCTATCATTGATAGGGGAATACGCCAATCAGAAAAGTTCTCTTGGGATCGTTGCTTTGATCAGACGATCGAATTTTATGAAGAAACTTACAGGAGATCACTTCGAACACTAGGTTAAATATTTTAGATTTTTAGCTGTAGCAGTGAAGATGGCTAAATTGCTTCTTATTAATCAATCTATCGGTTATTTGTTTAGGGATATAATTGCTGCCGCTATTGCAAGTGGTCATCAGGTAACGATTATGGCGGGTAGTGTGAGCGGTGACCTGCCCTTGGAAGTGAAATGGATTAAGGGAGCTACCTACCGATCTCAACCTGCCGCTTCTCGATTAATCACATGGCTACACTTCAGTTTGCAGTTAGGGCTATTTTTAATTCGTCGGGGTCATCAATATGATCGTCTACTGGTGGTCAGCAATCCCCCCTTGGCACCGATCCTAGCCTTCCTAGCTCGCCGTCCCTACGCACTGCTGTTATACGACCTATATCCCCACGTGCTAAGAGATATGGGTCACCTATCCGATAGTCACTGGCTTTATGGCCTCTGGAAAAAGCTAAATCAATGGACCTTGCAGCGGGCCAGCACCGTTTTTACCCTGAGCGAGGGTATGGCAAAAGAGCTGATGATGGACTTACCCCTAGGAAGTATTACCCGGCAGAAAGTGGAGATCATTCCACCATGGTCTAATAGTCAAGTTATATACCCGGTGCCCCCGGAGGCAAATCGCTTCATGATCGAAGCCGGGTTGACTGACACGTTCGTGGTGCTTTACGCGGGTAATATGGGTCTCACGCACCCTTTAGAAACCCTGATAGAAGCAGCTCGACATCTAGAAACCTCCCCTCATATTCAGATACTGATGGTAGGAGACGGGCCTAAGCGCTTAGCTTTAGAGCAGCAAGCCGAGGGACTTGAAAACCTCAAATTCTTACCCTTTTTACCAGACCCTGACTTTAATCAGTGCTTGTCTGCGGCTAGCGTAGTGGTGGTTGCCCTTCAGGCTGAAGCGGCGGCAGCCTCAGTCTCCAGTAAAACCTATAACGCCTTAGCTGCCGGCAAACCTTTGTTAGTGATGGCTGGAGCAGAAGCAGAGACTAGTCGATTGGTAGATCGCTATGGCGTCGGTCTAAGGGTGGAACCAAGTGATTCGATCGCTCTGGCTACTGCTATTGAACGAATGGCCAGTCAACCAGACTACATTGAGAGACTTGGGGAAAAGGCACAGCAAGCTGCCCAGAACTTTACACCTCAGCTGGCGGAGCAGTTAGTAGCCAGCTGGTTAAAAGTTTTATAAGGTATGTCAGTTATGGGTTCATCTTTAAAGTACAGGGATAGTCGATCTTGTCAAGATGATGTGATTTTGGATTCTGGTAATGTCCGATGATGAGTCAGAAATGGGTTTTAACCCTTATTGAATACAGCCTTGACCGCCTGGCGGCAACCCTAGCCCTAATTTTACTCAGCCCCCTCCTAATTCCCCTGGCCTTCCTGGTGCGGGTCAAATTGGGCAGTCCCATTCTTTTCCGCCAACAGCGCCCCGGGCTACGGGGCCGCCCCTTTAATATCCTCAAGTTCCGCACCATGACCGACGATCTCGATACCCAACGGATGAGATCACTGGTCATGCTCCTTAATATCGCTCACTTGATGGCGGTCATCGTGGGGATACTGGTGGTTAAGGCGGGGCGTCGAGCCCAACTTGACTGGTACGGGGAGCGGAGATTAAGTTTTCTACAGCTAAGATTGAGAGAGATTGCTCGGCGGTATTATCAACGACTGGTTTTACCGACCCTCACTCCACTACCGCAACGAAGTCCACCGAAAGCCTATGCCATGAAGCACTTTCAGCAGTACTGAGAGTTGCTGATTGAGTTCTCCAAGGTGCTGAGGTTCTCATGATAAAATTCCTGACCCGAGCAACAGAGTTTTCTGCACCACTAAGATCTACCTAGTTAGAGAATGCTTGAAAAGCAGTAGGGGTGTAGTTAACTGCGGCATTATTGAAATAATTTGATTTGGAGTATCGAAGTAATGATAAGGACATCACGTTTCATGACTGCATTTTGGAAACGAATTAGCACTGGTGACTTTCTGAATGCAGCATATTTATCATACTACTATTTATTTTTACTATTGTATGATCTTAAATTTAATACAGACTTTGCTAACTCTCAAACCCCTACAGAGGGAGGAGTTCCAACTGGTGGAACTGGGAACTTTCCAGCACATCCTAGATTAGTAAGAAAATATATTAATGCTGCAAATATACAACGAGATTCTAGAATTTTAGATGTAGGACATGGATCAGGGATAGTCTTACATGTTGCTCATAAAATGGGTTTCACACACATAAGTGGTATTGAGTACTCAAAGTTAGCTTTCGATAAATCAATGAAAAATTTATCGAAAGATGTGAATCTAATTCACGGAGATGCGTTAGATTTTGACATAAGTCCTTATGATTCTTTATTCTTCTTTTCTCCATTTCGTGGTGAAATGGCCAAACAATTTTTCTCAGATCTGCCAAGCTCTCTGAGAACAATAATTACAGTCAATCATGATAAAATTATAGAGTTGCCTTTGTCAAAGCAAGGTTTTAGCGTTATCTATTCTTATAGACATCCGATATATAGAAACTTCAACGCTAAAGTTTGGAAGAGATTGGTTTAGCTCGGTGCATCCCAGTTTTTCAATAAATATAAATGCATAGTCATTAAACCAATGTGAATCAATGGCTTTGAAAAGCGCATTGTTCCCAGACTTACAAGACTGGGATGAACCTGCTTAGCTAAACTCGACTTTATTTAATCAGGCAGCATGTCAAAGTAACTCGGTCCAGATGTCGAAGGTAATATGAGAGATTTTAAGATACTTCAGAGTCATCTCGATCAAGAAAAGTTCAGAAAATATCTGGTATATCAAAGCCAGGGGTATAAAAAAGAAAAAAGTTTTAGCATTTGGTTAAAGTTGAACTGTGAGAGCATTTGGAAAGTATTCGGCTGTTAAAATTGCTATTACATAAACTAGGTCCGCCGCCTCAGACTCAATTAAATTAGCGTTTTCAGTCACCTGCATTGGCTGATTTTCTCTCTATAATTGCGACTTTAGCTCTTAGTCTGACAGAGATATAGGCTTTTAAAATATCCTCTGACAGAGTTAATTTATCCGAATCACAATCAATATATTTTAACAGGTCTTAATGTAAACATTGCAGGAGAGACTAATTTGTGGTTAAAGTATTGGTTACCTACGGCTGGTGCCGAACTGCTTATCTATCTGTCCAAGCTTTGGCTACTCTTGGATATGAAGTTTACTCATGCAGCCATCTTCAACCTTCCATGTCAGGTTGGTCACGCTTTTGTCACGGATCTGCTCCAGTCTCTGATCCCTTTAAAGCACCTATCTCTTTTATTGAAGATATTTCTAGGTTAGTTGACCGTTGGCAAATTGATGTTTTACTGCCAGTTCATGAGGATGCCCTGGTTTTGCGCAGAGAGGAAAAAGACCTGCCCTATGGCATACGAATTGCCTCTTCGGACTTTACGTCTCTTTGTATAGGTGTTAATAAGCGAACCATTACAGAACATGCTCAGAACATTGGAATATCAGTCCCGAGAACTATATTTCCTAATACAATAGACGACGCAATCGAACTGGCACCATCACTAGGGTTTCCCCTAGTTATTAAGTTAACTAGATCGAACAGTGCAAAAGGTGTTTTAATAGTTTCGACAAAAGCAGAATTACAGAAAAAACTTTATCAATTATGCGTTGATTTTCCAAATGGTTTTATAGGTGATTATTTATATTTACAAGCCTTTCAACATGGTAGAGTGGTTGGCGGTTGTTTCATGTCTAGAGATGGAAATATAGATGGTTACTTTGGTGAGCAGTATTTACGTACCAAGACAGGATCTATGGGTACCAGTGTTTTTCGAGAACCATTTAAATCACCTGAGTTAGAATCTTTAGTAAAAAAAATAGTAGCCTCACTTAAATGGAGTGGTATCGGTCACTTTGACTTTATTCAAGACTGTCACACAGGAGAGTTTTTCCTGCTAGAAATGAATCCAAGGCCATGGGGTGCTATAAACCTTGCTTATGTCAATGGTTTCGACTTTATTGGTGCTTTGATTTCATATACATTAGGCGAAAAGGATTTGACTCGGTTTTTCAGACCGAAACAGGAACAATCAATTCGGAGTATGTGGATATTAGGTGAGATGATTCGTATAGCTTATCTCGTCAAAAGTCGTCAGCTTGACGTGAACTATAGTACACCATCCGCTATTCTTAACTCACTAAAAAATACACACTTTGATGACTTCTTATGGAATGATCCTTTGCCATTTTTGGCAGAATCTCTTTGCTACGCAAAGGGATTTATTAATTCCAACGGAAACTTGAATCCAACTTGAAATCCAAAATTCTAAATATAGAACTATATATTTTAATAAACTATCTGTAAGAATTAGATTTTAAATTTATATGAAAATGAAGCGAATTTTTGACATATTTTTATCTGGTTTAGGAATTTTATTTCTTGGATGGCTGATTGTTTTAGCTTGGCTATTAGCCAGCCTTGATACTAAAGCAAATGGTTTTTTCTGGCAACACCGTGTAGGAAAGAATGGAAGGATTTTCACAGTGATTAAAATCCGAACAATGCGAGTTAAATCTGATATGAATTCAACCGTAACCACAGCATTTGATAGCCGGATAACACGACTTGGTCGCTTCTGGCGTCGTACTAAAATTGATGAACTACCTCAATTAATTAATGTCTTTCTTGGGCACATGAGCTTTGTGGGTCCAAGACCAGATGTACCAGGTTTTGCAGATAAACTTAATGGGCTAGATCGACTGATTTTAACTGTACGCCCAGGAATCACAGGCCCCGCAACGCTAAAATATCGCGATGAAGAAACGCTACTGGCTAGTCAGAGTGACCCAGAACGCTACAACCGTGAGGTGATATGGCCAGATAAGGTACGAATAAATTTGGAATACATATGTAACTGGTCTTTTACTAAAGATCTTTACTACATTTTTAAAACCATTGTTGATCGTAGTTAATGATGAGCATTATATATCCTAGCTTTCATCATTACCTGACTGATTTAACAAGACTGACTTGGTCAAATTATCTAATCGTTTCAATATGTAGTCTACATTCAGCAGGTTATTTCCACTTTCAAGCTTTGAATCTGACTTTAATTTAATTCAACCATTTGAAAACTGTCTATAGCGGATTTCGTTTAGATGAAGTACACGGAGAGCCCCCCAAATTATGCCCTCCGGGCCGCTGCGCGAGGTGAGGGCTGGGGGGCTCAAGAGTGGATCTGAGCAGACAAAAGTCTAGGGGGCTGAAGCTGAGAAAAACTGTATCTCACTGAACCGAGAACCGCTATAACGAAGATTATAACAATTAGCATCTGGCATATATGTCCAAAATTCATTGCCAACCTAGGCAGTGTTAGGAAGCAGTAATACTGGCTTATCTGCTTCTTTATCTTCACTAATTAATCCCCTACTTTCAAGGCAAGGTTATGCCACCAAGAATCCTCCTCTCCAGCCCTCACCTGGGCTTAGACGAACGCGTCTTCGTCCAGGAAGCCTTCGACACCAACTGGATCGCCCCCGTCGGTCCCCACATTTCTGCCTTTGAGCAGGAGTTTTGCCAGGTGGTGGACAGTCCCTATGCCGCCGCCCTTAGTTCCGGCACCGCCGCTCTCCACTTAGCCCTACGCCTGATGGGTCTCCAACCCGGCGACGAGGTGATCTGCTCCACCCTCACCTTCATCGCCAGCGCCAGCCCCATCACCTTTCTCGGCGCGAGACCCGTCTTCATTGACTGCGAACCCCAATCGTGGAACCTCGACCCCCACCTGCTGGAGGTTGAGCTGCGCCGTCGGGCCCAGCTCGGCACCCTGCCCAAGGCGGTTTTGCTGGTCCATCTCTATGGCCAAAGTGCTGACCTTGACCCGATTTTGGCCCTCTGCAACCGCTATGAAATTCCCCTAATTGAAGATGCCGCCGAGGCCCTGGGGGCTACCTACAAGGGTAAGGCCCCAGGCACCTTGGGCCGAATGGGTATTTACTCCTTTAACGGTAACAAAATTATCACCACCTCCGGCGGCGGCATGCTGGTCTCTAGCGGCCCCACCCTGGTGGAGCAGGCCCGCTTTCTGGCCACCCAGGCCCGGGATCCCGCCCCCCACTACCAACACACCACCATTGGCTACAACTATCGTCTCAGCAACGTTCTAGCGGGAATTGGCCGCGGCCAACTGAAAGTCTTGCCAGACCGGGTTGCCGCCCGCCGTCGTAACTTTGAGATTTATACTCAGGGCTTGGGGGATCTACCTGGCCTTAACTTCATGCCCGAAGCTTCCTACGGCCAATCGACCCGCTGGTTGACCTGCTTGACGATCGACCCTGAGTTGTTTGGCTGCGATCGCGAACAGCTCCGCCTCGCCCTCGAGGAACATAACATCGAATCTCGCCCCGTCTGGAAACCCATGCACCTCCAACCAATTTTCGACGGAGCCCAAGTCATCGGCGGCGATGTTGCCGCCGACCTCTTCCACCGCGGCCTCTGCCTCCCCTCCGGATCTAACCTCACCGATCACGATCTGAATCGGGTGATTACCGCCATTCGCCAGGTCCACGACTACCACCGTCCCGCTACTAGATCTACGACAAAACCTGTAATTGCAGGCGTAATAGGGACCAAAGAATAGGTTCCCCAGCACAACTGCCTTCCTTCATCCCTTAACTCCCCCATCACCCAGGGTTTCCCAGCCCGGGGCGATTTGTGCTGCCCAAAAATAGGGGGAGCAGGGGAAGAAAGAACGAAGAGCGAAAAAAGAATGGGGAGTGGGGTTTTCCAGGAGCAGATCCTGGCTGAGGCGCAGGGCAGGGAAAGGCGCAGGGCTACGGGCGACAGGCCTCCCCGTAGGGGATCCTGGCAGCGGCTAAGTTTTGTCT
>Ga0169931_10013510_pt1 | contig 11140 bp, 12 predicted proteins | sample Kivu_15m_20L_FD_129675 | JGI IMG/M metagenome (GOLD analysis project Ga0169931, IMG submission 129675) | Freshwater microbial communities from Lake Kivu, Western Province, Rwanda to study Microbial Dark Matter (Phase II) - Kivu_15m_20L... | ecosystem: Environmental > Aquatic > Freshwater > Lake... | reverse complement strand
GTTTATTTCAGATCCTATTCTTTTAGAATTAATTTTAAAAGAATATAATGATCTTAATCTCAAATCATTAGTTGAGGTTTCTTTGGTTGAGGGTGTTTTAGATTTTTTAGAATCTGCAAATGCTGCTTGTATTGAAATTATAGTCTTATCCGGAGGAGATCAAGATGAATTAATTTATATTTTTAAAAAGTTGAATATTTTTAGATTTTTTAAATATATTTTAGGAGGTCCCATTTCAAAGAAAGAACATTTGTTAAATTTAAAATTGCCAAAGAATTCAATTTTTTTTGGAGATAGTGTATTCGACCTCGAAACAGCAATGGCTTTTAAAATTGATTTCGGTTTTATTTATGGACAAACAAATCAAATTCTCTTTGAGAATAAATATTTTATTAAGATTGTTGCACCAAATTTTATAAATATTAAAATAAGAAAAAATGATTAAAATTGGAATTAATGGATTTGGAAGAATTGGTAGAGCCTTTTTTAGAATTAATTTATTACATGAAGAATATGAAATTGTAGCCATCAATGAAATTGATCCTGACATAAATAACATGGCTTATTTATTAAAATATGATTCTACCTATGGTAAATTATTTAATAATAAAATTTCATGTGAGGGGGAGTATTTAATTATTGATGAAAATAAAGTTAAATTTTATTGTGAGAGAGAAATAAGTAATGTTCCTTGGAACTTACATGAAGTTGATGTGATTATTGATTCTTCAGGTGTTTTTGATAATGTTTTGGGTTCTCAAAAATTAATCTTGGATAACGTGGTTAAGAAAGTTATTGTTACTCATTCACCCAAGACTAGTACGGATATAACTTTAATGATTGGAGTTAATGATCATGATTATAATTCTGAGATTCATCATGTTATAAGTAGTAGTATATGTGATGCTAATGCTGTTACACCATTTTATCATTTAATTGATCAAAATTTTGGAATTGAAGTTGGAGAAGTTACAACTTTGCATCCTTGGTTGTCATATCAAAATGTACTGGATGGAAATGTTAAATCTGTTTCAAGCCCTGGTCACTTTTGGAATGATTTTGCATTAGGCAGGAATAGTACTGTTAGTTTGATTCCAAAAGAAACATCTCTTGTTTCAGCTATGGAGAAAGTCAAACCAGGTGTTGAAAATATTATTAGTGCTATGTCTTTTAGAACTCCAACTGCTATTGTTTCTGCAGCGGATGGTTGCTTTTATTTAAAACGTGATACTTCAATTGAGGAAATATTAGAGTGTATTAAAAAATTTAATATTCAATATCCTAATGTAATTAATTTTGATACTAAATCCTTAGTTTCAATTGATTATTTAGCAAATGAGAATGCAGCCATTTTGGATGGAAGATTTTTGAAAATAATTAATAAGAAACTTTTGAAATTCGTACTTTGGTATGATAATGAATGGGGTTATGCTAAACGTGCTTACAATATTGTTAATTTTTGTTTAAATAGTAGAAAATGAAATTTGTAAGATATAAATACGGTAATTTGATATTTACTGGAGTTTTAGATGGTGATAGGGTTATTGAAGTGATTAATTTTTCATTTAATGAGAATGACTATATTTATGGTAATGTTGTTCCTTTAGGAGAAGTGAAAATTTTACAACCTGTAGTCCCTACAAAAGTAGTAGGTCTAGCCTATAACTATAAAGATTTAGTAGGATATAAAAATAATTATGATGAACCGCTTATATTTTTGAAGCCATCTACTTCAGTAATTGGACCAGGTGATCCTATTTTTATTTATAAAGGAGTAAAGACTTGGGGGGAAGTAGAAATAGCTGTTGTTATAAAAAAAGAGTGTAAAAATGTATGTATAGACAATGTTCAGGATTATGTTTTTGGTTATACAATTGGTAATGATGTTACTATGGAAAATATATATGGAAGAGATCACCATTTAGGAAGGTCAAAATCTTTGGATACTTTCTGTCCTCTTGGAGAGTTTATTGAGACAGAATTTGATTCAAATAATAAATTATTAACTAATCATATTAATGATAAATTATTTCAATCTGGGAATAGTGGTGACAGAATTCTTAATGAATTTGAATCCATAGTATTAATTTCGAAATTTATTACATTGTATCCTGGAGATGTAGTTTTAACTGGAACACCTGCTAATGCAATGAATTCATTGATAACTGATGGTGATGAAATTTCTTTAAAAATTGAGTCTTTAGGTCAACTTGTTAATCCTGTTAAGTTTATTTCATGAAACAAATTATTGTCATACCTGCACGTATGAAAGGAACAAGGCTTCCAGGGAAACCTTTGATTAAAATTAATGGTATTCCAATGATTAAACATGTTTGGAATAGGTGTATTAAAGTTCACAATCCTGAGTTGGTGTTTGTTGCAACTGAAGATCAAGAGATTATTGACTATTGTACCCTTAATAATATACAATGTATTTTGACTGGAAAGGCTGATAGTGCTATTGATAGGATTAAATTCGTTAGTGATTTAATAGTTGCTGATGGATATATTAATGTTCAAGGAGATGAACCTATAGTAAATGTTGAGGATATTAGATCAATTTTAGATTATAATAAAAAATTTCCTGACCGCGTAGTATTTGGAAAAACTCAGGCAACTATAATTGAATTTAACGATTATTCCAAAGCGAAAGTTGTTTGTGATAATGATGGACGGTTATTGTATTCCTCTCGAGCAGGAATACCAATTAATAATAAGGGGGAATTCGTTAAAGCGGAAAGAGCAATATGGATTTATGGTTTTAATAAAAAAGCATTGGATGATTATTTTGAAAATTCAGGAAATACAAAATTAGATATCTTGGAGGATAATGAGATAATTAGATTTTTAGAAATTGGGACACCTGTTTATTGCACTGATCTTATTGGCAATAGTTGGGCGGTGGATGAATTTAAAGATGTTACTATTGTAGAAGAGCGAATTAAAAATGAAAATAATGAAAAAAATAATTATTACTGATTATGTAAATAACCCAAATATTGAAAAAGATATTTTTGGTGAGGATTTTCAGATTATTTGTTTGAATGAGGAGGATGAATGTAATTTTTCAGATGAAATTTGTGATGCTGATGGAATATTAGTTTGGCATGCCAAAATTTCTGAAAAGACCTTAAAAAGATTAAATAAATGTAAAATTATTGTTAAATATGGAACTGGTTATGATAATGTAGATTTTCATGCTTGTTTTAAATTCGGAATTCCTTTCTGTAATACTCCTGATTATGGAGTCGAAGAAGTTTCAGATACTGCTTGTGCTTTCATTCTTGGATTTATCAGACAAATTTATTTTTATAATGAAATGTGTAAAGGTATTACAAATGGTTGGCAAGGCCATAGTGAAATACCGTTATTAAGAACATCAGATCATCGCCTTGGTATAATTGGTATGGGAAGAATGGGAACTACCGTTGCTTTGAGAATGAAAGCTTTTGGAATGAATGTAGGATTTTATGATCCTTATGTCGTAAGTGGATATGAGAAAGCAATTGGTGTACAAAAATTTAATTCAATAAATGAATTATTAAAATTTTCATCGATAATTACAATTCACACTCCATTGACTGAAAATACTAGTGGTATGATAAATGATGAATTTATTGATCAATTAAATCCAGGAACAATTCTAGTAAATACTGCAAGAGGAAAATTAGTAAAAAATCTAGACGTCTTAATGAGAGGATTAGAGTTAAATAAAATTTCATTTTTAGGTTTAGATGTAACACCAGATGAACCACCAAGTAATTTTGAAAAATTGATTGAAGAATGGAAAAATCCAAAGTCTTCTTATTTTAATAGAATTTTAATAAATCCTCACTCGGCTTATTATTCAACTAAAGCTTGGTATGAGATGAGGAGTAAATGTGCTGAAAATGCGAATAATGTAATAAATGGGGAAAGTCCTAAAAATTTAATTTAATTTTTTTTACTAAGACTAAGTGAAAGTTCTAATTTTAGAAGACTATTTTTATGTTGAAAATACCTATGATATTATAATATTATGGAATCAATTTGAAAATAATAATTATAAATATATTTCAATCCCTCAATTTATTGAAGAAAATAGCGATCAATTAAAAAATTTATATTTAAATATTGTAGAAAATATTGGAAATTTTAAAATTTGTAAAAAAACAATATTACAAAATTTTCAAAGAGAAGATAATTTTAATTTTTGGTGGTTAACAAGTATAGAACAGAAATTCAATTTAGATGATAGTTCAGGAATTAATGATATTTTAAAATTACTTGCTTTAAAAGAAATTCTAAAAAATTATACCGTAGATTCAATAACTTTATTAACAAATGATTTCAAATTAAAATCTTCGATTAAACATTATTGTAATCATTGTAATATTAAATTTAATTACAATAATAAATTATTTTTTAATTTAAATATTTTAGCAAATGTTTTTAGTACATTTTTTTTTGTAATCAAGTACATTTATTTTTGTTTTTCAAACAATAAAATTATTGAAAAACAATATCTAAAAGGTGATATTACTTTTTTTGACATCTTTGTTCATTTAAAAAAAGAGTCAATAAACAATAAGAAATTTAATTCTTCATATTGGAATGATTTAATTGAAATATTGAGATCATCAAAAATTAGTACAAGTTGGGTCCATCTTTTTTATTCATATAGAGATATCCCAAAATTTTCAAATGCTAAAAAAATCACAACAAAATTCAATAAAAATGACTCTAGAAATTTCAATCATTTATTTATTGAGGATCATTTGACTTTAAATATTATTTTAAAGGCCACTTGGACGTATTTGAAATATTTTCCATTATATTTTAAGGTATTTCTAAAAGCAAAATTATTTCTTAATAATGGAGAAATTAATATGTATTATTTTTTAAATGATAATTTATGTGAATCTCTATTTGGCCAATCGAGAATTATTAATGAAATTAGATTATTATTATTCGATTCATTGTTTAAATATTCTAAAAAACAGAACTTAGGATTTTATATTCAAGAAAATCAGACATGGGAATTAATATTGTCAACTAAATGGAAAAAATACAATAATGGTACTTTGTATGGCGTTCCACATTCTACTTTAAGGTACTGGGATTTAAGATATTTTGATTCTAATAAAAATATTATTAAAAAAAAATCCATATTACCTGATTATATTTTACTTAATAGTCAATATGCTTTTAATCTACTAAAACAATATGAGATAATTAGAGATAGAATTTTTTTAGTAGAAGCTTTGAGATATCAACATCTTCTAAATTTTAATAAAAATGATAAATCTAATAAAATTATTATTTTCGGTGATTTTCAAGCTAGTACAAATAAAAAAATATTAGATTGTTTAATGACACTAAACAATAAATTTAGTTTTAAATATAAATTTTATTATAGACAACATCCGGCTTTTTATTTTAATATTGACCATTTTAAAATTACAGAGGACAATCGTAACATTGATGAAATATTAATTGATTATAATATTGCTATTATTAGCAATATTTCATCTACTTCTGCTGAGGCCTTTTCATTAGGAATTGATATAATACAATATTTAGATGGAAAGAAATTAAATTTTAGTCCATTAAAAGGTATTGATGGATTATATAATTTCAAAAATGCTGATGAATTGTCATTAATTTTAGAAAATTTTGAAACAAAACAATTCAATATAAATAAAAAAAATAATTATTTTGAATTAAATAGAAATCTAACTCGATGGAAAAAAATTTTAAATATTAATGACAACTAAACTTTTATCGGTGGTGATTCCTACATTAGGAGGTAGTACTTTACAAAAAACAATAAATTCTTTAAATAATGGTACAATAGTTCCTAATGAAATACTTTTATGTATACCTAATGAACTTGCATATAAAGTACTAGATTTAAAATACAATAATATACGTGTAATTAAGACGAATAAATATGGCCAGGTTTTACAACGATTCGAAGGTTTTAAGGAAGCTAAAAATGAATTAGTATTACAATTAGATGATGATATAATTTTAGATAAAAATTGTATTGAGTTAATGGTTAAAACTTTAGATAATATTGAAATTGAATGTGCGGTTTGCCCAGTATATTACATTGACAATATAGATCCCCAAAATTTATTAATAAAAAACAAATTTTATCAATCTTTAATTAATCCTAAAAGTAATTTTCGTTTACTTTTAAATAAAATAGTTCATGGAAAACAGAAGTTTAATGATGGTGAGATAACTTCATCATCTATAAATATTCATTTTAATCCTATAAATAAAGATAAACAATTTTACGAATTATGTTGGTTGCCGGGAGGTTGTGTTTTACACAAAAAATCAAATTTATATTTAGAGAATTTTTATAAATTTAGAGGAAAAGCATATTGTGAAGATTTAATTCATAGTTTTTATTTGAAACAAAATGGTGTCAAGTTATTTGTAAGTAAAAATTCATTTGCGGTAATTCATTTCTATAATGAAACTAGCAAATTAAATTATTTTAAGAAACTTAATTATATATATAGCGAATTTAGAGCAAGATTATTTTATACTAATATTTCTAATTCTTCTTATTTACATTTAATACTATTTTATTTTACATTATATTTTCACTTGCCATTTACATTTTTAATCAAAATTTTAAAATTCAATGCAACTAGAAAATAAATATGTATCTTTTGCAATATATGGTAAAATTCAGAAGTACTTAAATATATTAGAATATAATATTAGAATCTTAACTAAATACAATTACAAAGTTGTTTTATATTGTGATATTGAAAATATAGATTTTTTAAAATCATATTTCCCAACAATTTTAATTATGAATGGAAATAAATATGGATTATCAAATAAAATGTTATGGAGATTAAACCCACTATTTGATAATTTTGCATATGCACTTTTCCCAAGAGATGCAGATTCGAAAATAACTGACAGAGAGATTTTTTTAATGCAAGATTTTATTTTAAGTAACAAAAATTTTCATATAATACGTGATCATGAATTACATTTTATGCCTATTATGGGTGGTCTTTTTGGTTTAAAGAAACAAATTTACTATATTTTTAAGCAAGAGAGAATTTTTAAAAAGCTTAAAAAAGTTAAAAATTTATATAATTATGATCAATTGTTTTTGTCTGATTATATTTATCCTATTGTTTTAGAATCATCACTTATACATACATCATCCTATAGTTATAAAAATGAACCTCATATTGAAATAACTAAATCTTTGGAATATTGTGGCATGTATGACAATTTGGATGTTGCTAAATTTAATCATAAAATAGATTATTTGAATATAATTAATCGTAAACCAATTTATTACATAATTGCTAAGTTATTTAGATATAAATGGTTTTTATTTATAAAAAAATCAATTGAAAAATAGTTTATTTTATACTTTTATTTTCTTTATTCTTTTAATTATAGGTTTTTTTGTTTCTCAAAGAAATTTTGAAATTGGCGCAGATACTGATAGTTATAAATATTATCACTCTGTTTTTATTGATTCTGAAGGTGTAAATACATTGGCATTAGAGCCTGGTTTTTATTTACTTTTTAAATTAAGTATTCTTTTTTCAGATAGTTTTCGATTTTTTCTATTTATTGAATTTTTTATTTTTAATTTATTATATTTTTTCTTCTATTTGAAAATAACATATTCACTGAAATATAAGATTTCTATTGTTCAAACATTGTTTTTATTTGGCTTTACTCTTCTGTCAAGTTGGTATTTGTTATATAGTTTAAACGGATTAAGGCAAGGACTTGCCACACCCATAGTTTATTTAAGCTTTTTATTTTTTATTGAACGTAGATATTTATATTCATCAATTTTAATTTTTATAGCTACATCTATTCATTCAACTTCAATTTTACTATTTCCTTTCTTTTTCTTTTTTAGATTTAATTTTAAGTTAATTATTTACTTATTTTATACTTTAGCTTTTTTATATTTTACATATTTTAATAAGTTTCTAATTTTATTGTTTTGTAAATTCACTGGTTTATCACCTCTATATAATTTCATAATTGATTATGGTGGTCCAGATGCACCCGATAGAGGTCCGGTCTTAAGATTTTTAATTTATACATTAGGATTACCTAGTATTTTGATTTTTATATCTAATAAATTACTTATAATTAAAGAACAGAATAATTTAAAATTTGTATTAAAGTTTTATTTTATTTTATGTTTCCCTTATTTTATGCTATCTTATGGTGGATATAGTGGAAGACTTGCATTATATGCATGGTTTTTAATACCTTATATATATTCATTTTTAATAACAAAATCAAAAATTAATAAGTATGAATTAAGAATTTTATCTTTTTTAATTTTTTTATTAGGTACTACAAGTTATTTATTGTTATTAAATTCTGATAAACTACCATTAATATTTCAAGGAATTTGGGGTAAAGTATAATTTATGATAAGTATAATCACTGCAACTTACAATGCTGAAAAAAACATTTCAAAATTGATCAACAGTTTATTAGAACAGACAGATAAAAGATTTGAATGGATAATTGTTGACGGTAATTCAAGCGATAATACAATTAATATTATTAATAATGTTAAAAATATAGATATTAAATTAATTTCCGAAAAAGATAATGGTATTTACGATGCTTTAAATAAAGGGTTGAAGTTAGCTAAATACAAATATTATTTAGTTTGTGGTTCTGATGATGTTTTATTTAAAGAAACAGTTTCAAATATAAATAAAAAATTATCATACAATAAACTGTATGATTTTTATGCTTTTTCATTTATTATGGTAAATAAAATGTATACTCCCAATAAATATTTTGGTTGGTTATATGGAATGCGAGGTATTGCAACCTGTCATTCAGTAGCGTTACTTATTAATAAAAATTTACATAATATTTATGGTTATTATAATACTAATTATCCAATATTTGCTGATCAATTATTTGTCTTAAAATCAATTCATTGCGGAGCAAAAATTCAATATTGTAAAGAAATAGTTTCAGGCGAATATTCTACAGAAGGTATGAGTTCAATTAATAGCATTGATAGACAAATTGAATACTTTAGAATGCAACTATCTTCTGGGAGTAATTTTTATTTACAGTTTTTTTTATTTACAATTAGACTATTAAAATTTAAATTTCTTAAGTGAATTGAAGAAAAAATACGATATAATATTTATCACCTCATGTTGTAAATTAGATGAAATTTATAATTTATTAGAATCAATTATAAAATATAATAAGAGTTTGTCACTTTTTATTGTTATTGTAAACATGTCTAATAAAAAAATAAATATCGATAAAGACATCAATTTCGAAATTGAAATTTTAGAAATTAACAAAATATTTAACTCTTCAATCTCAAGAAATATTGCTATCAAATTCATTATTAATAACAATATTACATCTCATTTTGTATGTTTCCCAGATGATGATACAACTTATGATTTTAATTTTTTTAATTTTTTAAATAAGAAAATTAATCAAGAAGAAGACACGTGCAAGAATTTTGCAACTAATGTAATGTGTAGACATGATGTTAAGATATTTTATAGAAATAGAATTGCAACTGAAGATATGATATTAACAAAATATAACTTCGATCAAATTGGTGCAGTTAATTTAATTATTAATTATGACACATTTGTTAAAGTTAAATATTTTAATGAAAAATATGGTGTAGGTTCATATTACGGAGCAGGTGAAGATGGTGATTACTTTTTAAGATGCTTATCTTTTTCAGACATATATTTTATTAATAACTTATACACAATTCATCCTGCTGTATCAGATTTATATAAAAATTTAAATTCAAAATTATTTTTTATAAGAATGATCAATTATTCACGAGGGGTTATTTCAGTATTATGTATGCATAAAATGTATTTATTTGCATTCTATATATCAATAAGGGCTCTAGGTGGTTCAATTATAAATATTTTTAAAAATCCTAATTTATCTTTTATATATTTTAAAATATTTTTTTATAGAATATTATTTTTAATTAAATTTTCTTTTAATGTTTGATATTTCTGCAAGTATTGTATTATTTCATAATGATAGATTAGTTTTAAGAAAAGCAATTGATTCTATTTTAAATGTAAATTTAAATTTAAGTTTATTTCTTTTTGATAACTCGAAAAACGACGATTTACATGATATTATTTCCGATGACAGAGTTATTTATTTTTATAATAATAAAAACGTAGGTTTTGGAAAGGGGCACAATTATGCAATTAATTTTTATAAACATAAATCAATTTTTCATATTGTAATTAACCCTGATATATATTTTTATCCTGGTAACATTGAAAAAATGTATTCTTTTATGATTTCTAATAAAAAGATTGGGTTGCTTATGCCTAAAATAAAATATCCAAATAATGAAATACAATATTTATGTAAAAAAAATCCAACCCCTCATATTTTATTTGTCAGAAGATTTCTTAGTTTTAAAATATTCTCGAAATATGTAAGTTATGTAAATCATAAATATGAATTTCGAGATCTTGATTATAACAATCTTATTTTTAATGTCCCTTATTTATCTGGTTGTTTTATGTTTTTTAGAATGAACGCATTAAATGAAATAGGTTATTTTGATGAACGTATATTTATGTATATTGAGGATGCAGATATAACTAGAAGAATGTTATTAAAATACAATACTATATATTATCCTTTTGCTGAAGTTTATCATCATTTTGAAAAAGGTTCGCATAAGAGTTACAGATTAATGATGTATTCTATTCATGGTGCTATTGTTTATTTTAACAAATGGGGGTGGTTTAATTAATTTTAAAATGTATAAAGTATTACTAACTGGTTCAAATGGCTTTTTAGGTAAACTTATTTTTAAAGAGTTATGTAATTATGTAGAGATATTTACATTATCTAGAAGTAATTCAGATATAAATATTGATCTTTCTACTTCAAAGCCGAATTTAGAATATTTTGACATTATTATACATGCTTTAGGTAAGGCACATGATTTCAATACTAATAAATTTTCATATTTCGAATATGTATGTATTCAAATTAAAGTGTACTAATTGTTAGATAGTGTTTCAGTTTCTAAATTTAGAAATTTTTCTTTAAAATAAATCTGTTTTCTTTTCTTTAAGGTTGCTTTTTTTATTTGTTCCCT
>Ga0169931_10013509_pt1 | contig 11143 bp, 11 predicted proteins | sample Kivu_15m_20L_FD_129675 | JGI IMG/M metagenome (GOLD analysis project Ga0169931, IMG submission 129675) | Freshwater microbial communities from Lake Kivu, Western Province, Rwanda to study Microbial Dark Matter (Phase II) - Kivu_15m_20L... | ecosystem: Environmental > Aquatic > Freshwater > Lake... | reverse complement strand
GAATCGACCGAGTATCCAACTAATCGAAAATAAAGGCCGTTCTAACATTCCCTCCTGGCCAAAATTTACTATATCTTCAAAAGGTATTTCTTGAAAATTCATTTTTCAACCATTCAAAATCATTTATTAACTTCAGCGAAGTATAATTGTCTTTGTTTCTTATTCCGTATTCTCTTCCGGCATTCGCGCCAGAAATGGAAAAATCTCCAAACAACCTGTCTTTACCATAATCAGAACACCATCTCGATAATCTAAAAGTGTCTAGTTCTTTGTTTCTATATTTTATAGTGCCTGCTGCAAGTTTGCAACATTCTCTAAAAGCTGATCGCCAAGTAGAAAATTCGTCGGTATTAAAACAGGTAATATTTGATATCTCAGGAAGAGAAACTATTTTATCACTGATACTAGTTGTCATGTCGGCTTTGCTAAGGTCGATATTTAATACTAATTTTTTGGGTAAAAGTTTCACTCCACCGTAACCATAAACTAAATCATTGATAGGATTAATGCTTTTATAAATATAAACTGTTTCTTTGTCGAGATCTTTATACGCCGAATCGTATTGAAAATAAAAATGATCCATTATTTTTGCGTCGCCATCGACCACCCAAAACATTTCAGTCATCGATTTTTGTGCTGCGGCTATATGTGCTTGATGAATACCCTTAACATCCTTGACTCGCTTCGTCAAAGGAAATCGATCTTTTAATCTTTTAAAATTTTCGTCGGCATTAAGTTCGCCATAAGAAATAAATAAAATATCAAACATGTTTGACACACTCTTTAGTAATTATTACATCGGCTGCGCAATGACAGAGAGTTTTGTCACAGATAATCGGTTCATTGGGCCATCGAAATCCGTCAACTATATTCCCGAATACTCCACCGACTTCGCAGTTTGCACGCTGTATTCCGCCATCGTAATGCACGAATAAACTTTCCAAACCAATATTACATTTCCACCCATTGAAATTATTAATCTTATTTTTTTCTAAATCAGATTGTATAGTTAAAGAAAAAAATTCTCTGGATTGATCTTCATAGACGATATCTGAAAAATGTCTACTTCTTCTAAAATTTTCAATTTTAGGATCTCCGAAAATTATAGGAGTATTTCTAAAAAAATCTAATTGATCCGTGTCGTATGTGGCATCAAAATAATTTTTACCTGTACCGAAATCTGGTAATATTCTAACAACCTCTATGGTAAATGGTTCAGAGGTCATCAAAGCTTTTTCATAAAAACTCACGCATCTTTCCCAATTCTTCGGATGCATCATCACACGCAAAGTTACATATGTTTGGTGAGATATTTTTACTAATTTATCTAAAAATTCAATTTCTTCTTCTTCAGTCTTCACAAATTCACTGTGATAGCTGACACTTAAAGAACAGCATTTATTGACAATCTCTTTCCAGTATTCCCAAGAACGTACTAGATTTGTTGTCACGTGTACAGTGCCCCCTCGATCATATATTTCGTTGACTAAACTTTTAAAAAAAGGACTGACCGTAGGTTCTCCTCCTGAAAGACTACAATGGACATACGGATATTTTTGAAAACATTGGTCAATAAAAGGCTTTACATGGCTCCAATCGTAATGATGATTTTTCCCCCCATGCACTATCTCGGGACAATAGCTGCAATGATAGGTACAAATATTATTTAAAATCCAAGTTAAAAATAATCCGGGAGATGTTTTTTCTATCTTGATTATTTTTTTATTATTATAAGCTATTGGATTCATATCTTTCTCTGATATAATCTAACTCAGGAATAGTTTTAAAAATGTCTTCGTCTCTTACATCATCCAATTGATAGGTAATATGCATAAACTTTTCAGCAGATTTTGAATTATGAGGTTTAGCTAATTCGTGTAAAATATGGGTCAGGAGGTGAGAGATATCTGTATTATATTTCTTATTATGATAGTCGATGAAATCATTTATTTTTTTAATAATTTCTTTCTTATGATCGTCTGACAAAATCTGTACATGATAGTGCTGCGGCCATTCCAGAAGATTAATAAAAAAGTTTTTATACTGCAACCTTTTATTAATCACGCCAATGTCTGTTAAATAGGTTATTATTTCGGGCAATCGAAAAACATTCATTGCTCCCACAGTAATTCCGGGTCTCACGATTATATTATCTAATGTCATTAGTTCTTTTAAATTAGATTCAACTTTAGACCAAACCGTGCCCGATCGAATTAATTCTGCTCTTTCCTCTATCTCGTCTATACTAGGCCAAACTTCAACTTTTCCAAATTCCCATTGGCTCCAGTAATCGAGAACATTTTTCTTACCGTAAGTAAGCATAGAACAATTTGTGTTATAAGAAAGTTTAACATCAAATCTTTCATTTTTAACTAACAGGTCTAATATCTGCCAATGCTCATCCATTAATAACGGTTCACCACCGGCAAAATAAATTTTTTGCACATGTTTGACTTGTTCTTTTAAAAAATCAAAATTGGTCTTATCATCAACGCCATCTATGTTTGTAACTTTTTCTAGCTCTATGGGCCAATTCATTTTTTTAGCATCCGGAACCCATGAACTACTATATCTCGGACCGCAGCTACGGCATTTAAAATTACAGAGATTACTAAATCGAAAATCCCAATATTTTAATTCCATCTTTGTACAGGTACCATCCTCGAGCGTGATCCTAGGTATTTCATCGAGCACCTCATGAAACTCTTTATTATGATATATCCTACCACTTTCCCCTGTGACTTTTTCGCGGCTAAAACATTTAACACAGATTTCAGGTTCTTTACCGTCCAACATTTCTTTGCGTAGACGTTTCATATTGTCGCTATTCCACACTTCCTCAATAGTCTGAGAAGTAAGATCTCCGGCAAAATAATTAAATGTCGAAGTAAGGCAACACGGAACTACTTTTCCGTTGGGTTCGAAATTCAGATGCATCCAAGGTACGGCACATATGGTATCTTTTTTCATTATTTTTTCCTGATTACGCGAGGGGTATTTTGATAAACCGTTTTAAAAAATTTACTTTGTTCTGGGGATAACGGATCTCGAGCTATTTCTATACCTGTTTTCTCAGCGATCATCTCCCCCAACTCATGACATTTTTTATAGATATCATAATCATTATCGATTTCTAACTGAGCTTCTTCCTCCCAATAATTAGTCAACCAGTCAAAATCTCGAACGTTAGAATAATCCCAGTCAGTGCAGTTTATTAGATAACAACCCCCTCTGGCTCCTAAAATGCTCCATATTCCATTATCGACATCTGTGCCTACGTGACACCATACTAGTAGTCTCTGATAATTTTGCCACCACACCTTACGAAGATCGTCAGTTTTACTTCCTTGATCTAAACTCATCTTTACACCCTCACGGAATCCCGCTCTCCATGCTTGAAACGGTGTAGAATTAGTAAAACTTATTGAATAATTTTCGTTAAACTGATAATAACGATCATCGAAACAAAATTCAACCTTTGATTTGTCATCTCCGATCATCGAATTCTCATGTGTTCTCATCTCATTTACAAATTTTTTATTCCAGAGCTTAAGGCCGCCATTTCCGTACATTAACCCATTAACATGAACTTTCCCGCACCAACTAAACACATGTTCTGTTGTTAATCCGAGATCGGCTAAATCAATTTCTATTTTTAGAAAATCAGGATTTATAATATTATCGGCATCAACCGTTACAAAATATTCAGTTTCACTGGCTGCTGCACAGGCTTTATGAGCATTATCGCTGCCTTTGACCCCGTGTATTCTTTTAGCCCAAGGAACTTTTGTACAAAGATCAGCGTAATTTTTTTCAGCGTTTGATTCGTCATAACTAAGAAAAATAACATCTTGTTCGATTATTTTAATTTTCATTTTATAATGTGAATATACCTATCAAAGATTTTCTTACAATATACACTAGTCGGTTCGGCTATGTCAACATTCTCAAAGTTTATTCTTTTACCTTTAAGTAAATCAAAGGTGTTTATACTCAAAGTGTGCAACAAAACATTTGCATCATCCTGTCTGGTAATATAAAGATCGAAATAGCTATACACAGTATCTGACGTTTTAGCATATGCCGAAATCACCCGATCTGATACTGCCACAGACCAAGATCTATGATTTTTAGATTCTCGTACTATGATATCGTATTTGGTAGAATTCGTGTTTTTTCTTGGAATTTGAAAAATCGATTCATCCCAAGACATACTTATCGCTTCATGTACATCTATTTTTGGAGAGAAGACATATTCACTTAATTTAATGTTAAAAGAAACTTTATAATCTCTTAATCGATCTCTTCCTATTAAAATTGGTTTAACCTCTTCGTGGGGTACTTCAATAAAAGAAAGAGGGGAGTCTTCTTTTTTAATATTTCCGATTGACGCTATTTCTCCGGTTTCTTTTATAAAATAAACATATGCGCTGGTATTCATAATCCTAATTTTTTTTCTATTTTTTCTATGATTTTGTCAGTTAAGAATCGTTTTTCGGTATAGTGAAAAACTTCAGTTTGTTGAAAATTACCTATTTTAAGATTACAATCTCTATCAAAGTATACCCCAACCGATGACATCCAATCATCATGACTGACTTTCCATCCTTGTAATTTTGATTTCATATGTACAAATGTTATAGGATCTGATTTTTCATTCGTAAATTTGCTGTTAGTTTCAGATAAAATTTTTGCTGCTAGAGAAGAAGTTATGTCCATACTCGGTCTGCCCGGATAAAATTCCGAAACATACTTTCCATAAAATAATTCCCAGTTATTAGAAATTAGCTCAATCCATTGATAAAATTCTTTAGCTTCGTCTGATTTTTCAAAATAATGCAATGCAGAATAGAAGTTTGGAAGATTGTTTGCAGTAAAAGCTTTTCTATAAAAATCATTGTTTATATGATTTCCCCGATAATCTTTAATTTTACTGGTAAAATAAATTTTATAATTTTTAAAAATTTCCCAATACAAGGTTAAATCTTTTAAAACTAGCATATCAACATCTAAAGAAATATTTTTTTCGTAAGGGCTAACATGATAAATCTTCCATCGATGATCAGTAGAAAATCGAGTTGCCGAGTTTGAATTTTTCCACGGAATAGGAATTATATGATCAAACAACGATTTATATTTTTCATCTACGACATCATCCGTAATTAAAGACACATTAGACAATTCCGGGTTTTGTGACAGCTTAATAGTCATAGCTAAAACACAGGCCATTTTAACATAATCGTTGCCGTTTTGATTTTCAGCAAACAAAATAAACCCTCTAGACATCTATCATCCGTTTTAAGCTAAATTTATTCATGATATGCACACTTAGATCTGTTGTTTTTAAGAGAGTATATTCTCCTAGATATTTTTCTTTTTCAATTAAAAATCGGAATTCGGTATCACTCATATCGATTAAAATATCAGAATCGATCGTGTATAAAAGTTTTCCCGGTAATGATCTATGCCATTGAGAATTTTGATAACCGTTCATTATATGTAAGGCTATGCTAAAAGCATGATCATTTCTATAAACTGCAGAGGAAAATTGATAAATCATCTTGTAGTAAGACCAGTTTTCTCTAATATGATCTAAAAGATTAAAAAATATTTTAGTTTCAGTATTTTTACGAAAAAAGAAAATAGTGGCCCAATAAAAGTCTATAGTGTAGTCGCTGATTTTTTCAAACTGACTAGTATCCCTATGTCCGGAAAGATCTACTGCATCTTTATAAATTAAAAAATCGAAAGGTTGATCCCAACAAAATTTTAAATTATCATTAGCTATTAAAAAATCAGAATCAATGACTAGAGTTTCATCAAATGGCGATAATTCAAATGTTTTAGTTCTAGTTAGATTTCTAAATTCTAATTTTCTATAACTTAAAGCACCGTCATTGAATTTTCTAAAGTTTCTCGAAGAATCTAAGACCACCGATCGATATTGTTGGTTATCTTTTAAATCGATTATAACATCAAAAATTTTTCGATACTCTGGAATACTTTGCTGCAACCAATCAACACTATCGGTCACTAATGCCACCGGTTGATTTAAAAATTTTTTAACACGTCTTGCACATTCAGCAGATATTTTAATGTAATCAATCTCTGAATTATTAAAGGCATAGATTAATACTCCGCTGCTCATTGTGTCATTTTTTCTACAGATCGATTGTTTCTTATTTTTTGGTACTCGCTGTGATAACTATTAGATGCCGAAAAATAAATATCGACGATTTTTTGAAAAAAATCTTTAAGATTTTCAATTTCGATAGGTAGATCATTGTCATCGATCAATATTAACTCGTCATGATTTCCAAAATCTATCATAGTTTTACAAAAATTAATAAGGTCTTTTGTGATAGTGAATCTTCCACCATTTTGATAAAACACACAATCACTTAGAAATTTTTCTTTTAAGGCCCGTTTTTGATTATTTAAAGTGACCATATAATTAGAGAAATCTAAAGCTTTTTCTAATCGTTCATCCATTAAAAACCCTCCTTATTATTATGTATCAATAAGGAGGGTTATTAGATAAAATACTGATTTTAGGCTATGATAGTATCATTAAAGTATCCAGAAGGTCCATATACTAATACGTTTGAACCTGTTGGACGTCGTTGACTAACTTCACTGGCTAACCTACCGGTTACAGGTTCGTCCGGATTTACTACGTTATAAACCACACCGGTTACCGGATCGGTAACTTGTGTAACTGTAGCTGTGTGTAAATCATTAAATTCTATATCAAATGTTATCTGTGATGCTAAATCAGTATTATACCCCGATGATTCTGGATTATTGTTTGTACTATTGACCCTAGCACTTACTTTATAAATGTTCTGAGTATAAGTTGGCGAAGAACTCTTTTGATAAATGACCTGCGGCACTGTAGTTAATTGATAAAAACCTATATTAGGCTGACCTCCTCCCCCAGATCCCGTATTTGTAGTATAATTATAACCCATTTTAACGGAACCTACTAGTGTGTTCAATAATCTTTCCCACGAAAGATATTTGTTGTCTCCGTTTCCACTAGAAATATTTGGTGTTATTATTAGTTCTCCGCCAGCATTAAAAAAATATCTAGCTTCTTTACCATTTCTAAATTGTATTCTCACAGAATGATTAAGCTGAGAAGACCATACTTCATTTCTAACAGAAATGATACCCCCAACAGTACCAGGTCCATTTGGGGTGTCAACATATGTTTCTAAAGTAAATTCTGTCGATGCTACGTTAAATCTATCTGTTATTCCATTAGTGGCAGCAGTATTCATATTAGTAAAATGTACATCTGCTACGAAATCTCGATCTTCTACTGGTCCGGAACCAGACACTAATTTAAGATATTCTGGGTCGGTGGTTATTAAATTTGCTCGATCTTGACCTAACTGATGCTGTCTCATCCTTATAATATCTGAACGTAGTGCATTTAAGTCAGCAGCGGTTACCAGCGAATATTCTATAGCTTCTTTGTTTAATAGATTCGTTTGACCATAACCGAAATTTCCGTAACCTTCGCCCATTACCTGAAGAAGTTTATCTCGAATTTGGTTAAATCTTCTGTGATCTATATTTTGTGTAGTCATAACTATAATCCTATACTTTTATTTATTATAAAGTAATTCCATTTCTATAGGCAGGTCCAACTACATTAACGTTGTCCCCCGAAGGTCGACGTTGTGTAACCTCACTAATTAAAGTTCCAGTCACCGGTTCGTCTGGATTTGTTATGTCAAAAATCGTAATTCCGTCGGTTCGTTGTTCGGTTCTAGCCAGATGCGCATCATCAAAGATTATTTCAAAAACAAGCGTTTTTTTCGTAGAATCGGCAAATTTACCATTTATTGTATATGAGTTCTCAGTATAAGATGGGGAGGACGATTTTTTAAATAATTCTTGATTAGTAACAGTTAACTGATAAAACCCTTTAGCAACTGTGCCTGCTGTCCCGGTGCTGGTTATATAATTATATCCAAATCTTAATTCTTTGACTACTACATTAAGAAGATTACGCCAAGCAAGGTATTTAGAATTACCGTTTCCGTTGTTTAGAGTTGGGGTAAAAATTATTTCTCCCCCGGAATTAAAAAAATATCTAGCTTGGGCATAACTAACAAAGTCTACGAAAACTTCATGCTTAACCGAAGTAGTCCATTCTGCGGTTCTCTGAGAGATTATCCCCCCTTGCGGAAAACTTAATCTACTTTCGATAAAAAATTGTTGGTTCGGGGTGCTGCCTATTGCAAATCTATTCGTTACTCCGTTAGTGGCCGCGGTTTCGTATTTAACTACGTCGGTTTCGGTCACCTTAGAATCTTTACTAAAAATTGCTAGATATTCACTGTTTGAAATTGGCAAAGAGGACCATGTCTGACCCGTCTGATGTTGTCTCATTTTAACTAGATCAGTTCTTAGATTATGCACATCAGTGAGTGTGACTTTAGCAAACTGATCAACATCAACTGATGTCAATGTTTGTCCGTAACCAAAAGCATCGTCATTAGAACCCGTATCAGGGTTTTGTCCACCGGCTCCCATAACTGCCGCGACTTTTTTTCTAATATTATTAAACCTTACGGCTGTTATTTTATCCCCTACACCCATATGTACCTCATAATAGGTTATTTATGGCTTATAGGATCAAGCTTTCGACTAGTTTGATTCCAATATCATTATTAGATTCTAAGGCAATAGCAAACATATTGAATATTTCGTTAGGCTGTGCTACTCTAGCACATCCGTTTGTTGACGCTATTAATCTGTCGCCCTTTTTAACCATACCTTCTACCATAGTAGGTACTCGGCCCTTTAATGCTATATAAGTTCCACCCTCGAGCTGGCTATTCATTTCAAACGCTGGATTTGCCGAAACTACGCCTATCGCTCTGTCGCTATTTTGGCATGCTGTAACTTCTTTTTCTCCTCCGACAGAAACCACAGTGCCCGTTGGATATTCTTTATCTGCTAGATATTTTTCTGCAAGATCGGCATATCTAGCTCGTAGTGCATCGCCATTAAATAACGCTGCGGTAATAGCTCTATTGGCGTCTCTCACCGGAATCGACCATGCTGTATCACTTTCGGTTACTGCAACTAAATTGTTTTGTGAAGACGGTGCTGCAGAATAAAATAATGCTGAAGCCGAAGCAGCTAACCCAGTAAACGTTGTAGCATGAACGTTAGCCCATTTAAATTGTAGACTACCCAACGAATATAGGTTATCTGTTGCAGGGAGTAAAGTTTTACCTTTAATTTGTATAGTTGCTGGGGTTTGACCACCATCATTGACTTTAAAAGTAAGGGTATCACCGGTTAAATTTCTAAAGGCTGGTTGAGTTCCACCTTCGATTAATATGTGTAAATCGTCGCCTTCACCGACCTTTAATCCAATATCGTTAAAGGTCACTGATTGATTAGTTCCCTTAAAATCCGGTCTAACTTCTGAAATAACAGTATCAGCCGGTACATATGTTCCATCAGATTCTAATAGCCCTTTACTTAGTGCTGCTGTCCCCCAATAAACATAAGCTCCTGCTCCGCCAGTCGGAGCACCAGTAGTTGAATTAGTGTTTGGTAACGTCAGGCCTCTTTTAATAACGTTGAACCCTAAAATAAAATTATCAGGATCGTTAACTCCTCCGGGCCCAGTGCCGGGATCAGCTATTGTGAATTCTGCATTTGAAATAACATAAACAACATCGTCATTGATTGTAGCCACGATGATAGAATATGCTGTAGCCGGTGACCCAGAACCTACGCCGGGGGCGCGACCTAATATGATCCTAGATCTCATTTGTGTTAGTCCAGCTCCTGCGGCCTGCGGCCCGATCACAGACCAACCGTTAGATTGCCTTATTTTTAATTGATTAGATCCGATATCGTACCATAAATCACCTGGTACTGAGTTAGGAGGCTCATTACCGTACTCTACCCCGCCAGCGGTTTTCCAGATTTTAACACCGGCGACCTGATCACCAGTATGAAACTTCAGTTTTTTGCTCTGAGAATCATACCAAATTTGCCCGCTTATAGCATTACTAGGACTCTGCGCACCAGCAAAATTTTCTAAAAGATGAACGAAATTTTCATTCTGGATCTCACCGTATCCTGCAAAGTTTTTACCTATTAATTTAACATCTAGGGTCTGCGTTACGGTACCGTCTTCGACCGTAACAATCGGTGTTCCGTTCCATCTATTAATAACATAAGGCATTTTTGCTGGCTCCCAATATAGTGTTATTTATCGCTTAACTTAATAAATTTCATGCTGTAGTAATAGTAGATGGTCCTAAATCAATACTGAATCCCCATCTTCCTAACTGTGGATTATTACCTCCGCTCATTATAAACAGTTTATTTCTTCTAATTTTGGTAATAGTAGATGTTAGAGCTGGAAATGGTTCTATGGTTAGATTGTTTAATACCGAGGCAAGAGATGATCCGTCTTGAGAGGGGACTAATTCATATCCGTAATTATACGCAGTGGGAGGTAAAGAATATGATTGATTCGTTATTTCTGTAGTTACAGCATGTAGATATAATCTAGTTCCAGTAGATGCTACGCCGTTTGGTGTATTTCCTGGATCTGCTAGATCGTAATAAGGAGCTATAATATCTAATATCGCAGCGATAGAAGCATTATCGTCGTCACCTGTATATAATTTATATCCTGTGATGTCTAGAGATAAACTGACTGGTTTATTGTATATTTTAGTGTCAGTGTATATTTTACTAGTAACATCTTGTAAATCAGTAGGCAGATCTATTCCTTTGATCTGTCCTCCGGAAGTTAGCACCACATTCCCGTTACCAGGAATATTAAATTCCATATCTGTATCGACAGGAGTAGAAATCCTATTAGTTGTTATTTGCACCTGTCCAGCGTTTAAATTAGTTAGGGTGCCAATAGTCGTTAATCCAGGTGCTGTAGTAACATTAACACCTAACTGATACTCTCCTGGCGTGTTTGGGACCTGTTCTATAACAGAAACATTATCTATCTTTAATTTTTTTCCTGCAATTAGATTTAAATTTTCTGAAAAATCCCAGGATTCTGTTGCATCGATATAAAGTATAGTTTTATCTGTGTTACCTTTTAAAATTATTCCACCACCGTCGGCCGATACATCCGATG
>Ga0169931_10013508_pt1 | contig 11143 bp, 9 predicted proteins | sample Kivu_15m_20L_FD_129675 | JGI IMG/M metagenome (GOLD analysis project Ga0169931, IMG submission 129675) | Freshwater microbial communities from Lake Kivu, Western Province, Rwanda to study Microbial Dark Matter (Phase II) - Kivu_15m_20L... | ecosystem: Environmental > Aquatic > Freshwater > Lake ... | reverse complement strand
TCCAGGGGCGGCAATGAGCCCCCCTGGTCTGCGTGAACGCAAAAACAATCGCGGCGCAACGCCGCTCCACACTCCTGCCCAAATACCTAACGAAACTCACCCACAGATTCCGCTGAAGACCCCTTTTTTTCGAGCGATGTCTGTCGGCGACTCGTCCCTAGCGTCCGAATCGTCCGAAGAACTGTGACTTGCCGGCAAAACTAAAGCTACCGCCGGTGGCACCAGACGGCTTTCCGAACCATGAGGCGCTGGCCGAGTAGTTGTTTGAGCTTGCCTGGCCGCCCCAATTCGCGGTGCTCGAGCCCCAAACTCCGGCATACGTACCTTTACCGCGGACAGCCAGTCCTTGTTCAGCCGACATTGGCTTGATCGTCGCCAGGCCCATACGACTGAGCGTGGAGCTGGGGATGGCTTCAGCAGCTTTGATTTCGGACGCTACCGAGAAGGCCAGCACGACGGCGACTTGTAAGGCGATTTTCATAGTGACTGGACTCCGTATAAGCACAGACCCTGCTGTCGCCATGAGCGGCAGCAGGGTCTGTTGATTTCAGATCAAACGATCTTAAACCGATCGATTCAAGATCGCGATTTCGCTTACCACGCGTGGGCCGACGCGCTGCCGCCGGCGTAACCGCCCTTGATGCTGCCCTGAAGCGCCCAGCCAGTCGGATCAATACCGAAGCTGACCTGGCCCTTACCGGCATAGCTGAAGCTGTTGCCAGTGGCGTTCGAGGGCTTGCCGAGCCACGAGGCACCGGCCTGGTAGTTGTTGTTCGAAGCCTGGCCGTAGTAGCTGGCGCTGCTGCTGCCCCAAACCCTGGCGTTCGTACCACCGAAGCCACCGAGATATCCCTTACCGCGAACGGCAGTGCCTTCGCTGTCGGACATCTGCTGCATGCCACCCAAGCCCATCGCGGCCAGGGTCGACTTCGAAACCGGCTCGGCAGCCGACGCGGTGGCGGCAAACAACATTACCGCACAAGCAAATGCAAAGCTCTTCATTGAATGATCCTCATGAAAGTGGAATCATCGTAGCAATTCAGCCCCGGCCACAAGCACGGAAAGCGGGTTACGCGCGCATGTTCCGAGGTTAGAAGTCCGAGTCTCTCAGAGCCGTGGCCCTTTGAAACCCATCTGACCCGAAGGCCTAGATGGCATCCCAAGTGGGAGTGGTTGACGCTGCGCAGCAATCAATCGAGTGGCAGACTAGTTATCCTCATAGTCGTTGTCAACAGTTTGACCGCTAGAATCCCCCCAGACTGCTGAAACTCTCAGGGAATTCACCCACCGTGCCTCCACGGAGCTTCCCCCGATCGTGTGCGCGCAAAAAAACACGAGGCCCTGTCGCCATGCGGGGTGCGACAGGGCCTCGTTCTCGGAAATGAAAGCCTTGATGGCTCGTACCTGGCAGGACGATCCTCGTGGATCCGTGCTCAGTGTTCAAACAGCGGCTACAAACAGCCGCCGTCGTCGAAGTGGAACTACTTGGCGAACGCGAATGCGCCGCCGCCTGCAAAGCCACCCTTGGCGGAAATGCTCAGAGCCGCACCTGTCGGGTCGGCGCCGAATTGGGCCTGTGCCTTGCCGGCGAAGCTCAGGCTACCGCCCTTGGCGAAAGCCGGCTTGCCATGCCAGTTCGAACCGGCTTCATAGTTATTGTTGGCTGACTGGCCCTTGTAGCTGGCCGAGCTGCTGCCCCAAACGCCAGCGAAGGTACCTTTGCCGCGAACCTTGGTGCCGGCTTCATCCGACATCTCCTCCATGCCGCTCAGGCCCATGGCGCTGAGGGTTTGCGATTCAACGGCCGCAGGAGATTCAGCAGCAGCCACGTTTGCGAAAGCGACTGACGCCAGAACGGCGAACGCACAGATCGAAAGGCACTTCATGCGAATGTTCTTTCCAATTAAGTGGTTGATCAAGATGAACAGTCCGACCTCAGCGCGCACCGCGATCGGGGAACGACAAGCAGGTAATACCAAGGAAGAGTTTCGAGAGCCGTGAGGCGGCTGACAGACTCGACGTGATCGATAAATCTCAGGCTAGTTGCCCAACTTTCTATGTCAACGTTGCGGCCTACCGGCGCAATTAGATTCGCTCCGGTTTACAATAATCCCGACAGAACAATCCTCGCGACCCTCACAACCGCGCGTCTGACGCCGGCAGAACCTGCGCAATGCGACCGACCGACGACGAGTCCAAGTTCGAACCGTCTGTAATGGAGTCCGCTCCGGGCCCGATAACCGTACTTAATGGCCGTGAATGCCTGTATTTTGCTGGCACCGGCTACCTGGGCTTACAGGCGAATCCTGAAGTTCTCGCAGCAGCTGCAGCTGGCGTGCAACAGTACGGGGTGCATAGCGCTACCACTCGTACAGGCTTCGGTAACTCGCCGCCTTTGCTGGAAGTGGAACGTCGCGCTGCCGTGTTCATGGACAGTGAGCATGCGTGTTACCTCGTCACAGGATACGCAAGCAACTTCGCCCTGACGGCAGCGATTCGAAACGAAGTCGAGGTGGCACTGGTCGATGAGGCCGCACACGATTGTCTGCGCGAAGCGACGCGTTGGCTCGACCTCGCGCGGCCACCAATCGCCTTCCGGCACCGCGACGCAGGTCACCTCGCGGAGCTTCTCAAAAGCGAATTGACGCCGGGTCAGCGTCCTCTTGTGCTAACCGACGGCGTGTTCGCCGCCAGCGGCCGGCTTGCGCCGCTCGGTGACTATCTGGCTATCCTCAAGCAGTACTCCGGAGCCGCCCTGCTCGTTGACGATGCCCACGGCGTGGGAGTCTTGGGCTCGCGCGGTCGCGGTAGCCTGGAGTTGACAGGCATCGCGCCGGCTGGGATCAACACCGCAAAGGGCACTCAAGAAGTCCGCGTGCTACAAAGTATCACGCTCAGCAAAGCGATCGGTGGACACGGCGGCGCTGTGGCCGGAGACCGCGAGTTTCTAGAGCGACTGCGCACGGCCAGCGGCTGGTTTCGCGGGGCAAGCGCGCCGGCAGCTCCGGTCGCCGCAGCAACGGCCAAGGCCTTGGAACTCGTGATGAGCCGGCCAGAACTCCGACGCGCTCTGGCGGTTAACATCGCTCACGCGCGGCAACGTCTGGGTGCACTGGGATTGGGCGTCGAGGACCTGCCGTCGGCGATCGTGAGTTTCAAGCTCACCTCTGCCGCTGAAATGCAGCGCGTCCAGCAATCGCTGTTATCCGCAGGCATCGCCATCGCGTTTACCCGCGACTATGCAGGCGCGGGCCCCGATGGTATGCTTCGAATCGCCATATTTGCCACGCACACGCGGGAAATGATCGACGAATTGGGTACGGCCCTGCAGCGTGTGCTGTAGCTTCTTCTCCGACGGATGATTGAATGTGGGAATGCATGGCGGCGCGTCCCAGGTCCTTGTGAGTCGCGCAACATGATTCGTTTCAGCCTGTCGCCACTTCGCACTTCGTGCTTTCTTCTGCTGGTCTTGCTGTCCGTCAAGGCTACTCGAGCAGACGACCCCGTTGACTTTCAACCGCTCAAAGATTCGTTCGCTCAGGCGGTCGAGGTGGAGCTTGCCGAAGGCATCACGCCCGGCTTCTCGGTGGCCTGGATAGTCGACGGCAAAGTCGTGCATTCCGCAGGCTATGGCCTGGCAGATTGGGAATCCAAGAAGCCCGCCACTGCCGAGACGATCTACCGTGCGGGTTCGATTTCAAAGCTGTTCAACGCCATTGCCGTGATGCAACTGGTCGAGCAGGACAAACTCGACCTCGACGCGCCAATTCAGAAAGCGCTGCCGGACTTCTCGATTGTCAATCCGTTTGCCGACACAACACCGATCACCCTTCGGCAGATGCTCTCACACCGCTCAGGCATGATCCGCGAGGCTCCTGTAGGTGGATACCTCGATCCCTCGCAGCCGTCGATCAAGGACACGCAAGCAAGCGTTTCCGGCGCCGTGCTCGTCAATCCGCCGAACAAGGTGATGCGTTATTCGAACGTGGGCCCGACGATTGCCGGCGAGGCAGTTGTGACTGCCAGCGCGACTGAATATCCCGCCTATCAGACGAAGTACATTCTCGAACCCTTGGGGATGAAGCATTCGACGTGGGTGATGAATGATGGACTGCGTCCCCAGCTCGCGAAGGGCAAGATGCGAATTGCCCGCGATGGCGGCGCTTACACATTCGACGTTGCACCGGAATTTGAACTGGGAACCATCCCGGCTGGGAATCTCTACACAACCGCGAGCGATCTTGCAAAGTTTGCGATCTTTATGCTGGGTAGCGACGCCTCGGCCGAACTTACACCTCCGTTAGTGCATCCGGCCACCTTCGAAATGATGTGCTATCCGCAGCTCATCGACGACAACACCGGCTTTGGACTGGGCTTCTACGTCGGCGAGTTTCGCGGCCGCAAGACTCTCCAGCATGGTGGCGCGGTCTACGGTTTCAGCACCGTGATCATCGCAATCCCCGAAGAGCGAATTGCCGTGCTGGTGCTGTCGAATGCAGATATTGCCTCAGCGCCGGTGCGCCGTTTAGCCGATGTGTCGCTGAACTTGCTCTTCGAGAAGCTGCGTGGCGAAACGCCAGCAGAAGTACCGAAGTTCGTCAATCTCGAAAGCGAGCAGCTCGCGAAACTGGCCGGCGAATACGAGTCCGAGAGCTACTGGGCGAAACTGGAGGTCGAAGGCGACAGACTCGTGGGCACGCTGTCTGGACAACCCTTGGCGTTTCGCGCCAATAGTCCACTGAAGCTCATGGCTCGCGGTCGGATGATGAATGACGCTCCGTTTGAATTCGAAGCCGCCGCAGACGGCACGATCAAGGGCTTCACGGCAGCGGGCCAGGAGTTCAAACGCGTTGCGGAATCAGTGCCTGGGACGCCTGCGGCCTGGCGGGAACTTGTTGGTGTCTATGGGCCCGAGTTCATCCCGCTGGTGGTCTCGGTACGCAACGGGCATTTATACGGTGCAATCGAAAACGAGTACGAGTATCGATTGAAGCCAATCGATCGGGTGACATTCGCTCTGCCGCCGGGCATGTACACAGACGAGCAACTGGTGTTTCAGATCGACTCGACAGGCAAGGCAATCGGCGCGATCCTGGCGAATCAGTATCTCTCGCGACGCGGCGACTGAGTACGGACGTTCCAACCCGCTGCGCATCACCATGCCGACGCTCATTCAGCCCGATCAAACCTGGCTCCTGTGGGCGGTTATTCTGGTCGGCGTGGCTCTGAGCATCTGGCTTGAGCAGACATACCGATGGGCAGCCAGGCTCAGCGGACCGGTCCTGGCTCTCTGTATCGCCATGCTGCTTGCCAATTTAAGGATCATGCCGCCGGGCTCGCCAGTTTACGATGTCGTGTCGGATCAATTGGTGCCGCTGGCGCTTCCGCTTTTGCTCTTCCGCGCCAACGTGTTCTATATTGCGCGAACGACGGGTTGGTTGTTTGTGGCGATTCACGTGTCTGCGATTGGGACCGTCGTCGGAGCAATCACGGCCTCGCTCACCCTGCACGCATCAGTGCCGGACACGGCGCAGGTTGCAGGCATCATGACCGGCAGCTACATCGGCGGCAGCGTCAACTTCTCGGCGCTGGCCACTTCGTATCACGTCACAGGCGATGTGACCGGTCCGCTCCTGGTGGCCGATAATTTCATTATGGCCGGGATGTTCATCACTTTGCTGCTACTCTGCAACAGCAAGTGGGTTCGCTCGCGATATCCACATCCGGACTCGGTCGATGCAGTCGACAGCCGCGCGCTCGCCGCCCAGCATTGGGGACGCAAGGGGATTTCGCTGCTGGATATCGCGGGCTCATTGGCGGTCGCCGTCGCGGTCGTGGCCCTTGCCAAATCGACGGCGAGTCTCCTCGAACAACAGTTCGCGAATTCTGAGGGGGGCCCATCGATCTTTGCCAAGTTGCTCAGCAACAGTTACGTTCACATCACGTTCTGGTCGACACTGATTGCGACATTGGCTAGCCGAGCGCTCGATAAGCTAAATGGCGCCGAAGAGATGGGGGGATATCTGCTGTACATGTATTTGTTCTCGATCGGGCTGCCCGCCGATCTATACACGGTGTTTACCAAGGTTCCAATGATGTTCGTCTTTTGTCTGTTAATCGCACTTGTCAACCTGGCGGTGACGTTTGCCGCGGGTAAATTCTTGCGGATGAATCTGGAACATCTTGCCTTGTCCATCAATGCCACGCTTGGCGGCCCTCCCAGCGCGGCCGCGATGGCGATTTCGATGGGATGGTCGAAACTCGTGCTGCCGGCCCTACTGGTCGGCATCTGGGGCTACGCGATCGGCACCGCGGTGGGCCTCTTTGTCGGCGAACTGCTCAGTGTCTGGCTCGGAAGCACCGTATAGCCGCGCCTCGTCAGCGCAAAAAAAGCCCCGAGAAAATTCTTTCCCGGGGCTTCTTGAGAATCCGCTGATTTCGGCGGCTCGCGATTAAGCAAACTCGCGGTCAGTTGTGATCCCCGGCTGAGGAATTGGATACTTACCTTCCGCATTGGCCTGGATCGGCGCGGGGCCGTCGAGCACGAGTTGATCCACGGTGGGAGCGAACTCATGATCCGAGTTCAGGATCTCGTCGTAGGTGATCTCGCGGCCCGTGTGAGCAGCCATGCGGCCCATCGACGTGACCAGGCTGGCCTGGGTGCCGCGGACGGCTTCGTTGTAAGGCTGGTCCTCGCGGATCGCCTTGAACAGGTCGACCCATTCGAGTTCGTAGGGGCTTGGCTCCGGATCGGAATAGGCCCAGGCGATGTCGCCGCCGCGGCGGACAATGTTCTGATCGCGATAGATTTTGCACTTCGCCGGAGCGTGACCAGGACCCGAAATGTGGGCTGAACCCTTCGTGCCGTGGGCGTAACTGGCAAAGTCCTGTTTGGCACCGGCCATCGTTCGGCCGTCAAACCATAGCTTGGTACCGTCGTCGAATGTGTACTCGACCGCATAGGTATCGAAGTTCTGATCGATGTTATCGCCGCGGTAGTGCCGGCCGCCCAGGGCTTGGGCCTTCACCGGCCAAGCATTCTTCATCCAGCAGCATTCGTCGATGTTGTGAATGTAGAAATCGCTGTAGCAACCGCCGCTGAGCCACATGAAGCTGTGGAAGTTGTTCACCTGCCACATCAATTCGTTCTCGTCGGCCGGCTTGGCCTTGGTAAATGCCGAACCCACGGGCGGATGCATGCGGTAGGCCCGGAGCATCGTGATTTGGCCGATCTCGCCGTCTTGAATCCGGTTGAAGAGTTCCTTACGGGCGACGCAGTGCCGACACATCAGGCCGACGCCCACCTTCAGGTTCTTTTTGTCGGCCTCTTCGGCCAGAGCGAACATCTTCCGCGACGTGGGCCCGTCAACCGTGACGGGCTTTTCCATGAAGACGTTGATGCCTTTCTCGATGGCGTACTTGAAGTGCACCCAGCGGAAGGCAGGCGGAGTAGCAAAAATCGCGACATCGCCCGGCTTCAGGCAGTCCATCGCTTTCTGATAAGCATCGAAGCCGACGAACTTGCGATCGTTTGAAACGTCGACCTTCTCGCTGTGCCGCTGAGCCAAGGCGTTGTAGGCCTTATCGACATGGTCCTGGAACACATCGGCCATCGCCACCAGCTTGACCGGTCCACCCCCGTCGACTGTCAGTGCATTATCGGCAGCTCCGCCGCCGCGACCTCCGCACCCGATGAGCGCCATTTGAATCGTATTGTCTTCCCCGGCGTGCACGTTCGGCACGACCAGCGAGGAGATCGCAGCCGTGGCTGCGGCGGCGCGGCCGGTATTCTTCAAAAACTCGCGGCGCGAAGAGCCGGCGGGCAAATTTTCGCTCATGGGGAGATCGCTCCTGAAACGAAACGAGGCGGGGATATGGGTTGGCGAGACAATTCAGTCTAATCGACCGTCGTGGGCAGAACCAGTACCCGCCGGGCCTCGGAATGGCTCGACGCAAGGGCGTGCCGTTTGCGTTATTTCACCGCGCGGCCAACCCCGAACTGATTCCCCACCCAGACTGGCTGCCCGCCTTGCATGTGTACTTCGAGCATTTTCTCGCTTTGCACGTCCCGGCCGTCTTCGTCGGTCAGCCGAGCCACGATCTCGCGGCGGGCCACGTCGACGATTTCTCCCGTGGAGGGCCAGGCGTGCCGGCCGTCAACACTGAACGTGATCCAGCCAGGCTCATCGCGCAGCTCGACGCTGGCCACTTGCCGGGGCGGATCGACGGTATTGTCGAAGACGTGCATCCGCCGATTGTGGGCGTCGGTCACCCAAATCTGCTTCTCGTCGGGCGTAAGACCCACGCCATGGCTGGGGCAGCCGTGCCGCTTTACGGGCCCCTTGGAAAACCCTTGCACCTCGACTCGGTGCAGCTTCTCGCCGCTGACCAGGTCGCCCACCTCGAAGCCCAACAACTCATTGACATTCACAATGCAGCGGGTCTCCGCGCCATTCACGGTAAAAGGTCGGATGCTGTCTGAAAACGGGCCAACCGTCCGCACGTTTTCGTCCGTTGTGCTAGCGACGGACAAAAGTGGTGAGCGCAGGCCGGCCAGGTAGGCATTCTTTCCGGAAAGGCCCACCACAGTATTGTGCGCGCCAGAATTCCGCACGATCTCGCGCAGCGTTCGGCCGTCGGCGTTGACGACGTACCACTGCGGCCCCTCCAAAGACGGCAAGAAGATCATCTGCCCATCAGGAGTGATCGACATCCGGTCGCAGCCTCCGATAAACTGCCGCTCCCAGCGCACCGAATCGGCGGCAATGTCGAGGCACATCAGGGTCTTCAGCGTGCTGATATAAATTCGGCCGCTCGCGGCCGAACCGCAGATGCCCTTCACGTTCATCGGTCGCCCATCCGGCCGCAATCCGCCCGTGCGAATTGGCTTGACGAACTTGTAGTCGTCGTCGATATCGAACACGAGCAGGCCATGCCCGCCGTACTCTAAATAATCGCGCACGCCCGGCACCGCGACGTACAGATACCGCTTCAGCGGTTCATCTTCGGCCAAACAGCGTCCCGTCAGCATGCTGGCGGCGGCCAACACCAGTAGCGCGATGCGTAGACGAGCGGAATGCTGCGAGAACTGCTGACGCATAAATCGATCCCTTGCCTGGGCCAGCCGGTGAATCACGGAACTTGACGCAGTGTAACGCGCCGCCTCTGCCGCCTGCCAACGAAATTGCCCGTCGCTTCGGATGCATGCCACCAGTAAACTTGGTGTCTCGCTCGATTGGTACCCTCAGATAGCAAGGCTCGTGCTATGCCCTCCTTTGTCACTCACCTGGAAAGCGCTCTCGATGGCACTCAACTGCCGGCCGACCGTGCGCAAACGCTGCACCGCGATCGGCCGCTCTGGGTGCGCTACGATCTGGATGCGGTCGGTCGGGCCGTCTCGCGTGATGACCTGGCGGGGCGTGAGTCGTCGCTCTGGAGGTATCGTGAACTGCTGCCCTATGCGGACGCGGGTGCGATTGTTTCGCTCGGCGAGACGATGACGCCGCTCGTCCAATGCCCGCGATTGGGCGCGCGATTTGGCCTGGAGCGTCTACTGGTGAAGGACGAATCGCGGCTTCCGACCGGCAGCTTCAAGAGCCGCGGCTTGACGATGGCCGTGACGATGGCCAAGCAGTTTGGACTCAAACGTTTGGCGATACCCACGGCTGGCAATGCGGGCGGAGCGATGGCGGCCTATGCAGCCCGGGCACGCATCGAAGCATACGTGTTCATGCCGGACGACACGCCTGCCATCAATCAGTACGAATGTCACATGTCCGGCGCCAAAACGTTTCTAGTGCCGGGCCTGATCACCGATTGCGGCAAGATCGTCCGCGAAGGGAAGGAGCGACTCGGCTGGTTCGACGTATCGACGTTGAAAGAGCCCTATCGCATCGAAGGCAAAAAAACGATGGGCCTCGAACTCGCCGAGCAGCTCGGTTGGAACCTGCCCGACGTGATCCTCTATCCGACCGGCGGCGGGACGGGGTTGATTGGTATGTGGAAGGCCTTTGCCGAGTTGGCAGCGCTGGGCTGGTTGAAAAGCGACAAGAGACCACGGATGGTGGCGGTACAGTCGGACGGTTGCGCGCCGATCGTACGTGCATTCGAACGTGGTGAGCGCTTTGCCGAGCCATTCGCCGGCGCGGCCACGATCGCCAGCGGCATTCGCGTCCCAGCGGCGGTTGGCGATTTCATGATTCTGGACGCTGTGCGCGATAGCGGCGGCCGCGCCGTGAGTGTGCCCGAAGTGCGCTTGCGCGAGTGGATGTCTCTTGGCATGCAGAGCGAAGGGTTGGCGATCTGCCCCGAGACGGCCGCCTGCATTGGAGCGCTCGAGCAGCTGCGTGCCGAGAATTGGATTCTCGCGGGCGAACAAGTCGTGATCTTCAACACCGGCGCGGCGCAAAAGTATCCCGAGGCGATGCAGGTTGATCTGCCGCGCATCGCCGACCCCGCGCACATCGACTGGGACACGATCACCAACTAAAACCAAGCGAGAACATCTCCCCTCCTCCCTTACTTGCCCTTCCTCATCTGCTTTCTCTGTGTTCTTCTGTCCTCTGGGTAAATCTCTTCCGTATTTTTTTTCGTGCCGACTTTGCCCCGCGCACGATCCGCGCGAAGCCACGATCCACTCTGCGCGCACCCTGAACCCACGTCTTCCTCGAAGAATATTGCCTTTCCGCTTCCTCGGTGTGTGGATCCTCCGTCTTCCTCGCGCGCACCTCCGCGGCCTCTGCGGCGAACAATTTTTTGCCGTGGCCTGTTTGCGCGCTTGAAATATGGCCAGGCTTTCTGGCAGACTCAATCTCGGTACGACGGTCTGACTGATGCGACTCGATGTGAATGCCACTCGGCGAGGAATTTCTAGTTTTAGCCTCGCTGGGCTGGAGCAAGCTGCCTGCAACGTACAGCGCCGCTTATGTCCCGTCGCAAACGTCTCTCCGACAGCACCAGAGACTCGAGTCTGGGGTGAAAGGGGAGCTGTGCCGTCGTTGCTGAAACACCGATTTGTTCGAGGTTCCGCCCGATAGATGTGAAGCGTTTTGGGAATGTCGCGATTGATTCTTCGGGTGCCACTGCTGGCTGGCCCAGCAGTGCTCTTCCGATGATCTTGCCTTGCACAAAATCTCCTCAGAAT